>Ga0310695_10008429_pt1 | contig 15944 bp, 8 predicted proteins | sample RumenRJG_04DNA_FD_203882 | JGI IMG/M metagenome (GOLD analysis project Ga0310695, IMG submission 203882) | Bovine rumen microbial communities from Lethbridge, Alberta, Canada - RJG_04 (v2) (version 2) | ecosystem: Host-associated > Mammals > Digestive system > Stomach > Rumen | place: Canada...
TATTAAATGGACATTCGATACCCATATGCCAGATGGTCAATACTGTGAAATTCTGCAGCAGCCTGAAAAGTGCGGCGGCCAGCAGATCACTGTTAAAAACGGTAAAGCAGAAATCATGGTTTACGATAAATCTGCGGCCGCAATCTGTATAGATGATTCCGGAAATGGTTTCTGCGGCGGTATTGTTCCTCCTCCTGTTCCTTGCGAGCAGACCGGCACATGCGTAGAGCCTGAATTATACTTTGTTGGTACAACCAACGGCTGGAAGCATGAAAAGATGACTTATGCCAACGGTGCATGGAAACTTCAGGTACAGTTAACTGGCCAGGGTGATGCCAACGGACCTCAGCGTTTCAAACTTACTTCAACTCCTGACTGGAAGAACGATATTTGGGGTGACGGTGGCAACGGCTCATTATGTAAAGATGAAGTTAAATGCCCGGATATTGTAACAGACAAGCAGGGTGCATATACTCTGGTTGTTACCAAGAACGGCATGAACTGGGAACTGGTGTCTGAATATACAAATCATAAACCAGTTGCATCCTTTACTTCATCTGCAAACGGAAGAACCGCAACATTTACCAATTCTTCAAGTGATGAAGACGGTGACGATCTGTCATATCAGTGGAATTTCGGCGACAATGAAACTTCAACCGAGGCAAATCCTGTTCATAAATATGCCAAGGGCGGTGTCTACACTGTTACACTTACAGTAGATGACGGTCAGGAAACAGATGAGAAGACTGTACAGATTACAGTTGAAGAACCGGAATGCTCACCGAATGTTGATGCATTGTATTTTGCCGGCACAGCAAACGGCTGGACTCATGATGCAATGACTTTTGATTCCAAACTCTGCAAGTGGACAATTGACCTGAATCTTACCGGAGAAGGCGACAGCAACGGAGCTCAGCGTTTCAAGGTAACTTCCGCTCCAAACTGGAACGGCAAGGTTTACGGTTCACAGAATGGCACTACATTGTGTGATAATCAGTCCAAGTGCGGTGATATCCAGATTTCACAGAAGGGTAACTACAAGCTTGCTGTGGACGATCAGAACATGACCTGGTCCTTAACTTCCAACGGAACTGTATACATTGCACCGACCAGAGATGCCATGTACTATGCTGGTACCACAAACAAATGGTCACACCAGAAGATGTCATACAATTCACAGACAGGCGACTGGGAAATCACTCTTGAACTGACAGGTGCAGGTGACAGCAACGGAGCTCAGCGCTTCAAGGTAACATCTTCAGCCAACTGGAACGGAACTGTATGGGGATATGCGGGCGGAAACAGTCTGTGCAGCAATCAGGCATCATGCGGTGACGTATTCATCGGCGAAACCGGTACCTATGTGCTGAAGGTTAATGACAAGAGCTTGACCTGGGTACTTGATGCCAAGTAGGAGATAGAACGGAAATCTGTAATTGATTTCTGAAATGACAATATGAAGGGCTCATTTTCGAAACTGAAAATGGGCCTTTTTATTTATGTGTAGCCTGATAATTCCGAATTTTCCCGCAAGTCAGCCTGAATTCATGTTGATATTAGTGTTAAAGCCCGAATTCCGTAAACAGAAGAGAAAATATAAAAACGATTTTTAATAGTATATGACGGTTATTCTGTGAAAAGGAAGTCATATATAACTAAAATGATAGGATGTAATTTAAACAGTTAGAATGATATTTGATCAATCCGATAGAAAAATATGCATAAAAATACAATGTGACGTACCTATCATTTTTGATCGGTATTTATACAATTTGTTTATAGATTCAATTATTTAATGTTAGTATATCAGTGCAAATTTTATGGCGTTTTTGAAAAAACAGAAAGTCTTAAAATTTAGATTTCATTTGTTTGTCAATTACCGTTGTACGGTATTAGGAGAAAATTTTTATGCAATTTAAAAAACTTGCATTATCAATTGCTGCTATCACAGCTCTAGGCGCTTTCACTTCCGCATCAGCTTATACATCTCATGAAGAACAGATCATCGTTCATCCGTTCCAGTGGACATATGACATGATTGCTGACGAATGCGAGCAGGTGTTGGGACCTAACGGTTTTGATGGTGTTCAGATTTCACAGCCTGCAGAACATATCAACAGACGTGATGTATGGTGGGCGGTTTATCAGCCGGTTAACTTCAAGAACTTCACAACCATGACCGGTAACGAACAGCAGCTGCGTTCAATGATCAAACGTTGTAATGCCGCCGGTGTTAAGGTTTATGCTGATGCTGTATTCAATCAGCGCGGTAATGCAGGAAATCAGGGTTTAGGCGGAAGCTATTATGATGCAAGAAGCTTCAAGTACCCAGATTTAGGACCTCAGGATTTCAATAACTACAACTGCAGCCCTAACTATGGAGACAAATGGTCTGTTCATAACTGCGCATTAAGCGGTATGCCTGACCTGAATGTATTAAATCCAGGCACACAGGATGTAGTTGCAAATTACCTCAAGACTTTAATGAGCATGGGTGTGTACGGTTTCCGTATTGATGCTGCAAAACATATGCAGCCTGAAGGAATTTCCGCAATTCTGCAAAAAGCAGGCAATCCGTTCTCTTATATGGAAGTAATCGGTGCTGGCGGAGAAGCTGTTCAGCCTCGCGATTATACCAATATTCCTAACACTGTTGTTACCGAATTCAAATACTGTCCTACAATGATGAACAATATCAACAATCCAAAAACACTGCTGAATATGGCAGACAACTGGTTTGATGTTGGCAGCGACGGTTCAGAAACATTCGTAGTTAACCATGATAACGAAAGAGGTTCAGCAGGTACTTCCTACCTGAACTACCACAACCCAAGATACAGTATTGCTCAGTCATTCCTGGTAGCTTGGCCTCAGGGTAAGATTCGTCAGGTATATTCAGGATATCAGTTCTCATCTCACGATCCTGCAGGTCCTATCGGCGCTGACAGATGTCAGGGTGGCTGGAACTGTGATCACCGTGTATCAGTAGTATTGAATGCAGTAGGTTTTGCACGTGCAACCCGCGGATACGGCGTATCATACAAGGGTGCTAGCGATGACGGCAAGGTGATCTGGTTCACCAGAGGCGACAAGGGTTTCTATGTAATGAACTCAGGCGATGCTCCTATTACATGGACATTCGATACCCATATGCCAGATGGTCAATACTGTGAAATTCTGCAGCAGCCTGAAAAGTGCGGCGGCCAGCAGATCACTGTTAAAAACGGTAAAGCAGAAATCATGGTTTATGATAAATCTGCTGCTGCAATCTGTATAGATGATTCCGGCAAGGGTTTCTGCGGTGGTGAACCTGTATGTAAAGATCCAAACGGATGTCTACCTCCTGTTCCAAGCAAAGACTTATACTTTGTTGGTACAACAAACGGATGGAAGCACCAGGCTATGGAATGCGCCGACGGTACCTGCAAGATTCAGCTGCAGTTGACCGGTGTAGGTGATTCAAACGGAGCTCAGAGATTCAAGTTAACTTCTGCTGCAGATTGGAAACATGATATTTGGGGCGACGGTGGCAACGGTTCATTATGTAAAGATGAAGTTAAGTGCCCGGATATTGTAATTACCGAACAGGGAAGTTACACATTGACTGTTGATACAGCATCAATGACCTGGAAGTTGACTTCTGGTTCAGATAATCATGCACCAGTTGCTGAATTCAACCACTCAACCAATGGTTTGACAGCTAACTTCAAGAACAAATCTCATGATGAAGATGGTGATGGTTTGTACTTCAGTTGGGATTTCGGTGACGGTCAGGTTTCTGATGATGCTGAACCAAGTGTTACCTATTCTCAAGCCGGTACCTACACTGTTAAGTTGACTGTTAGCGACGGCAAGGAATCAGCCAGCACTGAACAGCAGGTTACTGTAAGTGATGTTGTATGTTCACCAAAGAATGATGAATTATACTTCGCTGGTACAACCAACGGCTGGTCTCACGATGCAATGACCTTTGATACCGAAGCTTGCAAGTGGTCTATTGAACTGAATCTTACTGGTGCAGGCGACAGCAACGGAGCTCAACGCTTCAAGGTTACAACCGCTCCTAACTGGAAAGCCAAGGTATATGGTTCTAAAGACGGAAAGACCTTATGTAGCGATCAGTCAAAGTGTGGCGACATCAAGATCTCTCAAAAGGGTAACTACAAGTTATTAGTTGATGATAACGCCCATACCTGGGAATTTGTAGAAAACGGCGGTAGCTATATTGCTCCAACCAGAGATGCAATGTACTATGCCGGTACAACAAACAAATGGTCTCATCAGAAGATGTCATACAATTCACAGACCGGTGACTGGGAAATTACTCTTGAATTAACCGGAGCTGGTGACAAGGGCGGTGCACAGCGCTTCAAAGTAACCTCTTCAGCTAACTGGAAAGGTACAGTATGGGGCGATGCAGGCGGAAACAGCCTCTGCAGCAACCAGGCATCATGCGGTGACGTATACATCGGCGAAGTTGGTACCTATGTATTAAAGGTTAATGATAAGAACTTAACTTGGGTGTTAGATCCTAAATAAGTTGGATAAATAACCTTAACAAATAAGTTATATTGAAGATCTCATCAAATGATGGGATCTTTTTTTATTTGCTGTTATAAAATTGTTTTATATTGGTCTTTCTTAAATCAAACTGATCCTGGTTCTTTTAAATACAATCAATTTATAATGCATAATATTTTGAACAGATGAATCAGTAAAAAATTAAATTAAAAATAAAATTTGTATAATTTAATAAATATAAATAAATATAAATATAAATATAAATAAATATAAAAATATAAATAATTAAATAATAATTTAATTATTAAATTAAATAAAATATTATTTAATATTATGAAAGAATTTATTAATTATTATTATTATTTATAAAAATATTTTTGTTCAATATCTACTGCCGGACACATATTTTTACACAAATTTAGTTATAATTTAGATAATTACAGAATTTATGACGGGTGATTCAGATGTTTGACAGTATTATCGAAGGATTAACGGATTCTATTACTGACAGTGTCAATAGGCTTTTTGACAAAGAGATAAGAATCGGAGTTACCGGATTGTCCCGAGGGGGCAAGACTGCGTTTATTACATCTTTGGTCAATACTTTCCTGAATTTCGGAAATGAAGGGATGTCTGATCGGCTTTCAAGATTTTCTGCATATGATAAATCAGGAATTTTTTATGGCGGAATTGCTCCCAACCATGATTTATCTGTGCCTCAGTTTCCTTATCAGGAATGTTATGATGCCCTGGTGGCTTCAAATCCTCAGTGGCCGACTCCTACTGACAATATCAGTGAAATAAGACTGGAAATTAAATTCCGGGATGATCGGATTTTTGTTCCGGGGGAACATCGCAATTTATTTATAGATATATGGGATTATCCCGGTGAATGGCTGATGGATCTGATGCTGCTGAATATGTCTTACGAACAATTCAGTAAAAAGATGCGGGAGCAGGTTAAAAAGTTAACGGCTGTAGTTGATTCAACATCAAAACTTTTTGATTACAGGGGTAAACTTAAACCTAATGAACCCGTAGATCATAAGCAGCTTAAATCAGTTGTCGGCACTTATGTTGACTGGCTTAAACAGTGCAAGCAGAGAGGTTTTGCCTTAATTGTTCCAGGAAGGTTTGTTCTGCCTGGTAATCTGGAGGGAGCCCCGATTATCGAGTTTGTTCCATGGTTATGGGAAGATTTTGTACCTGATTCCCGCAGCGATAGCCTTTACAATACCATGAAATTCCGTTATGAAAATTATCGAGAAAAAATTGTTAAGAAATTTTACAGTGATTCATTTTCCAAGCTTGATCGACAGATTATACTGATTGATTGTTTCAAGGCTCTTCAGGGAGGAAAGGAAACCTACAACAATATCAATGACACTTTTGAGGTTCTTCTGAATAATTTCAATTACGGCTCAAACAACATTCTGTCACGCATTTTCAGTCCCAATATTGATAAGGTGATTTTTGCCGCAACAAAGGCTGATCAGATAACCATTGACGAGCAGAAGAATCTTTTAAGTCTGCTGAAATCCATGGTTACCTCCGCATCCCGCAAGGTAAGGGGAGAAGGTTCCAACTGCCAGTATATGGTTCTGTCATCAATAGCGGCGACCAGGTGTAAAATGATAAATCACAGAGGTGACAATATTCAGGTATTGTCCACTGATTATGAAGACGATAAATCTTATTATCCGGGCGAGATACCGCCGAACTGGTCCCAGGAAAGCATGGAGGCTTATCAGAAATATTTTAAATTCAAGGAATTACGCCCGCCTAAACTTAGTGCAGGCGATCCTGTTCCGAATATGAATATGGATATTATGCTTCAGTACATTTTAGGAGACAAGCTATGAAACAGTATAAGGCAGGCTTTGAACTGGATGATCAGGAAGAGGTGCAGAAGCAGTCGCCAGACAGCAGCAGAACTGCCGGAGATGATGCCGGCGTCGCTGATTTCAGCTATAAAAAAGGCTTTACTCTTGATCAGGAGCCTGAGCAGGCGCGGGTTATTACTGTTTCCGATGTGGATCCTTCAAATCTCACCACACTTGAATTTGCCGAAGAAGATGACTCTTCCGATGATGAAATCCGTACCAGGTTCTGGAGCAGCCCTCTGTTATGGATATTAATGCTGGTAATAGTTCTGGGCGGTCTTCAGGTGTATCAGCTTCTTGTTTCAGCTTTTAATCAGAGTTTAATTGCCGGAGGAGCCTGGTCAGTCGGTTTGTCCGTTGTCATGACTTTCGTGTTTTCTGCGGTTTTCAGGGAACTGCATTCAGTATGGATGCTTAAAAACAGTGATAAAAACAGAATGAAGATCAGACGTATTCTGGAAACAGGCAGCGGACAGGAGGCAATCAGCCTGTGCCGCAATATGTATAAAAATGTATCCGGAATCAGTGAGCAGTCCTATCAGAATTTTCTTAAACGTGTTCAGCCTCATTTTTCTCCGGCGGAAGTCTTTGAAATGTATGAAAATGTGATTCTGCAGGAACTGGATCGCAAAGCTAAAAACATTGTAATAAAAAGATCCCAGGAAAACGGAGTTGTGGTTGCATTAAGTCCGATTGCCTGGCTTGATATGGCTTTTACTGTGGCAAGATCTCTGCGCATGATTCGTGAAGTTGCCGAAACATATGGTTATCACTGCGGTTTGTGGGGACGTCTGCAGCTTTATCGTAAAATCATCAAAAATATAATTTTCATAGGTATAACCGATCTTGCAACCGATGCAATTATGGATTCAATCGGAGCTGAAACCTTTGCCAAATTAAGCGCAGCGGTAGGTCAGGGACTTGCCGCAGGAATTTATTCAACACGTCTTGGTTATATGACTATAAAGGCTGTTCGCCCGATCCCTATCTCAAAAAGGGTTGTGACATTGGCTGAACTGCGTAAAAGCATGGTGGCAGGTGCGCTAGACGTTCTAAAAAAACGTGACGATCAAGGTAAAAAATAATTTTTTATATCGTAAGAAAAAAAAGCAAACCGTAAAGTACGGTTTACGTTTTAATGAGGTAAATTATTCGTTTTGTTTAATTCAGCAGATTCATGCGCTCGGAGAGCATAATTACAGAACTTCTTGGCTGAACCACGTATTCTTCGGTAACCTGAATCTGATCTTTTGCCAGAGGCGTATGGTCGTTCGGACCTGCAATTGAAGTATCAACGACCTTATACCAGCTGTTGATATTGGTATTAGGAACATTCGGAAGTTCCAGTTTAATCGGCTCCCAGTATGCATTGAAAAATATGTAGACGTAAACCTTGTGTGTTACCGAGTAATATGTCATTCCAATGGAATGGGAGTCATAACTGAAATCCGGCAGATAAGGTTTGGCGCCGTGCAGGCAGAACTGATTGAAACGGATGCTATCCTCAAGGGTATAAATTTCCTGAGCCTGCGGAGGAATATTCTGGGATCTTATTCTGGTAACCTTCCTGGTAAATTCAAACATTTCCTTCTGTCGTGCATTCAGGTTCCAGTTCATATAGGATACATCGTTGTCCTGACAGTATGCATTGTTGTTTCCGTGCTGGGTTCTCAGAATTTCGTCGCCCATGGTGATCATCGGCGTACCGAGAGAAATCATGTTCATAAGCATGAAGTTCTTGGACTGCTTGAGGCGCAGATCGTTGATTGTCTTGTTTTTGGTTTCTCCCTCTGCACCGTGGTTCCAACTGAAATTGTAATCGGAGCCGTCTCGGTTATCCTCCATGTTTTCCTCGTTGTGCTTTTTATCGTAGCTTACCAGATCCCACAATGTGAAACCGTCGTGGCAGGTTACAAAATTAAGACTCTTGTACGGATCGAAGGCAAAAGAGGTATAAATGTCAGGACTTCCCATGATTCTCTGTGCAAGTACCTTGACCTGATCAGGATCGCCCTTAACAAATCTTCTTGCCACATCTCTGAACTGTCCGTTCCACTCGCGCCAGCGGTCACCGGGCAGATTTCCCACCTGATACAGACCTGCAGCATCCCATGCCTCTGCGATAATCTTAATGTTGGCAAAGCGGTAGTCGTTGTCTATGGCGAGCAGTGTAGGAGCCTCGGCCTGAGGTACTCCCTTCTGATCTCTTGACAGGATTGACGCCAGATCGAAACGGAATCCGTCCACATGCATTTCCTGAGTCCAGAACAGAAGGCTGTCAAGAATGATTTTCTTTGCCACCGGGGTGGTAGCATTGAAGGTATTGCCGCAACTGGTGAAATTGAGATATTCGTTGTTCTCGTTCATCAGATAATATTCTTTATTGCTCAGACCTTTGAAACTGAAGGTAGGACCGCCGTCTCCAGATTCAGATGTATGGTTGTAAACGACATCAAGATATACTTCAATATTGGCTTTATGAAGTGCTTTAACCAGATCTCTGAACTCATTGATCGGTCCGGACAGTGATTTGTCGGAACTGTAACCCTCGTGAGGAATGAAAAAACTTATAGGATCGTATCCCCAGTAGTTGGTGCGGTCTGAGTCTGCAACATGATTGTCAAACTGAAAAACAGGAAGCAGTTCAATGGCTGTAACGCCGAGTTCCTTGAGATACGGAATTTTTTCTATAATACCTGCATAGGTACCGCGTTTTTCCGGAGTTACCTTTGAACTCGGATGGGCGGTAAATCCCTTCACGTGCATTTCATAAATAACGGTGCTTGACAATGCAGTATTCGGATGGCGATCGTCCTCCCAGTCATATTTTTTATAATCGATAACCACGGATTTCGGACAGCAGTGAAGATTTGATCCTGCCATCATGTTTGCGATGCGGGAATAGTTATCCGGAAAAATTATACGTTTGCAGTATGGATCCAGAAGAACCTTGGTAGGATCGAAACGCTGTGCAGGATCCTGCCGGAAAACCTTTACGACTCTCCATGCATACAGCTGACCTTCGGTAATACCTTCAACAAATACATGAAAGTAGTAGCTGGTACGATGATCTGAAGCCGGAAGTTTTATAACTGCAGGAGAAAGATCGGTCGGTGACTTGAATAGAAGGAGTTCAAGCTGCTTGGCGTATTTGCAGTATATGGCAAAGTTTACACCGCCGTTTTCGATAGTGGCACCCAGTTCCATGCAGTGTCCCTTTCTGATTACTAGTTTTTTATTCATAGATCCCCGCATTGATATCAATCTGACCATACTTTCAATTTTAAAGAAAAAAAGAAGTGCAAAAAATTACAACCTATCACGATTTTTACATGGTAGATTGTAATTATTTGATCCGGTTAAAGATTTTTGAATAAAAAACTTTTGAATATTAAGTTACTAGAATTTAAGATTCTTAAGTTCACTCAGTTCTGCAAGCTGCTTTTCCATCTGGTTTGAAAGTACAGGGAACCTTCTGAAAGTTTTGGGATCCGCGCTGTCCTGTTCAATATGGAAACTTACCGCAAGCCTTTCGCGTTTCCACTGATTGCGGCAATAGAGACGGTAATATTTGATTACGCTCGCCTTCAGCTGTTCAAAGGAAAATGTTTTGGCGAAACTGCCTCTCATCAGATGAACAAGAACGTCCTTTGGCATAAGATTCAGTGTCTGTGAAAGTTTTCTGATTTCATCCAGCAGAGGATAAGGCATCAGATCGCTTTCATCCGTCTGTTCAACCGGACGCAGTTCAGCGGTAGGCTGCTGTTCAACCACGTAGGAAATGTCGGAGATGGTGCATGTATCATCCGTATCCTGAAGTGCCAGACCGTGTTCCATAATGTAGCGGTTGATTTTCAGAATTCTGGATTTGCTGATGCCGCCGATCGGCGATATTACACCGGAGGTGTCGCCGTCCATGGTGCAGTAGCCGACTGAAGCCTCAGATAAATTCGAGGTTGCAACCAACAGTTTGTTGAATTTGTTGGCCAGCATCCAGATTCCAGGTGATCTTACGCGTGCCTGGATATTCTGCAGTGTCAAATCGTCGCGTTCCCAGCAGAGTTTCTGATCTTCAGGAAGAAGGTTGTTTACCAGATTTTCATATCCTTCAACCAGATCGCTGATAGACCATGAATAGTGTCTTGCACCGATGCATTCAGCAAGTTTTGCTGCAGCATTGAAGGTTACATCTCCGCTGTGCTTTGACCCCTGGTAAAGTGTGATCAGAACAAGAGGCATTACCTCGGCACGGATGTAATCCCGGTATGTTCTGTACTGATCTGAATTATATGGTTTTGGTTTCAGACGGCAGTCCGCCAGAACCTTCAGATATTTTTCATGTCCAAGGGAGTATATTGCCTGCACCTGGGCATAGTAGATCATGCAGGCGCACAGTGCTGAATCGGCACCGCCGGACAGACTCAGTGCAAAGCCGCTGGTTCTGGTTTTGCGCATGAAGTCCCATAGTCCCAGAGCGACTGTTCGGCAGACTACATATTCCTCCACCTCTGTATCAGGTTCACAGCATGTAATGACAGGATCTTCCGGAACTTTGAATGAAAATCCGTTTTCCACGATACGGTTAAGATCTTCTGTAAGAAGTGTTTCCGAGGAGATGATTCTGTTATTGCGGTTTTCATCCAGATCCACCACGGCATTGTAGGTGGCGCATTCCCTGAAACTCAGGCGTTCCGAGTGCATTACGATTCTGCCGCTGCTGGCAATCATCGAGTCGCCGTCGTATACCGCTCTTCCCGCTTCGTTGCCGGAAAGATTGGTATAGGCATAAACGCAGCAGTATGCTCTTGAACCGTCCTTTACAAAGTTGCGGCGGATTTCCTGCTTGCCGATGCTGAAATGCGATGCTGAAGGATTGAGAATGATATCCACATTGCGGGTATACAGTTCATTGCCTGGACGATGCGCCACCCAGGAATCTTCACAGATCTCAAATCCGATGCGTACACCGTCAATCTGATAGAAAATATCTCCGATGGGAACAGGCTCGGTGTATCCTTCAATCCAGTTTTCAAGAACTCTTGCCTTGCCTCTCGGCCACGGCGCAAACCACCGGTGTTCATAATGAATACCGGTTCTGGCAAGAAACTGCTTGCAGGTAAGGCCCAAAATCTTTTTTCTGGAAAGCAGCGCGCACGCATTGTAGATCTGTCCTTCGTACCAGATCGGCAATCCGGCCGCAACAAGCATTCCCTCGGGAATAGCCTTCATTATTTCAGGCAGGTACCGTGGTATTGACTGCAGAAACGACTGAACGTAAAACAGATCTTCGCATCCGTATCCTGAAATACACAGTTCAGGAAGCAGAAGCAGATTGGCCTGCTGCTGTTCCGCAGCTGCAATGCATTCCTTTATCAGGGAAACATTGGTATCTAAATCAACAGGTATGGTGTTGATTACACCTGTCGAGATGGAAAAAAAATGTGGCATTTTCACTTAACCGTTTTATTTTTTATTTAACTACTAGAATTTTGAGCGAATTGGTTGAACCTTCCTCTCCGGTGTTGTCGCCGAAGGTGATTATTACCTTGTCGCCGCTGTGCAGGTAACCGAGATCCTTGCATTTGTCCAGTGCATTCTGGCTGATTTCCTTGCGGGTCAGGTTAGGACCGTCACCTGTGAAATAAATCGGAGTAACACCGCGGTAGAGCGCAACCCAGTTCAATGTTTTTTCATTTCCGGACAGTGCATAAATCGGAATATTGGAACGCAGACGCGACATCAGCTTCGGTGTTCCTCCGGTCTGAGTCAGAGCCACAATTCCTTTGATGCCGTCAAGATGATTTGCTGCATACATCGCCGACATGGCAATGGTTTCCTCCGGAGTCGTGAACTGACGATCTACGCGGTAGCTTGAAATTACCATGGAAGGATCCATTTCGGCACCTGCAAGAACCTCCGACATGGCCTGAACTGTTTCAACAGGATATTTGCCAACGGCTGATTCCGCGGAAAGCATTACAGCATCGGTACAGTCAAGCACGGCGTTTGACACGTCCATAACCTCAGCACGGGTAGGCAGAGGCGCATTGATCATGGATTCCATCATCTGGGTTGCGGTAATAACCACACGGTTGTTGCGGCGGGCAAGCTTGATCAGACGCTTCTGAACACCCATCAGGTTAGGATCTCCGATTTCAATACCCAAATCTCCGCGGGCAACCATGATTACATCGGTGGCCTGGATGATTTCAATCATGTTTTCGTCGGAACTTACAGTTTCAGCACGTTCAATTTTCGCAACGATTTTTGCTGTTGAACCGGCCTGGGTAATCAGTTTGCGGGCGTATCTGATGTCATCGCCGTTGCGAGGGAAGGAAACAGCCAGATAATCAACACCGATTTGAGCTGCAAGAAGAATATCCTTCTTGTCCTTTTCGGTCAGTGCCTTGGCTGAAAGTCCGCCGCCCTTCTTGTTGATTCCCTTGTTGTTGGACAGATAGTTTGCAACAGTAACGGTGGTGTTGATGCGGTTGCCCTTGATATCGGTAACCACAAGCTGAACCTTGCCGTCATCAAGAAGCAGAATATCGCCGGACTTAACGTCGTTAGGCAAATCCTTGTAGTCGATACCAACTGCGGTTTCGTCTCCTGCAAGCGGTTCAAGATCTGCATCAAGAGCGAAACTCTGACCTTTCTTAAGCAAAACCTTTCCGTCCCTGAAGGTCGAAACCCTGATCTTAGGACCCTGCAAATCTCCCATGATAGCTACATAGCAGCCGAGCTTTTTGGCAATGTCGCGTACCTGCTGCGCACGTTTGAGATGATCGTCCGCCACCGAATGAGAAAAGTTCAGTCTTACCATGTTAACGCCTGATTTAATCATCTGCTCCAGTACGGCAGGATCGTCGGTTGCCGGACCGAGTGTTGCAACGATTTTTGTTCTTTTGTACATAATTGTGGATCCTAAATTTACATTTGAAATTATTACCAGCGGGTCAGCAGAGATACAAAAAACTTCTCTGAAGTGCCCGCCATGTATGAAAGTTTGTTACGCCGTCTTTACATGCAGCCGGGCAACGACCGGCCGAGGCGACCGCAGGCAAAGTCACGGTGAAAAAACTCCGTTCCTTCTATTATAAAAGGATTTGCCGAAAGTTTGTATGATCAGATGTTCACAATGCGTAAATAAACGCCTGTAAAAATGTATTTTGTCTGCTGAAAAAGCAAAAACTGAAAAGTAGTGCAGAGAAGCCGCGGTCGTTCCAGAGGTACGGAAAGGCGCATTAATCATAAAAAAGCGCCCGGCCGTTTGGCTGAGCGCGCTGGATTCGATAACTGTCCGGATGTTACAGCTGTTTCTGTGCAATACGCTGAATTTCGTTGATGTCGGTCGCAATCAGAAGTGCAGCCCACAGTGAGAGCTGTGTTTCCTCTGACTGGATAGTCGGAATGCACAGGAAGTTCAGATCATGGATATAGAATGACTGATCAGGCTGATTTGATGCTGTTCCGTCCGGGTTGATCTTGTTAAAGTGCTTGCAGGTATGGAACTTGTCCAGGTTAACATTCTTATCAAGAATAAATGATACCACCATGCGGACCTGAACGTCGTCGTAACCGTCGGAAACCGCGCGGGTATGTTCATTGAAGTAGTTCAATGTAAAGAAACTCTTGTCATGCCACCACTGCAGATACGGAATTTCTTCATCCAGGAGAATTATTTCTGACACCTTGCCGTCCAGAACCGCCTTGATGCAGAAACCGGTTATGTTTTTGAATTCACCTTTCTTTATTGTCTTGTCTGCTACTAGAGAAGATGCAATCTCGCTTACTTGGATGTTCTCAATACTTTTTACACTTTGACCTGGTATATCATTGAGCAGGGCATTGAGGAAACGATCCATGTATCCATCTTCAGTTAAACTTAACCAAATATCATTATTGAGCGTAAGCAAACTTTCTTCTGCCATTTCTTTCACCTTTTATATATTGCTCTAATGTTTTTAAACTATAAAATCACTGCCGACTATTTTAACAAAAAACACCGCGCTGTATAAATTTTTTTGAATTTATTCTTACGATAGTGTGATATTTTTATAATTTTAGAGATGAATGACAATAAATTATTGATTGAATTAATATTTTTAAGCTGATTTTGCTCTTTATATGGACAATGTTAAGTTGCACTTCGCACAGGAGTTCCTGTCTTAATTTTATTAACATATGATCAGCTTCATACGCAATCAGAGGTTACCCTGCTGTTGACCGTGACGTGCACTGCTGCATTCATCGGAACCGAGCATTGAGCCTCATTGTTCAAACCGTATAAAATTTTAAAATTTTAATGAAAAAACGGGTGGTTTTGAGTAATATATGCACTATTGATAGTTTGTTTTATGGAGATTGAATAAAGTGTTAACCAGAGGTGCTTTCTACCTTTTGACAATGGCCGGCGTACTAGTTGTTGTAGGTGTTGTGGCAAATATTATTTTTGCCGCCTGCGGTGTGCAGATGGATCAGATGTCATTCCTTTCACTGATGGGTATCTGTACTGTTATGGGTTTCGGCGGATCGATTATCAGTATTTTCATGTCCAAAACACTGGTAAAGAAACAGATGGGCGTGCAGATTATTACCCATCCTTCAAGCGAAAATGAAAAATGGCTTGTGGAAACGGTTGCCTTCCTTGCAAAGGAAAAGGGTGTAAAGATGCCAGAGGTCGGTATTTATCCTGCTGACGAGATGAATGCCTTTGCAACCGGCTGGAACAAAAACGATGCTCTGGTGGCGGTAAGTACCGGTCTGTTCAATCAGATGTCCCAGGAGGAAATCGCCGCTGTGCTCGGTCACGAAATGTCCCACGTATCGAACGGCGATATGGTTACCATGGGTCTGGTGCAGGGTGTTACCAATACATTCGTATATGCTCTGTCCTATATATTCTCTTCCGTAATTGCATCAAAGATGAGTTCCGGCAACAGAAACGCGTCTCATGCGACATATTATATGATTTCATCCGTGCTGCAGACCGTTTTCGGCGTTATTGCCTCTGCGGTTGTTATGTGGTTTTCCCGCTGGAGAGAATATCATGCCGATGCCGGTGCCGCCAAGGTATACGGTTCACAGGCCATGATCAATGCTCTTACAGCGCTGCAGACAGCTTCACAGAGAACCTCTTCACTGAAGAAGGTAAGAAGATCAGCCAATATGAACGCTTTATGCATCAGCGTTCCAGCAAATATCGCTGAACTGTTCGCGTCTCATCCGACAATTGAAAAAAGAATTGCAGCATTAAGGAAACTGCCTTAACCGCGGCGGACTGTTCCCTGTATTTAGTCTGATAATGATAAGATTGCCATGTTTTTTTGTAAAAAATATGACAATCTTAATATTTTAATGATTCCTGTTTGATTAGAATTGAGAATCCTACGGAAGTTTGTCGAGATTGTCCCGGATTTTAATTGATAGGTGTTAATTCAGTAAACGATCCATAATAACCTTTAAGGTAATTATGGCTTTTGCTTAGTCTAAGTGATTTCACTGAAAAGTGAATGAACTACGTTATGAGAGAATGAATTT
>Ga0310695_10008430_pt1 | contig 15942 bp, 20 predicted proteins | sample RumenRJG_04DNA_FD_203882 | JGI IMG/M metagenome (GOLD analysis project Ga0310695, IMG submission 203882) | Bovine rumen microbial communities from Lethbridge, Alberta, Canada - RJG_04 (v2) (version 2) | ecosystem: Host-associated > Mammals > Digestive system > Stomach > Rumen | place: Canada...
TCCACCCTACCAAGCCTCCCCTATATGGGAGGATGTAATTGATTACGGGCAGAGACCGCCCTCCATCAAAGTTTTGGTATGATTCACAAAGCTTTCGTCCTACGGATGAATCATTAGTTCTTTATTGTGGAAACATAGGGACGGGTTTGAAGTGACCTAAAGGTGCAGAGCGACCAAAGGTCGATGACAAAGTTCATGATGAAGGATTAATGGTTAAGGGTTCTTCGACGAGCCAAGCGTCCGCTCGACATTTGGTCGCTTGCAAGGCAAGAAGGGCGATGACATGGTTAATACCAATTTTAGTATGATAGAGTAAAAAAGAGTCGATAATTGAAAAATATCTAAAAAAATATAGATATTTGATGAGTATTCAAGAATTATTCTATATATTTGCAGCATGAATGCTGTGATTATTACAAGATGATAGAAGTATGATAGCAACAATATCAGCTGACATAGTACGCTCTACGTCAATGAATACAGAGGACTTGATTGTGCTACGCAACAGGTTGCGGGACCTCTTTCACGACTTTGAGGAAGACTATCCCGGCTTTTGGGCCAGAATAGTCAGGGGAGATAGTATTGAGTGTGTTGTCCCCAATTATAATGATGCGCTTAGGATCGCCATTTTGATAAAACTGTATGTCAAGATGAGAGTGTCGGAATTTGAATGTTCTGAAATGCTGCAGAGATACGGTATCCGTTTCTCGATAGGGGTGGCAGACATTAAGTATGCTGATAAGAAAGAAGATATCATAAACGGACCGGCTATTTATTTGTCGGGTCGGAACCTTGATGAGATCAGCCGTAGGGAGAACATAATGACTGCTTTTGAGATAGGACAAGCACCTAAACCATTGAATAATCTCTTGGATTCATACGTGGCAATGGTGAGCGGGATTGTTGATTCATACTCTGCTAAACAAGCAGAGGTGGTTTTTCTGAAGTTGCTTGGTTTTAAGGAAATTGAAATTAGTGAGAGGGTGGGTATTTCTCAGTCTTCGGTCAATACGCGTGCTGCGAATGCGCAATGGGGACTGCTGAATACGGCAATTAAGGATTTTGAAGCATTAGAAATAGAGCAGATATCATGATGGAACTAGTTTTAAGCCTGGTTTTGGCTCATTTGGTGGCAGACTTTATGTTGCAGACTGGAAAGTCTTGCAAGGACAAGAAGGAAAGGCATTGGAAAAGTCCTCATCACTATATACATGCTTTGTTTGTGTTTGGTTTGTCATGGCTTGTATCATGGGATGTCTGCTTCTGGTGGGGTGCATTGATGATTGGTGTGGCACACTTGGGCATTGATATATGGAAATCGTACCGGAAGGATAATGTTGTATGGTTTGCTTTGGATCAGGTTCTTCATCTGCTGGTGATAGCCGGGGTGGCCTATGTATGGACCAGGTGTTATGATTGGTGCTTGCCGTTTGATGTTGAGTTGTGGCATGTCGCGGTTGTAGTTGCTTTGCTTGTTTGCTGGAAGCCGGCGAATATTTTTATCAAGTTGATGCTGAAACACTACAGCGTGAATATGCCAGCAGAGAAAGAGAGTGGTTTTAATGCTGGCGCGCTAATCGGTACGATAGAACGTTGGCTGATATTGATATTTGTTTGCCTGCAGCGGTATGAGGCGCTGGGTCTGTTGATAGCAGCGAAGTCTATCATACGCTTTGGAGATAAAGAAACTGCCAAGACCGAATACGTGCTGGCAGGAACTCTGTTGAGTATTCTTATTGCGGTGTTGGCCGGGATGATGGTGATAGGGGTGTTGAAACCTTAACGTTGACCATAACGATGACCTTAATTCCAGGAGTGATCAAGAGAGAATCAGGGGGGCAGGAGAAATGATGTAAGATGGATGATGGCTGATGGATGAGGTCTGATGGCTGATGGCTGATGTCTGATGTCTGAAGGAAGGAGTATAAATTAACTAAAACTATTGATATGAAGAAATATGAATTGATGGCATTGCCGTATGCTCCAGATGCATTGGAGCCAGTGATTAGTAAAGAGACAATTGGTTTCCATCATGGGAAACATCTTCAGGCGTATGTGGATAATCTGAATAAACTAGCCTCACCCCCGAGCCCCTCTCCTATAGGCGAGGGGAGTTTGGGAGAGCTCGAGGTGCTGGAGGAGATTGTGCGAAAGGCTCCGGCTGGGGCAGTATTTAACAATGCAGGACAGATACTGAACCACGAGTTGTATTTCATGCAGTTTAAACCTATCGGTGAGGCAGCTCAAGGTCCTAAGGGGGCACTTGCTGCACAGATAGAGAAGCAGTGGGGTAGTGTGGAGGCTTTCAAGGCTGAGTTTGAGGCTAAGGGTGTCGGTCTATTTGGCTCTGGCTGGGTATGGCTGTCAGCAGATGCTGATGGCAACTTGGTCATCACGCAGGAACAGGGGGCTTCCAATCCTGTGGTGAAGGGCTTGAAGCCGCTACTGACCTTCGATGTCTGGGAGCATGCGTATTATCTGGATTACCAGAACCGCCGCGCTGCTCATCTCTCAGCCCTCTGGCAGATTGTGGACTGGAGGGTGATCGCAGCAAGGTATGATGGGTGAAGGATGATGTTATCTGCGTAGCAAGATACATTTTTGAAAGTTTTGCAGATTATCAGAGAAAGTTTATATGTTCATAGACGAGATAGACTATAAAACTAGGATGATGGCCATGCTTGAAACTCCTATGGAGATTGAGCGGGCTTATCAATTGTGCGAGGAGGTATTTGTTCAGTATGGGCTGGACAGGTACTTACTTGTACTGAACGATTATAGCCTGTCTGTAATATTGAACTACCTGAATGTAAGAACATCCATCTTACTGAATAGGAATGAATTTGAGCGGGCTTGGCAGCCCATCCTGTTGTTTGAGCAATATGCCAGCAACAGGATGATACCCATTAATATGGAAGGAATACACAGAGAACTTAAGGCTGTGTTAATGGCAAGACAGGGTAGGCTGGCTGCAGCATGCGACGTATTGAAAGGGGCTTTGGACTTGGAATGTACTTCGGACATCAGACAGAGGCTTCTATATACATTGGGAAGTATTGAGACCAGTATGACTGGCCCTGAATATAAAATTAATACCCTTTGTGAGGCCCTTGGGGAAGCAGAGCAGGAAGGTAATGAAGACCATATAGCGATGTGCTATCGTGAATTGTCTCGTATGTTTTCTTATATGGGACATGGGGCTACGGGACTGTCTTTACTTCAAAAAGCTGAGCAATACTATCTGATACATAATAAGGAGCATGAGTTGATGGGGACGCGGATGTATATGGCTATGAGTTATTTGACGATGTACAATACGCCCAAATATAGAAGTCAGTTTGCAGAAGGGGATTTGGAGAGGTTTAATCAGCAAGCCAAGGCATATATAAGTATGGTGGATGTTGACAAACTGCTGCTTGAATCGGACAAGGCGTTCTATTATCGTACATACGGGCTGATATATGTTGACATTGCATCGATACAGAAAGCATTGGCTTTTTACCAAAGTGTGAATGCTTATCAAGACATCAAAGACTGCGAGGGATATATTCGGACAATCCGTAATGCCCAAACGCAACAGTGACACCAATTATGACAAAGGAAGAAATAGCAAAACTGCCAACGCTTCTGGATTTAATAGACCATTATCTGGCAGGTGAACATAATATGGAACTGATGACAGAGCACTCCGTGTTTAAGGGCGCATTCCCGACACATTTGCAAAAGGGATTCTATGAACCGCTGCTGATGGAAGATGGAACAAGTGTCCTATTTCCGCTTTCTCCTATCCAACATAGTTACTACAGAGGTGAGAGCAGTTATCACGAGGAGTGCTATCCATCACTATACAGAAAAGGGATGGGGGATGCAGAGATTTTTGTAGAACGTGTAAAACGTTGTGAATTGGAACTGCTGATGAGGGATTATCCCATCACTGGTATCGTGGAAAGTGGTATTCAAGCACAAGATCCAGCAGGGAACTGGCATCAGTTCTTTTTCAGGATAGGATATGACGGAATGGCACAGCATTATGGCATCAAGACTGAGTATATGGATCTGACATTAGACGTGTGGACAGCAGCATTCTTTGCTGCCACCACTTATGACTATGCTTCAGACACATATTCGCCCATTACCGATATAGAAAATCATGCCTATGGTGCTTTCTATCTCTATAATGAAATACCGATGCTGCCACCATTCGACAAAAAGCAAAGGGTGGATGTGGTAGGGTTGCAACCACTAGCAAGACCAGGGAGGCAGTATGGGTATGTGTTTAAGATGGGAAAAGGAGAGAACTTCAATGACTTGACTCAGAAGACCCTGTTCAGACATGATGCAAGAATCAACGAACTGGTGTACAATTATACAAATCGGAGCAATAGGCTTTTTCCGAAAGAACTGTTGAATGACCGGATAAGAAAAAGAATTGTAGAAGGAAAGGATTTCTCGAAATGGGCATTTGAGGCATCGTGGAAGCGCTATTTTGCGGACAGAACTGAAGAAGAACTGAAAGGATATCTGGAAGATAAGGGAATCGATATCAGAACAGACAATATACAGTGGTTTACAGAAACCGAAAAGGCTGAAATAGTGGACTACTGGAAGGCACATGAACAAGAATTCTTGAGCAAAATACGTCCAAGGTGGACTTATTATGGGCCTGTTAAGGAGGTGAGTGGGAAAGAATTGGAAGAACTTGTTGAAGAAGGAGGTACAGAATGAATGATGAGATCATTGACTTGACCCCGCTTGAACAGAAGATAAATGCGCTGATATTTAAGGCGGGATATTATATTCAAACTTATAGAGCTCTTGATGCGCTTAATGTTCTTGCGGAAGCACATCGAAAGATGGATGGCCAAGAGGTTCATTGGCGAGTGAGAACGGCCGTCCTGAAGAATACTGGTCAGGCATATATCCAATTAGGGCAATATGAGAAAGGGCTGTCGTGCTTTGCCCAGTCATACGACATCATTGAAGATGGTGATGACAAAGCTGCAGCAGCAGGTCATTTAGCTGGATATTTTCTGCGGGATGGAAGATTGGAAGAGGCAATGAAATGGGCTGACAAGGCACTGGAAACTGTTACTGAGAAGGAACTGATGGCAGGACCCTATCAGATAAAGGGTGGGATAGCCGCTGCACAGGGTGACTATCCAAAAGCAATCGAACTGTTGAATCAAGCGGCAGCATATGCAGAGGAGGCGCACTGCCTGACAGATTTGGCTATGACCATATCTGACTTGGCAGCTGTCTATAACGAAATGGGCAAAATGGAAATAGCGCTGAGTGAGATGTTTCGTGCTGAACGCTATGCCAAAGAGAGCCGGAATCTGGATTTGATGTTCAGATTTGTGGTACGTCGTGCAAAGATTATGTACAAGATGGGTAAGGATGAAGAGGCTAAGGCCCTCATTATGACCCTTGACGAACAAAAGAACTGAGACTATGCTGAGCCAAGCTGAAATAGATGCCCTGCCGACGATACTGGATGTGGTGGAACAGATATCGAAGATGGAGAACGACATGCTGTTAAGAAATGGTGTGACCATCTTTCCTGGCGATGCTTTTCAGGACGAGGGCCGATATGCCTTTGTATCTGAAACGTGGAACAGAAATGTAGTTCGACTAATGCCAGTTTCACCTACACCCTTTATATACTATCGCGGTCAAAGCCGTTTTCACGAGCCGTGTGTACCCTCTCTTTACCGAAGGAATGATGACGGAGAACTGCCCCGCGAAGTGGATATTGCCTATCATAAGCTTAAGATATGCGAGTTTGAAATGTTGCTGGCGACACATCCCGTGTTCTGTGAATTAAGTCATCATATCAGCGTGAATCCCGTGGCGTTGGCCCAGCATTACGGACTCGCAACGGAGTATCTTGACATAACGAACAGCAAGTGGGTAGCAGCATTTTTTGCCTCTACTTGGTACGATTATAAAACAGACACGTATCATCCTGTGGGGCGAGATTATGAAGAGGGCTATGGGGTGATGTATATCTCTAAGCCGTATGAGTCCGGTGGTGCTACTGATGGATTTTTCTCAAAGAACGTAGTGATAGGGTATCAGTACTTTGAGCGGCCTTCAAAGCAGTCATCGTTTGGATATAAGATGCAGATGGGAGAGGATTTCAATGAATCGCCCTATTTCGAGCGAGTACTTTTCCGTCATGATTTGGAGGCCTCAAAGTTGGTATATGATATGTCGTACAAACAGCGGCGGTTTATACCGAAGGATAGCCTGTCGCGTTTGGCAAGGCAGATAGCAGAAAGCAACGAAGTAACGAGGAAAGCGGTGGAACGTTGTCTGCAGATGTGCTATTGGAATAAAAGTATGTCCTATCTTGAGGAAGTATGTAAGGAAAAAGGGATTGTAATCAGAGAGGATAACAGACCTGTGGCACAGTTTGGCAGGGAGGAACTGGAGGCTGATTGGAAGGCTTGGAGTGAATTTGGGAGAGCCGATTTGCAGATGCGGATATTGCCTCCAATTGGGGTGGCGGAGTTGAAGATTGATGAATAAATACAGGTGTTTATATAGGGCGGTTGTATCGCGATGGCAGAAATTAGGTGTATGGGCATGGGCCATTGCGTATATAGGGACTATTCTGGTTTTTGCTGGGTTGTACTATGCATTTCCAGATACTTCATGGAAAGGTGAAGGGCAGATGGATAGTTTTATAGACTGTCTTTATTTTAGCGTAGTAACGATTACATCTTTAGGGTTTGGTGATGTTTATCCCTATAATAGTTGCTGGGCAAAGATATTTGTTAGCGCTGAAGCGGTTGGCGGAATATTGATTATCGGTTTCTTTTTGAATGATGTGGCTCAGAAACAAGCTATTCGCTTAGACAAACAGAATAGGGATGCAGATGAGGAGAAAAAGGCTGCAGCAGCTATGGCTAAGATAAAAACTTATCGCCAGGTGCTTCGACCTGTGTTTGAAAGATATCTTAGAGGCGCTATCATGATGGTAACTCCATTTAAAGCAAGGATTAATATGAAAGTGGATGTTTTTCATTATGATTTTAAGTGGCAGTTTAGTGATATGTGTGATTTGTATATGCCAACGTTTCTGATGAGTAGTGACTTTTATGAGCCTGCTGTAAATGCACATTTTAAGAATCAAGAAGTGGCTTTTAATGAATTAAGAAACTTCGTAATAAGTGCGGACTTGAGTTATTGGCCTAAATTGGAAGAGCTTATTTATTGCTTTATACGAAAGCACCATGAGTTTCATTTTCAAGATGTGATAGTCAATAATGGGAAGAGGCCTATGGGAGAGGATCAGTATCTGAAAGAGATGATAAGGGATTTGATTAAGAAAACTGAGGGTGAACCTGTTTTTTCTGGTGATATGACTGGCCCATATGTTGCTTTATATTACCATTTAAAGGATAGTGTCAACCTAGTAAAGGGTATTTATGCTATGATGGAACAGGTGGAATAAAACTGATAGTATAGGAGATAATCCTGAATTAGGAGAAGCGAGGAAGTTAGTTAAGCATATAGGGGAGTTATGACGCAGGACGAGCGTTGGAACATTTATGGTTCATGGTGAATGGTTAATGGTTCATGATTTTTGATTCATGGTTCATGGTGAATGGTTAATGGTCTAATTATGGTTCATGGTTCAAGTCTAAGTCACACAGAAAGCACAGAGAACACAGAAATAATGATGTAAGAAGTTAGCTATGGCAAAACACGATTTTGAAAAGATAAATTCAATCCAAATTACTGATGTATGTAAAAAACTGAACATTGCATTGGTAAGGGAAAGGCGAGCCTTGGGTTATGAGATACCCTCATTTGTGGATGTAAGACGTTTTATCCTTGGCACTTATGCGGATGCGGAGGATATACATAAACGACCGCTTACGCGGATGATACAAACTGTTGCGAAAAAGGTGGGAGTGATGTGAGTTTATAAGTGAGGGAGAAAGGAACGAAGAAAATACAGAGAATCTCGAAGAATAGGAGAAAAGAAAAATCAGAGCGAGCAAATGAACCACGCAAAAATATTATTCGAAAGTTTAATGACCTTGCATTATAAGTTGTGCAGGGCGTCAAACAATGAGCTGAAAGGTATAGGTGAACAGATAAAAGAGAATCTTCATTATGTTGAGAAATACAAACTGTTCCCTGTTGACCTGTCTGAGCATTTCTGGGCGCAACTGGCATTAATGTGTGAAGGTGGCTCTACAGAGTTAAAACTGGACATTTCAAAAGAGCTTTATCTCTATTTGGGAAAAATGACGTTTTCTTTTGAAGAATCCACCATCATTAACATGAGGCCTTATACCAGATTGTTGGAATTGAATCGTACAGAGTACCCATACGAGCAAGCCAATGATTGGGGAAGGGAGTATGCCGAAATAAGTTATTATAACAAAGAGATTTTATTTTTCGCTTTAAATAGGAATCATATAAGTCTAACCTCGAAAGAAGAGTATCAGACTTATTCAAACGAGCTACGAAAGGATCCTATTGATATTAATGCGTGTTTTCCTGAAGAGTGCGAACTGCCTTCTGCGTTATGTGAGGAAGTTGAGAAAAGATTAAATGACAATTACAAAAAGTATTGTGACTACATAGACGAACACTATCCACGAATAAAGAAGGCCTTTCCCGCATATCATAAAGATGTGCGTGTTTACATCACGTCAAGGAGTGAGAAAACCTACATTATGATGCTAAATATGTATGAAGGGTTGAATTCGAGCATCTCAGTATATCCAAATGTTGTTGATATCATGTATCGCTTCTTAAATGTAGAACCGATGACTGAAAGAATGACGAATTCGGTGTTGACAGGTTTTGAGAATTCTGACTACTCCAGTATTAGCAATATTTTCTGTATTTCTGGTATTCATCATGACCTGAACCGTTTATTCGTGAGATATGGGTCAAACGAAGTATTGACGGATTATTTGGTTTATATGCTGAGAGGGCAACTTAAACGAGTGACTATCATAAACGAGAATATATTAAAGGTTGATGATGAGAAGTATCTGCTTATGTTCTCTAAGATACCACCAATAAAGGAACTGACAAGTCTTATTGACAAGGAAGAAGAAACGTTTAAGTATGTAGTGTTCCGATCTCGTCCAGATGATGAAATTATTGAGATGTTAAAAAGCAAAGGCATTTCATATATGGATGTGATGTATATTGGTCAGTCTCTGATTAATAATGAAAATGGAGAGATGGTTCATTGGTTTATCAAAGACCGGCTTGACAAGATTGAGTTAGATGATTCTTATATGGAGCTGCCATTAGGAGATATTCTAATCAAACAATTAGAAAAGTGTCCCAAGGGTAAGGAGGGATGGAAACAATACGAAAATGTTGGTGGTGAAATTTTCCGTTATCTTTTCGAAAGCACCTTTAGAAACTATACATACGAGTATCAATCATCGACATCTGATGGCACTCAAAGAAGAGATCTTGTTGTTAATAATACGTATAAGGATATAAATGGCTTCTGGCAATTAGTCAAAAACGACTACAATGCTAATTTGATAATAGTTGACTTTAAAAACTATCGTGAGGAGTTGAACTCAGATAGCTTCTACAATCCGACAAAATATTTAAACTCTGTTGCAGGAAATTTTGTGATAGTGTTCTCCAGATGTGGGTTGGATGATACCGCCAAAAAAGTACAGCATAGATTGCTTTCTGAGAAAAAGCTGGTGTTGTGTTTGACAGATTCAGATTTGATAAATATGATCAATCAGAAGATGAACGGTCAGGAGCCTTTAAACAGCTTAGAGAATATGTACTATACCTTGTGTAAGAAACAATAGAACGCTACTATTATAAGGAAAGGCAAGGCACATGGTGCTGCCGCCTTCGCGGCTGCACGATGTGCGCGGGGCGCGGAAGGCTCTTTGGGGCAACGCCCCAATGTGCCTGAAGTGGAGGATATACAATTAAGAAGAATGACGATAATTCATCACTATACAAATATAGATGTCCTGGCTCTTATATTGAAGAACAGGACGTTACGGTTTAACAGGCTTGATTATGTTGATGACCCTGAAGAGAGTAACTTTATCTCAAATGGGGTGAATCTTGGGCCTTATACGTTTGTGTCTTGCTGGACGGAAGCGAAAGAGGAAAACATTCCGATGTGGAAGATGTACACCCGTGAGAACTGGGGTGTGCGGCTGTCGTTTGTAAAAGAAGGCTTGTTTAAAACCTATACAGAAGAGGATGGGTTTAGTCATAATGGGCTGGTGTCAACAAACTTTGGTGCACCCATTCATCTTCTGTTTCCTACAGAGGTGAGATATAAGCAGACAAAATATACTCCACCATTCTTGACTACGGACTTTGACAAATGTGGTTTCTACAGAAAAATTGAATATGTGGACAATGTGCAGGAGCATGCTGGAGATTCGGTAGATATTAAGAAATTCCCTAATGGACATGGGTCTATCTGTATTAGGTTTGACCAGGTAGGGAGTTATAAGAACAAAAGATGGCAATTCCAAGAAGAGTCGCGGTTTGTTTTGAACTTTTTGCCAGGAAACTCTTTGGCCGCTTTCAATACTGCGGCATTTGATAAGGAAGAGAGTAAGATGATTGCGAGTATTATTCAGAACAAGGACTTAGGTTTCTCGGATTATTACATGAATCTTAGTGACGGGGCGTTTGACAGCCTCGTGATTACAATGAGCCCGCTAAGCAGCAATTCTCAATGGGCGATTGTGGAAGCATTGAGAGACAAGTATGCTCCGAAGGCTGAGATAAAAAGAAGTAATTTGGAAGGAAAATTATCGAAGTAGTATTTCGCTGGAGGATTCCTCAACTTCGGGCGTATGACACAGAAAAACAGCTAGAGAAGCAAATAAAAACCTAGAAAAGTCGTTATTATAGAAAAAGAAAGGACTAACCCATATGTTTGAAAACTTCAAGAAACTAACCATTAAAGGCGGCTGTTTCGAGATAGAGACACCACTGGAACTGTTTAAGAAAGATGCAGTGACAGTGATGTATGGACGAAACGGCAGTGGAAAGACCACCATTGCCCGGGCTATCAAAGAGTATTGCCTGGACAAGACAGGTGTTGAGGGGGACGACACGCCAAGAGAGTTTGAAGTGACAACAGACGCACCCATCGCCGAAGAGGGATGCAAATCGGTGTATGTGTTTGACGAGGACTTTGTGAGCAGTCAGGTGAGGGTGATACGTCGCAGCGGATGCTGAATGCGATAGAGCCTGGGTCGGTAGTGCCTATCCATCGACATCGGAATACTTCTGAGACGGCGGTGTGCCTCCGGGGGAAGTTGGTGGAGGAGTATTATGATGACTTGGAACGGATGTGTACGGAGTCTATCGTGTTGACACCCAAAGGGCAGACAGTTGCGTTGAACATTCCTGTAGGGCAGTGGCATACGGTGAAGGCGTTGGAGAGTGGAACCGTGATTCTGAAAGATGGGCCGTATGAACCCACGGGGGAGGATATACTTAGGTAAGGTCAATGCTGAAATATATCGTAAAAACTACAAGTACAACAATATAGACAAATGAAGCACCTTTATGTTATAGGAAACGGATTTGATTTGCATCATGATATACCAAGTGGGTATCAGAACTTCAGAGATTGGCTGGAGGAAGTAGACGATTGGGATACCTTGACTACAATAGATGATATTTTTGGCTATTGTAATAGCAACTGGTGGAAGCATTTTGAAGAGAACTTGGGTTCTGCAAATACATTGGAGATCTCTTTAGAAGAGGCTAGAGAAAACTACCCGGACTTTCGAAGCGATGAATTCAGAGATGCCGACTGGTATGATGCAGAGATTGCTGTAGAGCAGAAGTTTGAAGAGGCTTATGAAAAGATAAGGACGGCTTTTGCTAAATGGGTGGCCACACTACCATATGGCAACGTAGAAAAGAAGATAAGATTAAAGAGGTCTGGATCTTCATTCATTAATTTCAACTATTCCCTGACGCTGGAGAAACTGTATCATATTAAGGATCCTCAGATTTTTCATATTCATGGAAAAGGTGACGGAAAGGATGAGTTGGTACTGGGGCATGGCTTGAGTCAAAAAGAGATTGAAGACATGATGGACGAGAGCAATAAACCAGACGATGAAGATGACGAAGGTGATGATTTTGTGACACAGCGGGCTAAGTGGGCTGCTATCGATGGAGTATATAAGCAACGAAAAAAGGTAGATGAAATAATCAGGAAAAATGAAAGTTGGTTTGAAGGACTGAAAGATGTTACCCATATACACTTTTATGGTCATTCATTCGCAGATGTTGACATACCTTATTTCAGAAAGATTTTCAGGAGTGTGGATAAGAAAAGGGTAAATGTGGAAGCCAATGCCCATTCGGAAGAAGATAAACAAGCTATTAGCCGTTTTATGAGTTCTGAAGGTATTGCCAATTATAGGATAATCTCATTGAATGATGTTCTTATTTCACGCCATTGGTATTGGAGATTGGTGGAATGGTTAAGGGGCTAATGGCGGTTCATGGTTAATGATTATCCTATTAATGGAAATAGGTATGGCAAAGAAGGAAGAGCATATGGAAAGGATTGAAGTTGATGGCAATAGCGTTTTGGCAGAGGAGATTAAGGGAATAATGGTAGATGCTGAAATAAACGTCGGAACGAAGCATGATTTGTTTTTGAGGCTGAGCTCCTTGAATTATCTTAATTCGCTGGTAAAGAAGAAAAACTACAAAGGGTTGGTCAATTATGGGATGATAAAACCGAATGTGATAAGGCTGGTAATAGACTTATTTAAACAAGGTAAGGAAAGACTCAGTGAGGAGATAGGGGTAAATCTCTTAGAAGATTGCTTGTATATCAGGATCTATGGTGTTCAATTCAGTTTTCATCATGTGAATACGAAGATGTTGACAGATAAGTTGGAAGCTCTGAGTAAGAATGACGTAATGTGGGCAGGAGTGAAATTGCAACCAGCAGCCAGAGACCTGTATGAGTTTTCCCATGATGTATGTACCTTAAACTTAGATGAGATAACTATAAAAAAACGAATAACTAACATTTTGGAGAAATATGCCGAGCTATAGAGTGAAAATTAGTACATCGATAGGAAGCAGGTTGCAAGGGCATACACAATACGCACAGTACCCTAATTGCAATGCCGGCAATCCAGGTGACAAATTCGAGTTCCGTAGTAGTTGTATAGTGATAGCATGCGAAAGGAGTAATGCTCAGAAGAAAGACGAGATAGAGAATAATCCAAGCAATACCATTCATGTTCAAATGAAGCGTGCATTGCTGTTATATTATGCGGCTAATGTTCAGAAAGCCCGTGTGTATAGTATTAGTGTTCATCGGATTGTCAAGAACGTTAAAACACTAATCACTGAGCTTAAGTACGATGAAAAGAATCAGCCGCTGCATCTGCTGCCTGTGACTGCTATGTATCAGTTTAACCTCGGATTACTGACGCAGAACGGGCTTGGTAATAGTAGCCATCTTTACGAGACGATATTGTCACACTGGCTAGGAGCCTGGACAGTGAGTGACCGCTACGAAAAATTTTCCCGATTGTGGCGTTGTTTGGAGCAATTAAGTGTTAAGGCACATCATGGGGCTGGAACCCAGGAGAAACAGAGGCTAGAATCATTGCGAAGCTTTATCAGAGGGCATGCCGCCAATCTGACAGAATCGTGTCATCATGTTAATGGCATGACGTATGCAGAATTTCGTGCATTCTTCTGGAAACTACTAATATTCAATAATTTCAAAAGGAGTGCTGGAGTAGGCAAATACCAAGAATACAGGGATTATTTTGTGTTGCCATATCATGATGAGCGCGTGTTGCAAATGCTAAATGATACATTAGTATATCGTACTAACGAACTGACTACACACCATCTCATCGCAGCCATTAGTGGCCATATAACAGCAGAGTTGGCAAATCCAATTACTCGCAATGAAGATGTTGTTGCTATTCTTAGTGCTTACTATGCCTATTACACCCGAAACAAGATATTCCATGGTGAATACTCTGAGCGTTCGTTTAGCATCTGCAAGTCGAGTGAAGATGATATTGTGGATAAGTTGAATGCACTGATGGAAAAAGTTACTTATGAATTGATAGATTGCTATCATATTCTTTGATGACCATCGAAAATCTGATATTAAACGCTGCTGCGGCCACACAAGAGTTGTATACAACAATTCTTGAGAGAGAACGGGGGGACGGGTTGACTTTCCCTTACGGTCGTCGAGCTAAACCTTCTCTCTTTGAGAGTGTGGCGTTGCAATCCTGTTTCACGAATAATAGGAGTCAGCAATAATCAATAGTTGAGAATGCAAAGGTTCATCCTGGTTTATGATTTATGGTTCTTCGCACAGCTCAGGCGCAAGCGGAGCATGGTTAATGGTTGAAGCAGATGGAAAACAAGCAGAAGCGCATGGCTGATGAGATGGATATCAACCTGGAAGTGTTCAATCTCGAAACCGATTTCTTTGGTGACCTGCACTGCAGTTCCCGCTTCACAGACATGCTCTGTGATGCCCAAGCCCAATATGGTGATTATTCAGAGTTGGAGATGTGTCCCATGTGGAAAATGTGGGAGAAGGAAGGGGGAGATGGTCGCGATGGTATCGCAACATACATAACAATAAGCCCTGCGGAAAGCCACAGGGAAAAGTGACAACAAACGATGACACAAGAAGAACGATGGATGACAAGATGTGGATAAAAAGTATGCCAGATGATTATTTTAATCATCCTTCCTTTTGCTATGATGATGTTATGTTGTGGCAAAACAGAAAGATTTATGTGATGGATAATCACAGGGATGCAACCTGGTGCTGGTTCCAGCAATGTAGAGACGGGGAAAGATATAACTTTATGCATATAGATCGCCATTATGATATGGGCGACTACTATTACGATGAGGATTTGGAGCCTATTAAAGCTAACCCGAGAATGGAATATGAAGCGTATGCTAATCTGAAACGTGTTGATGATTTTCTAACTCTGCGTTGGGATAATTACATTCGGCTTGCATATGAAATAAGGCCGGAATGGTTTCAGACAAACATATTTCTAACTCAAAAGGAAGGTGATATTTGCGAAGGATGGCATAAAAATAGAATGAATATTTCAGAGAAAGATTCGCTGTTTTTGTTAGCCCATATGAATCAGTATCTTCTGGAAATGTCAGAATGTTTATATGATGCAGCTCCAGATAGTCACGAATCAAAGTGGATTGTAAATTTAGATCTTGATATATTTTTTTATCACGATGGAGGCGATGTCAGACTACAGCTGTTCTCTGATGATTATATTCGCGAGGTCGGAAAGTTGCTCCAGAAAGCCATGGATAATATTCAAGTATTAACGATTGCAATAAGTCCAGATTGTCTGGCAGGAAAAGACATGAAATCAAAATGGGATAACGGATTCAGAGTGCTTGAATTGCTTTCAGAACATTTGTATGGCTTGTGGGAATTCCCATTTCCTAGATGATTTGTACAACCAATAACGGGGTGATGTAATCGTTATCCCATAATACTTTCAGTATACTTAACAATAATCCCTTCGGAGAACTACAGAGAACAAAAACAAGAAACTATGACACAGGAAGAACGATGGATGAAAAGATATAATGAAGTGGTTAGCTTTATAGAGACTAACCATCGGAATCCGTCGCGTTACAGATTAGAAGAACACGATATGCTCAACTGGCTGAAGGCGAATCGTAAAGCGATGAATGCTGGGAAGCTGAAGCCAGAGAGGGTGGAGAAGTTTAGAAAACTTCTGGAAATGACGGAACAGTATAGGAGGAAGAATCAATGGGAGTGATGGTTGATGGAAGATGGCCTGAAGTCGGAAAGCTGTATGCCGAGATGAATCTTGATTGTGCAATAAGAATCGGAAAAGTTTGGAGGTTTAGGAAAATAATCGTATATTTGCACCC
>Ga0310695_10008431_pt1 | contig 15942 bp, 31 predicted proteins | sample RumenRJG_04DNA_FD_203882 | JGI IMG/M metagenome (GOLD analysis project Ga0310695, IMG submission 203882) | Bovine rumen microbial communities from Lethbridge, Alberta, Canada - RJG_04 (v2) (version 2) | ecosystem: Host-associated > Mammals > Digestive system > Stomach > Rumen | place: Canada...
GTGACGAACAGAAACTTAGTAATCAAATATGTAAAGTAAGTAAATGTGTAAAATGATAAAAAGTGAAAAAAAGACTTCCTACCGTCGGGTCAAGGTGACAGGGGTAGATGGAATAGATGAGACGTTCAACTGCATAAAAGACGCAGCTGACGCCATTGGTGTGACTCGCTAGTATGTGTACATGGGCTTGCGCACAGGCAGATTAGTAGCTGGATGCAAAGTAGAGGTTGTCACATGACTTAGAGCAGAAGGATTCAGAACAGAATCAACAAGCGAAGATTCGACGACGAAGCGTCTAGAATTGATGAGCAGCTAGACAAAGCAATCAGTGAGATTGACTGGAACAGGCGCAACAAAGCAAGTACGTCACTAGTTGACTTCATCTAGACTTACTGCATTGGGCTGATGATTGACGACAAGCCATCAGACAAGTTCATCGAAGCTCTTAAAGAGATGGAGTTCGCTTTGAGCCAGTCTCGGCCTTACAACATCGAGCTGCCAAGAGGACAAGGAAAGACGTCTGCTGCTGAAATGGCAGTACTGTACTTGCTTGCTACAGGAAAGAGGAAGTTCTGTGTCATAATCTCAAACAACCATGGAGCTGCATCAAACATACTGAAAGACATCTGGCGTCCGATATCAGAGAAAGAGACTGATTTCGCGCATGACTTTCCTGAAGTGTGCTTGCCGTTCTAGAACTGCGATGGAGCGTACCGTAGAAGACAGCTCTACAGAGACAAGCCTACGGAGCTAGTCAAGAACAATGGAATCATACAGCTTGCAAGGCTTGTGAAAGACGACGGAACGGAGTTCGCCACTAGCAGAAGTGTGATAACTACTAGAGGAATCACGTCTGGAATAAGAGGCTTGAAGGTTGGAAAGCTCCGTCCAGACACAGTCATACTTGACGACTTGCAGAGCTCTGAGACAGCAGCCAACATAGAGCAAGTTGAGAAGATAAGCGACATCATAAAGCGCGACATCATGAACTTGTCTTCAAAAGGCAAGCTTGCTGTCTTGATGACTTCTACACCAATATGTCCAGAAGACTTGTGCGAGAAGATAGAGCATGACATATCTTGGAAGACTACGAAATATCCAGCAGTCATCGAATGGCCAACTGACATAGTGAAGCATCCTGACAATGGACTGTGGGCGCAGTATTTCAAGATGTTTGACGGAGAGCTAGCTGAAGACTTGCCTCATTCCAAAAGTCTAGACTTCTACAAGAAGAACAGAGCTTAGATGGATGAAGGAGCAGTGCTGTTCTCACCAAATAGATTCAAGCCGCAAGATGGACACATATCTGGACTTCAGGCACTTCTGGAGAAAAGACACATGATTGGAGATTCAGCGTTCCAAGCTGAAATGCAGATGAAGCCAAAAGCGTTCACTTTCAAGATAGCGATATCACCAAAAGACATCATAAGGAAAGCGACTGCTGAGCAGCAGTACGTCATTCCATCTGGCTACGTCTTCGTGGCTGCTTCAACAGACTTGAACTTGTCTTACTGCTTGACTACGACTGTAGTCGCGTTCAAGCCAGACATGACTGCTCATGTTTTGCATTACATGTTCACAAGGTGCAAGATAGACTAGAAGCTCCCAACAGCAGAGTACAACAGCGCAGTCATTGAAGCTCTGACTAAGCTTGGAAAAGAGCTCAAAGCGTTGAGTGTCAAGATTGACGGATGGGGAATTGACGCGTCAGGCGTTCCATTTGACGCTGTGACTATGTTCACTAAGACTTCTGCGCAGACTGTTGGCATACCAGCTTGTGCTATGCTTGGACGCGCTTCTCATGTCTACAATGGATTTGTCCGTTCAAGACTTCGTGACGAAATGAACAAGACGGTCCTGTGCGGCGACCCACAGGAGCATGTCAAAGCTGGAGCTGGAAAGAGATACATGTTCTGGGACTCTGACTTCTACAGAATGACAGTCCACAAAGCTTTTCTAGCAAGTGTCGGCTCGTCTGGCTCTTGCACATTGTTCAATGGAACGGCAGAAGAGCATGCAGACTATGCAATGCAAGTATGCAACGAAAGACTGCTTCTAATCCAACACAAGAAAGATGGAAGAGACATATACACTTGGAAGACTAAAGAGCCACATGACGCTCTTGACTCCACCGCACAAGCATTCGCGGTAGCAGCCAGTCAAGGAATATCTGGCACAAACATAAAGGCTGCTAAGGTCTAGCCAAGACACACAGCTAAGAAGAAACCTAAAATAAGAATAGTATGATAGGAACATATATTGGATTAGTAACTATGAGACAGTCCATCAAAGAGCTGCATGACTTAGTGCAGTTCATAAGGCAGAAAGCAAATGGCAGAAAGTTGACTATGATAGAAGTTGGCTCATATCAAGGAGAGTCTATGGAGATATTTGCAACATCTAATTGGATTCAGAAGATTGTGTGCATTGACCCATGGAAAGAAGGATACAACCCAAAAGATGTGGCGTCACAGTCAGACATGGCAGAAGTAGAGGCAGCTTTTGACCGTCGCGTCTAGAAAGTGAAGGACATAGTTGAAGTCATCAAACACAAAGGAACGCTAGACACGTTCATAAAGTCGCTAGAGTTTGAAGAACTTAAAGGAAAGATTGACTTCGTGTACATTGACGCTAACCACACGTATGAAGCAGCTAAGCATGACATAGAGGTCTGCAAAGACATTATAAAGCCAAATGTCGCATTAGCTGGTCATGACTACCAGTCAGACTGGACTGGAGTAGTCAAAGCGGTCGATGAGAAGCTTGGTCATCCAGATGTAGTTTATGGAGATTACTCGTGGGTGAAGATTGTCTAAAAAGAAGAGTAAGTAAATATTGAAAATGACTATAGTACAGAAAAGAAAATTGCTTCAGAGAGTGTCTGAAGTAGAGGCAGACATAGAGCAGCTGAAGCGTTGCCGCGCAGAGATTGCTAAGAACGGCTACGCTTCAGCTACTATGTCAAGCGGTGGCGGCTCAAAGTCATATACAAGACTTGACTTGTCTAAGATAACAGAAGCGATAGCTGCACTTACTTCAGAGTTGAAGCAGCTTAGAGGAATGCTGTCTGGCTCTGGACAGCAGAGCCTGTGGAAGAACGTGCTAGTTGTCTATTCATGAGGTTGAAAGATGTTCGGATTTTTCAAGAAAGCAAGCAATGCGCCGAAAGCGCCAGAATGGAATGACCTGACAAACGGCTAGAGGCAGATGGTCACGAAGAAGATTGTGAAAGCTCTGCAAGGTGGACCAAGATACAAGCTAGTAAGTGGAACTGACGAATGGCAGCGCGAAAGAGGAATGATTGAGCACCGCAGCGAAGACGAGATTCTGAACGTCTACGGCCGCGGAAAGATGCTTGACTTAGCGAGAAACGCTACAAGAAACTCGTCTACTTTCACCGCTATCTTGAAGTAGTTCGACCTGAACGCTATTGGAACTAAAGGCGGAAAAGCTATATTCAACTTCGACAACGCTGACAAGATAAAAGAAGCGTTCTCTAAGTGGACAAGAGATGCAGACTTCTTTGACGGGCTTTCATTCAACACAGTCTTGAAGCTCATCTTGAAGACTTACATCTTAGGTGGCGACATGGTTCTCATGTTCGACGATGGACTTATTGAAGACAGTGGAAAGCTAGTCATATATGAACCTGACGAGATTAGAAGCACTACTGACGCAGCTCTGGTGCAGCATTATGGCAAGTACGCCAACCAGTCTATTGGACGCGTGTACAATGGCAATGGTCGCTTCATTGGTGCAATTGTGAGCAGAAGCCAACGTGGAGCTGACATATTCGACCCAAGTAAAGCTTATTTCCTTAGACGCGACCCTGATGCGTCTATGTTTGACTCATTCTGGCTCATGCCAAGAAATGTGTTCCGTGTAGCGCAAGGCAGAGGAATATCTCCTTTGACTACTTCACTTGCTACAATACTTGACCTTGAAGACGTATGCAGCTTTGAGATTGCAGCAGCTAAGAAGAACGCTCAGACTCTTGCACAAGTCCTTCAAGAGTCTTCTCCGTCAAATGAAGAAGCAGTTCTTCCATCTGCATTTGAAGCTGGAACAGACTTCGACAGCATGACAGACGAAGAGATTGAGGCAGCAGTCAAAGAAGAGCAGAGCTCAAACGTCCAGACGATGACACTAGACAGAGTGCACGCTGCTGGAGCAATCTACCAAGTAATGCCTGAGAACTACAGGATGGAGCTTCTTGACACGAAGCACCCTAACGCAAACATGCCTGAGTTCATCAAGTGGCTTGCTGGAAGAAGTGCAGCACCATTTGGCTTGACTCAGCAGTTCGCTACTTTGCAGTCTACTGGAGACTCATTCAAAGCAGAGCAGCTTATGACTTGGCCAGCTTTCTACGAAGCTCAGAAGTTCTTAGAGCAGATTTGCGACTGGACAATCTACCGTTGGTCATTGTGGGCTACTAAACGTGGAATCATAACCAGCGTTCCAGACAGATTCGTCGAGCATGTTGACTGGTCATGGCCTAGAATGCTTGACGCTGATGAGAACTCACATCAAGACGCAGCAGAGAAGAAATTGCGCAACATGACTGGCTCTTATCGTGATGAACTTGGTCCTGACTGGAAAGAGAAGCTTCTTGCAGTCAAAGATGAGATTGACTGGTTCAAGAAGAACAACTTGCCACACCCAGCTTTCAGCATGATAAGTGGTGGTGAGCGCACTGGAGTCGATGAGACTTCGGATGGAGAGACAATTTGAGTAAGTAAACGTTAGAAAAATGAAAACTTTCCTTATAGCTGGTTCAATTGTTGACACTGATGCAGACAGAGAGACGTTTGAGGACGTGACTCCTGTTCAAGTCAATGCATTTCTCAACAAGCTTGAACCTAACGAAGAGTGTGTGCTTGAAATCACTTCTTATGGTGGTTCTGTCACAGCGGGTCTTGCTATTTGCAACCTTTTGAAGAAGGCATCTGCTGAAGGTCATAAGACTACAGCGCATGTGATTGGAATAGCCGCTTCTATGGCGTCTGCAATTGCATGTGCTTGTGACACATTGAAGATTGACGCTAATGCTTTCATGATGTTGCATAATCCATGGACTATGACTATGGGAAATGCAATAGACCTTCGTAAAGAGGCAGAGGTCTTAGACCAGTATAGAGATGCATTGCTTGCAATATACCGCACTAAGTTTGACATGTCAGATGACATGATAAAGTCTATGCTTGATGCAGAGACATGGTTGCTAGGCGACACATCATTCACATACGGACTTAAAGCAGAGATAATTCCAACGGAAGAGCCACTTAGAGCAGCAGCATTCGCTAAGATGCCTAAGTTCATGCACACTCCAAACGCATTGAAAGAGATAATCATGAAAAAAGAAGAAGAGATTAAGCAAGCCAACGCAACTGAAGAAGTTGTAGTTGAAACAGTGGCTGAAGAGACACCAGCAGAGCCTGTTGTTGAAGAGCCAAAAGATGAAGTAGTCGAAGAGCCAGTTGAAGAGACTGTGCCAAAAGCAGAAGTAGAGAAGCGTGTATCTGGCATGCAGTCAGCTATGGCTAAGCAGATGGACGCTATGAAGAAAGACTACGAAGCTAAGATAGCAGATTTTCAAGTTCAGATTAAAGCGAAAGACGAGGAACTAGCGAAAGTTAACGCTGACGCTACCCGCCTTGCTAAGTAGCTTGAAGACTTCAACAAAGAATTGTCAGAATTGACATCAGCTTTAGAAGAGAAGAAGAATGCGCTAGATGCTCTGAACGCTGGCGTGAACACCCCTGCGGCAGTTGACACTAAGCCATGGGCAAAGCTCCACGGAGACGATTTGCTCAAATGGTGCCGTGAAAACGCAAGCCGTAAACACTAACTCATAAACAAAGAAAGACAAATCAAATGAAATTCTCAGAAATTCAGTTGAATGTCGCCGCAGACCAGGCAATTGCTGGCATCCAGAAGCATGTCCCAGCTATCAGCTTGTTCGCTCGTTCATTCAACGCACGTCCAGCAGAGAAGTTCACTGGAATCGCTGTTCCAGCATTCGCAAATCTCTCTGGCGCAAACGTACAGGACGCTAACAACCTCACATCTGACATCTGGTGCGCAGGTGAAGAGCTTCAGGGCGCAGTTGTAAGTCTTGAGAAGAACATCTCTAAGGTGTATGCTCTCACTGACTACGAAGCTGCTGCTACTGACAACCTCTACCTCGCTGATGGTGCTAGAGCAATCGCTGACTAGGTGACACTTGAAGCTGTGAAGTACGTCTTCGAGAACACTCTCGCTGACAGCAACCTCTCAACAGTTCAGGAACTCACTGCTTACACAGCAACTGCTCCTACTTCAAAGCAAGGTTTCGCAGGTCTTTATGCAACTGCATCTGACAAGGGCGCAAATCCTTATGACTGCGTTGTTGTGTTGAATCCAGCAACTTATTCTGCTCTTCTGTCCTCAATGGGTGACAGCTATGTGTATGGTGGACCAGAGATGGTTCGCAGCGGCGTAGTTGAGAACCTCTATGGATTCCGTGGAGTAGTTTGCTCACCATTCATGCCAAGCGGAACTAAAGGATATATTATTCCATGGAACACACTCGGTGTTGTTTCTCGTTGGGACAAGCCTGCAATCGACGGCTACGAGGAGACTTGGACAGCTGTTGACCCTAAGACTGGCTTCACCGTGGGATATCGTATCTTTGAACACCTTTGCAAAGGCAAAGCGTTCATGGGCGGAAACTGCTTGTTCGGAGCAAAGGTACTTCAAGCTGGTATTATTACCTTGAAGTAAGTATGATATAAATGATGGCTGCCACCATCGTTGAAATCATTTCTAAAATTGAGTTGTTGGGACATGGCAGTGTCCTGACAACTCTTTATTTTTTATTATGAGACACTTAGAAGAATACAATCGAATCATTGAATTCAGAAAATCAAATCCATTGCCAGATGGATAGTATGGTGAAGACCACCACATAAAGCCTAGAAGCATTTATCCTGAATTAGTGGATGACAAAGCCAACATTGTCAGACTATCGGCTCAAGAGCATTTCTTAGCTCATTACCATCTTTGGCTTGCATATCGTGATGAACTTAACCAAAAACGATATGCACGGAAAATGTGTTATGCATTTCTCATGATGAAACGTGCTATGACTAAATGTGAAGATGTTGAACTAATGGCAAAGTTGTATGAAGAAGTTAAGGTGGCTTTTGCGGCTGAATAAAGCAAGAGGATGAAGAGAAACAACTATAGGCGGGGCAAGAAGCATACTCAAAAGACAAAGAAGAAGATTTCTGAAAAAAACAAAGGACAAGGTGCTGGGCGTAGACTTTCAAACACTACAAGAGACAAGATATCTGTTGCTCGTAAAGGCAAACATCTTTCAGAAGAAACCAAGATGAAATTGTCTGAAATGAACAAAGGACACAGACCAACTGTCGAAACTAGAAAGAAGTTGTCAGCCAGACTGATTGGAAACAAACACACATTTGGAATGAAGTGGTTTAACAATGGTATTAAATCAGTAATGGCTAAATCATGTCCTACTGGTTTTATACTTGGTAGGTTGAAAAAGAAGTAAGTAATATAAAGATGAAAAGTCCATGGAAAGACAATGATGTCGCTTTTGAGCCAATGTTCACAGAGAGCATTGTGATAGTTCACAAGAACGAGAAGCAGACTATTGAAGCAGCAGTGTTCATCGACAACACAGCAGACTCTGTCATTGACGAAGCACTTGACACAGACATTGAAGAGATACGCATAGTGTGTAAGAAGAGAGACTGGGGATATGTGTCAAAGTTGCTTCGTGGCGATGAAGTGCAGAGAACGGATGTCAATGGTGTCAGATACAAGATTTCAGAAGTCAAGTTTGACACATTGATGGGCTGGTGCATATATGCAAGGAGCATTTGATGGCTCATGTGCAGATACATGCTACTGTTGGCAGCAACATGACACTGAAGAAGTTCAGTGAAATCTTGGCTAGCAGAATGGAGTATCTGAATGAGTCTGCTAGAGGCTCTGTAGCAGCATGCGCATTGCAAGTGCTTCGCTCAATAAGGACGAAGACTAAAGTAGCTAAGATGAGTGGCATAAAGCCAGAGCTTGTCGCTGCAAATGAATACTATCCATCTTACTCAACTCGCTCTAACAAGTACAGGCAGCCATGCATCAGAATGAAAGGCTCTAAAGCAAGATACATGGGAGACAGCAAAGTCGTGTTCGCTGCCCACCCATAGACTGGCATGGAGAAGTCATGGCATGTATGGTATGTCAAAGACAAGTACAGCAAGAAGAAGAGGTCTTATCTCATTGCAGCTCCATCTAAAGCTATTGCGAAAGCTACGGCTAAGAAGCTCATTTCGAGACATGCGCTTAGATACGCTGGACTAGCTAGAAGAGCTGTCAGCGTCCTTATGATTAAGACATTCAACAAAGGAATAACTGACAACGTTCCAGCTTATGTGACTGCAAAAGCGTCTTAGGTGACTAAGAAGACAGAAGTTGTGCATCAGAACGCACAGACTAAAGATGGAACATACGTTCTCACTTTGACTGATGCACTTAACTACGCTCTTGACGCACTCAAAGGTGGAAGAGCTGAAGTAGACATTCAGCTTAAGAAAGCTATGAACAAGATTGTGTCAGTGATAAACATGAAGATGAAAGACACAGACAAGTTCTTTGGACCAACTAAGCTGCCTACTCCTTTCCCAGGCCTCGTTGTTAAAAGGAGTAAGTAAAAGAAGATGACAGAACAAAAACTAGAGAAGATTGTGATTGACAAGATTGCAGCAGCATTTGACAATGCTGGCATTTAGTCATATCAGATGATTGGCTCTTGGCAAGTAGCAAATGATGATGAGCTGAAAGCTTTAGAGCAGTCTGACGCAAAGAACGTCGTATGTGTAAAGGTCATGCCAAGACAGTATGACACACCGACTATTCCTTATGCTATGTTCGCTGTACAGCTGAATGTCTTGACAAGAGCAGAGATGGATGAGCAGGGAGCGAACTGGTTTGAAGCAACAGAGATTGTGCAGAGCATACTTCAAGCATGGCAGTCAAAGTACAGCAACATCGAGACAGACTTCGCTATTGAAGATGAGTTCACACCTAGTGGATTCAACATCGCTGGCGGAGACGTTGGAATTGACAAAGAGAACTGCATTTGGCAGTTCAACTAGTCATTTGACTTGTATGGAGTCATAATTTGAACAAAGAAAGAAACTAAACAGGAGCTACAGAGAAAATGAGCTTTGAAGCAAAAATAGATTATGCAGGACTTGAAAGAACTGGTCTTACATTGAGAAGCAATGGACAGAACGCTACAAACACTGTCCTAGAGATTCCTGGTTCTGATGGAAGCATTCTTGGTGACATCATAACTGGACATCTGAAGAATCCAACATGTGGATATGCGATAAATGGAACAGCAGTATTAAGTGGTCTTTCACTTGGCAAAGTTTACAACACTAGTTTGGATGACCCTTATGCTTTGACAAGAATCCGCATAAGCACAGGAGCTGGTCAAGAGCCAACAGTTGAAGCTGACTGCACTTAGATTGAAAGTGGTGCTGTAAGAAGCATCTGCATATATGATGTTCCTTCGCAGACAGTCACGCCAGCAAGACATGCACTTGACTTTGGAGCATTCACATATTCAGAGACATCAGCATTGGTGCTAGAGAACAGTGAGTTTGAAGCTACTTGCAATCTTGCTCCAGCGACTGTGAACAATGAGCCAGTAGCATCTGACTCAACTGGTGGCGTAGCTACAGTGACTGCTACATTCTGGTCAACATCAGAGAGCACACAACCATCAGTCACCCCAGCAAGTGGTTGGCACGTTACGCAAGACTGGTCTTGCACTGGTGCAGACGCATCACTCTTCAGTTGGACAGCCACATTCACGAAGTACCTCACCGCTACAATGGCAAGCTAAGAGGTGAAGCATGCTGTCAGAATTAGCAAAATCTGACTTAGCTGCTTTGAGACAGGCTGGCTATTGTCCTACAGATGAAGAAGTTGTCAAGCTGAATGACTTAGCTCTGGCAATTGAACGAGGAAAGGACACTACGCCAGCTAACCATCCAAGATATGCGTTCGCTGGGTCTGTAGTTCTGCATGAGCCAACAGTTGGTGCATTAGAATGGTGGATTCAGTTTGGACAAGACTCATCGAACACGAATGATGGACGCCTGATGACATACTTCTTCATGATGGCGAACGCTCGTCATGTTGGCTACTTAGAGAAGTTGCAGCGTCCGATTGACATAAGAAAAGCAGTCAAGTCATGGAAATCAAGAATTGACGCTACAGTTGAAGAGCTGTGGCGTGCTTGCTTGTATGTCAAGCATAGTGATGAGTCTGCTGCTGGCAAGCCAGAGATTCGCACGACATTAGATGACTAGGAGCAGCTTGACTTGCTCTGGAAAGAGCTGATTTCCGCTGCTGGAGCTTTGCATCTGAATCCAGAAGACTTGAAGACATGCACACGCTCTACGTTAGTTGATTCGCTTCTTCAAGCTAGTCTGTTCGCTCATGTTCCTATGAAGAAGTCCGTTGCTCAAGACTACATAGCATACCGCTAGCTCCTGAAAGAAATAGAGAGCAGAAAGACAGAAAACACATAGGAGACTTCAAATGGCTGACAGCAAACTGAAATTGCAGATTGTCACAGCTCTTGACGCTGCTGGAATAAAAGCTACAAAAGAGCAGATTGACAAGATGGAGAGTTCACTTTCCAAGTTCAACAAGAATGGAAGTGATGGACTTACTAGCTTAGAGAAGAAGCTTGGTCGGATTCCTGGTCCAGCTGGCAAGATTGCAGACATATTTGAAGGATTAGGTGGAAAAGTAGCTAAGTTCGGTGGAATCGCTACGTCTGTGATAGGTGCATTCAAGATAGGATGGGACATAGGCACATTCTTGAATGACAAAGTCATCAAGCCTTTGTTCAAGATAAAAGACCCTATAGAAGAGCTTAAGAAGTCTAACCAAAGAGCTACTAAAGAGCTAGAGAAGTTCGTACAGACAGCAGATGGCGCTTCAGAGCATGCTAACACTATTGCAGAAAGGACAAAAGCAGCATTAGCTAGTGAAATCTAGATAATAGACTAGACTGCCTCTGCATGGCAGAAAGCAGCAAGAAGCAGAATCGCTTACATGACTGCTGGTCAAGATGTAGAGACACAAATGCTTGAAAGACAGAGATTTGAAGATGTCATGAGACTTCAAGCCGAAGGTGACTACGAGGGTGCAGAGCAAGCAAATAAGATATATGATGTCTTGAAAGCATAGATTGAAGCGAAGCATGAGTTGGCCCGATTCGATGCAGAGACTTTGACTATCAGAAAGCAGATAACAGACAATGACGAAAAGCAGTACAAGCTGTATGAAAGCTTCTCTGCTGCACAAGACGCACGCATGAAGAAGGAGAAAGAGTACGCTAAGTTCGAGAAAGACACCGACGAAATAGTGATGGATGACAAGACTTATCGTTGGTATCAGCGCAAAGCGTCACGCTATCAGCAAGAAATTGACTCTTTGAAGCTGGCAGAAGAGCAGGCATGGAGCACATACTAGAACTTTGACAATGGTTCAGACTAGTTGAAGACAAGAGAGATTCAGAGAATGGCGTTAGCTAGTCGCACAAGCTTAGCAGTTGACTAGGCTGCATTAGCGTATGACTAGTTCAACACAGCTAATGGCAATGTGCTTGGATATGAGTTCACATAGCAGTTCAAAGACACATTGACACAGACTTCTATTGAGTCTTATAACAACATCGAGAAAGCGATAAAGCAAGGAGTCGCAGAAGGAATCGGACTGCTGATGGCAGTCAAATGATGGAGAATGATTTATGTATGCAACAACTACAACAGGACACATCGAACATACGTCGGGCAGCAAGGACACCAAAGTCCTCTAGCTTCTGATAATTTGGTCCACGGTCGCCGGTGCGGTAATACAAGACACTAGCACCACAATCGAGGAATGGGTCGGACTTTCGTATGACGATGCGATGAGCGTAGCCCAGTCGTACGAGCAGTCGACGCTGAATGGAACCACGCGCGACTATCTTGGGAATGCTGTGCTGACTTCAGCTGGTGGCGCATGGATAAGATGTGTGTCGTGCTGGGGCACGAAAGTGACGTCCTCATTTAGCAGAATGTCTGGAACTAACTGCTATTAGGTGACAAAGACGACAACAGTCTACACTGTGCGCGGCACTGGTTCTGGCAACACATTTGATTTGGAGTGAGACGATGAACATCAGCTGGGACAACATCAAGTATTTATTTCAGATTCCACTGGAGTGGTTCCGCAAAATCAGCAACCGCGTGTTCAACGCATATGGGTCCAACTTCATTAACGTGACTGAGGGCTACTATGGTGGCATGGAAATCGGCATTGATATTCCAGAGTTCGCAGATACTGTCAATAGCTGCTTGTCTGGTTACGTGAAGTCAGTTGACAGCATTACGCCGGACGCAAACGGAAACGTAGAGTTAACGGGATTGGTGAAGAGCGTAAACCAGGAAACCCCAAACTTAAGTGGAGATGTTGAAATAGATGTCGGTGTGAAGACCATCAACTCGAATCCGCCAGACGCAAACGGCAACATCAACATAGCCGTCAGCGCGGACACATCCGATTGCCTGAAAATCGACGACTGGATGAACGCCAACTCTCAACATAGTGTGTCACCCTACTACTATGCCAACGCGGCGTATACTGGGAATCTGCCTGCTGGTGTGACGAATCTCTACGATTGGGTAGGCGCGTTGCAGTACAATAGTCTGGACGATTATTTGGAGAGTCTAGGATATCAAAAGGACGACGACCTTGGCGATTTGGCGTACTTGGATGAAATCGTCGTTGACGGCCATACGTCGGACTTGTCTGGCGAGGTCAGTTTCGGCCTTACTGGTGACAAATGGGTGGTGACGGACGCAGACGGGCACCTTGCAACGACGAATGACGAGCCCATTGCCATTGACACAACACAATACACGCCTGTCAATGTGGCAAACCAGAAGGTCGTGACTGGTGTGAAGTGGAACGGGACCAAACTCCAGTACAAATACCAGAACTGGACCTTCGTGAAAGGTGTACTTGTAGAGAAGTCCAACGAACTGACGGCAGACATCGACACACCGACGGTGGTAACTTGGGCATGAGGCGGTAAATGGCGAACGAACACCTGACAAATGACAACGGAGTGGCCGCATTTGGAGCGGCCTCCAACCATCTGGGTGGCATCTCCCACAATGGGCAGAGCCATCTTGTCGTCGTGAGGCAACTGACGACATGGAACCAGAAGGAGTTCGTCGTGACTCCCACCGAGACGAAATACAATTAGGCGTGGTCTTGCGGTCTTGAACAGTATTACATGGAGCAGGGCGGTCCTCGAGTGTATAGCGACACCAACACCCTCGTGTCGAACGTGAGGACAAGAATAGGGACTGGATGGAAAACTGGACCGTGCGCGCTGTTCGGAATATGGAGCAGGGGCAATGGACCGTATGCGTGGTATCAATACTACAAGCACTACGACCCAACGATGCCTTCTCCTGGTGCGCTGTCGGAATATGGCACATCGATAGTTGCGTACAAGTTCAACCTCAGACACCTCCACTTGTCCAGAATGACGAGTTCATATACGGCGTACTTGCGTGTCTGGGCACCTTCGCTTGTGATATCTGACCCAACAGTCGCGGCCATCGACGGCATTCTATTCAATGGAGGGCTATACCACAATTGTTCCAATCTGAGGGTCAAGATGTTCTCCCAGCTCCCAACCTTGGCGTGGAACATCGCCGACAATGGCGACTCGTTCGAGTTTTCTGGCAACTGCAACAACGGCATAGTGGTTCAATTTGACACACCGTATCCAGACGTGATGGTGAATTACAGTCCATTTGGTGGCAATACTGCGTATTCACAGGATGGCAACTCATCTAGGATATTCACACGCGACAACAACTACGATACTCAGGGACAGAATCCGAGGACTTACTACCACGATTTCGTGATTTCCAACTCCGACAACAAGGCGTTACTGTCCACCAACCCGGGTGAATTCTGGCTCGTCGCGAATTTCCACATCGACAATGCATTTTCGCTTGGTGACAGCACGGACAAGGGACTCGCGCAGAGGAAGGCGGTGACGGTCTTCGCAGAACGCGTCGAACTCGTGCTGAAATGCACTTCGCAGAGGTTTAACGTATAATGGAGGACACAGAGCATGTACAACGTCATCACTTTAGCAGACAACGAGGCGGTCTCTAATCCAGATTGGGGCTATATGAAACGGCATGAAATACAAAACGCGGATGTGTTCATAATTGGAGACAAGGTTGAGCAGTGGTCCACCAACACACTTAATGCCGCCGTGACAATCAACTGAAGACTTGAAGTAAGTAATAAATGAACCTATGCCAAGCATTGCTTGGCTGTAATGGAGACAAGAAAGAAATGATAGGCACCATCTAGATAGAAGTAAACGCGAAGAACCCAAACATGCCTTTATGGCCATTAAGGGCTTACGTGGATTCTCCAAGCTCTTTGAGAATAGCCAACGTGCCAAAGAAGATTGGCAACTGGCGGATAACTTCAGTAAACTTCCAAGTCACATATCCAGACGGAGCAATAGCGTCTGCGGACTGCGTTCTCGTCGGCGGCGTCTGGGTTGGAACTGTTGCAGGAACTCCGACACCAGGAAAAAGCGATTTCGGCTATGCAATCTACGCAAGCGGCATTGACGAGCATGGAAATCCAGTCACAGGCTACTGCTTAGGCAAAGGCGACGTAGAGATACTTGACGACCAAGGTGAAGTGACTCCTTCTGAACATGCAACTTACACAAAACTTCTTTCAGCTGAGCCAGCTGACCCACAAGATGGAAATATTTGGCAAGTAAGCGGAACGTACTATATCTAGCAGTTTGGCTAGACATGGCCTATCGGTGATGACTCTGAAGTGATTGGAGAGCTATCAGCGAAAGTTGATGAGAAAGCTGACTTGAGCGCAATTCATGGTGACTACATAACAAATGGCAAAAGCACTATAAGTGCAAACAGGGCTTGGTCAGAGACACGCGGTTATGTATGGACTGTCACAATCAATTCGGGAACGTATGTACTCTCATGCAACGAGGATGGAACATCTACATGGGACCAGTGTGAACTGCTAGAAAATGGTGAGGGATATGAATTCTGGGGAAGAACCATTGGATGCTATGAAGATGACATACTATTCTTCAAGTTAGAATATGACATTGATGGCGCAGTGTTTCATCTGACGATGAAGGACAAGAGAGATTCCTGGCCAGCTGACGAGTATACGCTTGTCCCAGACGAACCACTGATGCAATACCTGCCGCACGGTCCGTTTGGCAACTGGGACGCAATTGTATCATACATGCCATGGACAAAGACTGGTATACTCACAACAAAGGATTATGTAGATGAGGCTATCGAGACATACGCAGTGCAGAACCTTGGCGGAGTCGCGAAGATACAGAGCATGGAACTGTCCGACTATTAGGCTATTTCCGCTACGGCTGACCTCTCTACACTGTACGTGATTCCAGAGGAGACCTGACATGCTGAGGCTCGGAAGCAAAAACGTGTCAAAGCTCTTTCTTGGCGGAAGGGCGATTGCGAACGCATATCTCGGCAACAAGCTCGTCTGGCAAGCTTCACAGCCTTTGCCTTATGACGCGGAGGTGGAGTACCTCGAATCCACAGGCACGCAGTACATTGACACGGGCCTTCCTGTTTCGCAGGGGTATCGTTTCGTGTCAGAGATTGCATTTGTCGGTAAAACTATCCCGGGTGGAAACGCCTTTAACTCATTTTGGTACGCTCAGACAGGTTTTAATGTGTTTCAATGTTCGCCTTCAAATATGACTCCAGCAACTACGTCAACTGGTCTGCCAACGATTGACACGTC
>Ga0310695_10008435_pt1 | contig 15940 bp, 11 predicted proteins | sample RumenRJG_04DNA_FD_203882 | JGI IMG/M metagenome (GOLD analysis project Ga0310695, IMG submission 203882) | Bovine rumen microbial communities from Lethbridge, Alberta, Canada - RJG_04 (v2) (version 2) | ecosystem: Host-associated > Mammals > Digestive system > Stomach > Rumen | place: Canada...
GAAGACACTACCACTACCACTACTTTCCCCACCACCACCGAGACCGACAAGGAGCGCAAAGCCCGCCTGAAGCGCCAAAGCGACGAGCGCCGCGAACTGGAGGCCGAAGCCAAGCAGGCCTACGAGCAGGAGAAGCTGGAGCTGCGCCGCCAGTACCAGGGCAAGGAGAAGCTGCAGGACGAGTGGCACGAGCGCGAATACCAGGCAGAACAGCGCTACATAGACCGCCTGGCACAGATACGCACCACCCACAACGCCTCGGAGGCCGACCGCATGGAGGTGGCCAACATGCAACTGGACAGCATCACCCGCGAGGCCAACCGCCAGCGGGAGGTGGAGCAGCGCAAGACGGCGGAGCGGCTGCAGCAGCTCGACCGTGAGCAGGGAGCCGAAGAGATAGCCCTGGCACGCCAGCGGCTCGACGGCGAGGTGGCCACCCAGCAGGAGTACGACGAGCGCAAGCTACAGCTGGAGATCGACTACCAGCGCCGCCGCATCGTCTGCCTCCGTCAGGGCAGTGCCGAATACCAGCAGGCCATGAAGCAGCTGCTGCAGCTGGAGCAGCAGCAGGCCGACAGCACCTCGCGGTCCACCCGCGAGGGCAAGCAGCGCTACCAGGCGGGCATGAACACCTTCCTGCACGACCAGTTCCAGGACGCCGGCAGCTTCGACCGTATGCGCCAGCTCAATGAGGAGTTCTACGAGCAGGGACGTATCAGCTACGAGCAGTACCAGCAGAACCTGACCGAGATTGCTCAGCAACAGGCTGACCAGCGGCAGCAGATCCAGCAGGTAGCCTTCGATGCCACACAGCAGCTGCTGAACAGCGCCACCACCCTTTTCAATGCCATGCAGACGCGCGAGACGGCTGCCGTCGACGCCAAGTACAAGCGGATCATTGCCGCCGCCAAGAAGCAGGGCAAGGACACCACCAAGCTGGAGGAGCAGCAGGAACAGGAGAAGGCCACCATCCAGAAGAAGTATGCCGACCGCAACTTCCAGATACAGGTGCTCCAGATCATCGCCAACACCGCCCTGGGCATCTCCAAGACCATAGCACAGCTCGGCATGCCATGGGCAATACCCTTCGTGGCCATGACGGCAGCGGCAGGCGCCCTGCAGCTGGCAAGCGCCAAGGCCGCCGCCGACCAGGCAGCCGGACTCTACGACGGCGGATTCTCCGAGGGCTACACCACCAAGGGCAACCCCCGCGAACAAGCTGGCGTCATACCCGTCCATAAGAACGAGTTCGTGGCCAACCACCGTGCCGTGGCCAACCCTAACGTGCGCCCCGTGCTCGACGTCATCGACCGTCACCAGCGTGTCGGCGACATCCAGATGCTCAACGCCACCCGTCTCTTAGAGGAAGCCTACGGTCAAGGCCGCTACCGTGGCGGCTACACATCACCCTCATCATCGTCTGTAGGCTATACTGCGGCGGTGCCGCAGTCCGAGGCCGCCGACTTGCTCCCCATCCTCACCCGCATCGCCGAGAACACCGCACAGTCGCTGACCGTCCGCGACCTGCGTCGCGAGATACGCCACGAGGAGCGTCTGGAGAACAACGCCCACCGTTGATACTGTCCTTTTCCCTTCCACCTATTATATATATCTTTGCACTATGACAGTCTATGAAGCCATACACCAGATGCGACAGCGAACAGAAGCAGTCCTTCGCCCTGAGCTATATGACCTACTCGCGACAGAGCGGCAAGAGCCACGGCGAGGTCACCTGTGAGCACGCCCTGCTCGTCAAGAACCAGAAGCCCGCCGACCAGAGCACCGACGGGTTCACTCCGTCGGCTGACTACATGCTCACCTACCGCGACCAGGACACCGGCGAGGCCCGCCACTTCTGGCAGCCCCTGCTCCTGTCGTTCAACCACCAACCCCTCACCTCGATTGACTAATGGCAGAAGAGAACACCCTACAGGAAGAACAGCAGCCGACAGGCATACAGTTCGAGGACATCGTACCATGGATTGACGGTAGCGGTGACACCGGACTGTCGGCACGCCTGAAGCTGAAGCGCAACTTCGACAAGATCAAGCTCTTGCTCGAACAACAGGGTGCCCAGCAGGGCGGTGGCGTGCTCACGCAGCCATTAACAGTGAACTACAAACCGAACGTTGGCTACCTCAATGGCAATGCTGGCATTACCTACAATATTGGCACGCCAATAGAGACTATACTGCGTAATATCCTCTTTCAGGACATGGTCGCTGATCTAAGCGTAAGCGTGTCGCCATCGTCGCCGACGGCGGGTACTCGTGTGACGCTGACGGCGACGTTTACACCAGGCACAACGGGAAAGACAGTGACGGGGTGGCAGTGGTTTGTGGATGGCAGTGAGACGGCCGTAGAGGGAGCGACCGACAGAACATTCACGCCTATCGAGACGAGCGGGACACACCAGTATAAGGTGGTGGCGACGCTGAGTGACGAGTCAACTATGATGGTGACAACCAATGTGACGTGGCAGACACAGCGGGCAACACTGACGCTGACACCATCGAGCCGCGAGGCCGAGGTGGGCGACAACGTGACGTTCGACATTAATTACACACCAGGCACGACGGGCGTCAGCTCTCCTTCCTACACCACATCGGTAGGCACCATCAGCGGCGACACGTTGACGGTACAGGCAACAGCAGGTCTGCAGCAGGTGACGGTAAAGGCGATGGACGGCAGCACCGAACTGTGCAGCGCACATGTGGAAGTGACGGGTTACTACAAGTGGTTTGCGGGTGCTATCCAGCCAACGGATTTGCCGCTGAACTCGGCAAAGGTAAGAGCATTGGCAAACTCTGGAAAATGGAATGGTGCGGGGACGTATAAATATAACGCCCAAAATTGGGTATATATGGTTTTTGCTTGTCCCACAGGTGTTCACGCCACATTCTGGGACGACGAAAGATTATTAGGCAATCTCACAGAAATGCCTATCGAAAACTTTGATGACACTCAGACGGTGCAGGTCGCTGATGCGGGTGGAACAACACACCAGTATTACATTGCCCTGTATAAGACGAACGCCAAGAACGATAAACACGAATATACAATAAGACTGGCATAATATGGCAATAGAGATAAAGGCTTCATCACTCGACAAGAATTTCAGACGGACGATACCAAAACCTATCGACGCTTCTTCGGTGTGGGCGACCTACGACCAAGCCGCAGAGTATGCTGCTAACAACGGCACAGATGACTATTGTCCTTACGATGGTCAGTTGGTGGTGACGCTTGCGGGCTATCCTGATGTCAGTCCGAGCAGTCCGAAATATACCGAGGCACATCTGTGGCGACTGAAATACAACAACACTACTACAGTTGGCGGACTGCAGCGTCAGCACTTTACACTCGAAGAGGTAAAGAGTGGCAGCGATGTGGCTGGTACCAGTGTTCATAACATCTATACGGGCACGCAGCGGTTCGGTTCTTGGATTGAACTGTTGGCTGGTATGACGATGGGCTTTAACCTCGCTACTGGATATGACGCAAACGGAGACCCTGTCGTGTTGACAGACGACGTGACAGGACAGGTGAAGAAGCTCGACGGACAAGGCAACCCCGTAACCATCAGCGACAACGACGAGCGTATATGGCTTGACAGTCAGGGACACGCACACATGGTGATTTCTGCCATCAAGGTGCTTGGAAAGATGGAGGTTCACGAGATTGACGTGAACCATATAAAGCATACTGGCGGTTTGTTTGTGAACTCGCGTGCAAATCTTATAGTGAGCGACGTCACCGAACAGACGGGTGGCTATACTAAGCTGTCGTTTGTACAGCGGAATGCTGACGGCATGGCTATCTACAACCTCTTCGAGGCCGGCGACCTTGCCCTGTCGATGACGTTCAACGTTGTGAAAGAAGGTGCGTCGCAGCCTACGGGCGATGAGGTGGTACGTTTCTATTGGCGAGAGGTGGACTCGATAGGCACGGACAGCCAGAGCGGTACGGGGTATATCATCCTGAAACCAGTGCCATCGGCCTATCAGTCGTATATGTCTACGCCGCAGGTTGGCGACTCTGTGGTGCAGGTTGGTCACGTCGATGCTCCCAGCGGTTCTGACGAAGACACCGTCAATCATGTCAAATCACGTCAGGGCTTGCAGTGTATGGGCTTCTCGCATACGAATGGCCCGTATATCGCCGAGTATGATGGTATCAACAGCGTGGCAGCGAGTGTGGACTTTGACGACTATGAGCACGCTATTGTGTATCTGTCGCCGAAGTATCATAAGCTGCAGGGCGATGTTATCAAGCTGAAAGCTGGTCAGGGCGGCACTGATGTTGAAATGACGGCAAACAGCATCAGTACGATGGCACAGAATATAGATGCTAAAGCCGATAGAGTGACGGTAGAAGGAAACATCAATACTATCAACGGCAATATTAATACCATCAATGGAAATATCACGAATATCAACAGCAAGATTGCCACTATCAGTACGGGCAGTCTGAAACTGGCTTTCAACGAAAACGGCGCGGTATTGCAGATGCTTGACGCGAACGGTCAGGTTGTGGGAAACCTCGGTGCTACGCTACTCATCAGCAATACAGACGGCACGATGTCTGGCATTCTGAACTACACCAACGGTCAGTGGACGTTCCGCGACGACTTCACCGTTCGTGCTGGCAACGTGGACTTCACGGCGGGAGCCATCAACATGAACACGGCGAAGTTCACGATAGGCACTGATACGAACGTCACGCTATTCCAGAGCGGCAAGATAAAGACGGACTACATCGACGTCAACACGCTAAAGGCGGCACTCATAAACGCTGGCATCATCAACGCCAACGAGATTGTAGCATCCGCTCTGACGGCATCGGCCACGTTTAACGCCCAGAACGCCACGATTAATAACCTGACAATCGGCGGTAATGCCGTTATCGGCGGCAGGCTGAATGGTTGCGGCGGTACGTTTACGGGCGACATCAGCGCGGCGAGTGGTGAGTTTGGTGGTAGTGTTGTTATCAAGGAAGGTAATACTCCGAGGATTAAGATTGACGGAACGAACATCGCCACCAATGAAGAGGCAGGCAACACGCGCATTGTTCACCTTGCACCTAACGGCCTGCTGGTGCTTGTAGACCAAAACCAATACGTTTTAGTAAAGACGGACGGTATCGAAATGCGCTGGGGTAATGATGGTGTGAAGTTAGGCAGCGGCGGTCTGAAACGCTACAATGGTTCGGAGTGGGTGGATATGTACGCAAAGCCACTCACCATCAGCGTTAACAGCACGAAGATACTTCCGGCCAATGTGCAGAATGTGGTGTGTAGCGGCAGCGGATTTAACATCACCCTGCCGTCAGGAGCAGATGCAGGTACGCAGATTATGATAAAGGGCACGACGTCGGGCGGTAACTATGTGACAATATGCCCTCCGAGTGGTGAGACTATATCGACCACCGATAGTGATAACAACAAAAGATTGTACAACGATGACTGCTGTTGGCTGACAAAGTTCGGTTCGACGTGGTACTGGAACTACGCGGAAGTATGATGAACATTAAACATTAAAGATTAAACATTAAAATGGCATACGTAACGATAGAGGATGTGGCGCAGTACTTGGCCGATAATGGGTACACGCGATGGACTGACCTTTCACTACAGAAAGTGCTGACGGAGAGTGGTATGTGGAATTGTTTGCAGACAAACTACAATTCTGCACACGCCATTGATTCGCGTTACATCACATTCCCGACGGTAGACCTTAGTGCCTACGCTACCGAGGCTGCAATGAAATCGTGGGTGCAGTCGCAAGGCTACCTGACCAGTGTTCCGTCACCCGACTTAACGGGCTACGCTACGCAGGCGTGGGTGTTGGGACGCGGCTATCTGACAAGCCACCAGTCGCTCGATGACTATGCCACAAAACAATACGTAGGGCTTCAGATAAGCAGCTTGGCTTCGCAAGTATGGGTAGGCAATAACTTTGTGTCGAAGGCGACGTTCGATGAACTGTTTGAAAAGGTTAATATCGGCACGGAGCAGTCGCCCGTCTATGCCATACGTGCCAAACTGGGACTGTATTCTGACAGCTTTATTTCGGCTGGTGGTGTGGGTTCGTCGGGCGGCAGTGGCGGTGGCGGTCTGACGTGGGCTAATCTCGCTGCTGCAACTACTGAGCAGATAAACCATAGTCACCTCACAACGGCTCTCAGCGGCTATCTGACAAGCCTCGGCAACCGTCCGTCAGTGGCACTTTCCGACGGCACGCCATTGGGAAGCAACTATGCCATATACCTGCCTCTGACAAGCCAGGGCGGCGGTGGCTTCAAGCTCGTCCTTCCGACAAAGTTAAGCGACCTAACCGATGACCTCGGCTCGTCACCGACGCACACCCATAGTCAGTACCTCACGTCGCTGCCTTCCCACAACCACGATACGCGCTACTACATCAGCAACGGAACAATCTACCTCGGTAGTAACAGCATAACGCCTATCACCTCTTCCAATATCGGCAGTCAGTCAGTGGCAAGCAGCAAGCACGTAAAACCGTATGCCACTATAACGAACAAGGGCATAGGAAAGACCGTTGCGTGGGTGAAGAACTGGATAGCAGAGCAGTTTGGAAACGTCGGAGATGGCGTGGGTGCCAACGTTTCCGTAAGTTTCGACGCTCTCAACTACTGGAACACCACAAACCACGTAGTCGCCGATGCGAACATGTACACCTTTATCAAGCTGAGCGGCTACTATAGCGGTGCCGTCTACGGTCAATGGCTTCTGTCATCATATGACGATTGTGAAGTAGGAATTGTAGGAAGAAACGAGAGCGCGTGGGGAAGTATACACTGGCTCGCAACGAAGGATTGGGTGACAGATAACTTCCAGGCAAAAGCCTCCGATATACGCAAGAAGAACCTCGACGGTGACGTGAAGCTGACAGTGGAGGACATCGCCGGAATGTCTGCCGTAAGGTTCACCTGGAAGGACAAGCGCGACGAGAAGGTACACGTAGGAACGATAGCGCAGGACTGGCAGGAAAAGCTGCCCGAGGTCGTATCGGAAGACAAGGAAGGCCACCTGTCAATGGACTACGCATCGGCAGCTCTCGTCAGCGTCATCAACGTAGCCAAGTCCGTCAGCGACCACGAACGCCGAATCCTCGACCTCGAAGCAGAGAACAGACGGCTGAAAACGGAACTCGAACAACTTAAAGTTTAGCGATATGCCACACAGTAACGGAAGAATATATACAGAGACGGTGAGTGGCGTCAGACGCGGTGTGACGACTGAAGATGTGGCGGCTGTGCTGGGCGTCAACTCTTTGGACGTGGCGACGCTGTGCCGGGCGTCGAACATCAATCCGTGGGCGAAATACAGACCGCTGCCGCTGTCAAGACAAGACCGTGGAACTCCTGGAGCACTGACTGATGCTGCACGTCGGTTAAGCGATTGGGGCGTTAATTTTGCATCTCGTTTCCAAATAAACAGCCAGTTCGATACTCCTCCTGAAAATATGGTGAAATTTGCGGAAGGTAATCAGCTTCAAGAGAATGATATGTGTGTAGTGCCGCTCGAATGGAATGAAGGTGTTCCACACTGGTATAATCTTCTTGATTTCGTAAGGGTAGATGATAACGGCAACATAGTAGACGGCGTGGGTTACAACCACCTTGCCGTAGCCGCTCCTGACGTGGTGACTCTGGCGGGCACGTCGTATGTAATGGCTGGAGCTATATTCATCGCAAGCGGAAGGGATGTGGTCATAGAGAACGGCAAGAGCTACAACGTACCGCTGCCCAACGACTACGACTTTCTGCGTGCAATGTACAATGGAGGCGTGCGCAATGAAAATCCAGAGGCAATGTCTGTTATGGACTTGCTGATGAATCTTGATTTGGCGCACCCACTATGGCGGTCGAACTCGGTATATGCACGCCGCTGCATCCAACTTATAACAACAGATGAAACGCTGTATAATGGTGTTGCAGACACAAGTAAAGCCTATACAAGTGTTATTATTGACGAAAGCGACAGTGTTACGAGCGTAGACTTCTCAACGTCAAGCGACATAGTACTTTCCAAAGTCGATAAATACGGATTCGAGCACAGGTGTAACTTGAAAGACATTTCGGGACGAATATGGGTGGCAGAGTACTACAAAATCCCAAACTTGGTATCTCATGTACCTATTTCTGGCCTTGTGTACACCATCAACATACAAAGAGTAGACTCTGGTGCTGCAACCGTAGACATTGATGGCGTTCTTTATTTCGACAACTTCGACGAATACTTGTACTTGATAATAAGTACCGACGTAGGCGACCTACATACGTACCTTATGGGTCAATACACAACATTGAAGTTGACAATAGGCGACATAGAGGTCAACCTGCTCGATAGTTCTGCAATGAGCTATTCGCAGGGAGTACTTATCACGCAGGGAGGTTACAGAGGATGGTATCAATACTATATTGACACCCACGACGCTTTCACGGACAGCAGCCAGACAACGGGCATCGTCTCTTCCGTCAAGAGCGGGCAGTCTGTGACTGCAACCAAGACTATTAGTGTAAGAATATATTAACCAATAAAAGATAACGATTATGGCAACATTTGAAATCAAAACTGTCAAGGTGGGCGAGGCTAACGCCTGCCACAAACTGCTCAACGATGCACGGCTGGGCAACATCGCCGACGCTGCCAAGCTCGACGTGCTGCGTGTGCTGCGTGCCCTGCGCCCCATCGCAAAGGGACTGGAGGAGGAACATACCACAGCACTCGGCAAGCTGAAGCCAGACGCCTACGACGAACGCCTGCACGCGGCACAGCTCTACGAGGCGGCACAGAAGGACGGTAAGACGGCGGCTGTCACGGCCACGGAGTATCTCGACATCATCCACGAGATACGCCGCTACGACGAAGCCATACGTGCCTACGACGCAACGCTGCTCAACGGAGAGGTGGAGATAGAGCTGCCCTGTCTCTCCGAAGATGTGCTCATGGAACTGATGACTACTAACGGATGGACGGCAGGCCAGATGATGACCGTCGGCGACGTCTGCGGAAAACAGGAATAACTAACAAGACAGAGAGTGTATGAATCAGTGTAATCATAACATATTAAGCTGGACGCGTGGCAACGATGTGTGGCTGAAGGTGCGGGTATATGAGAAGTATCTCGACCAGCAACAGAAGACACAGGAGAGAGCGTATGACCTGACGGCCTGCGACGAGGTGACGGCAACGTTGGTGACGACGTTTGCAGGCGGTGTCAGCGTGGAGTCGGCCATCGACCAGACGGAAGATAACTGTTTGGTGCTCCATCTGCCACATACGTTGAGCGTAGGGCAGTATAGCACGGATATCGTGTGCAAGAAAGACGGCCTGCAAGCTCGGTCGTTTAGGTGGGCGTTTGCCATTGTAGGTAGCGACTGTGAGGCACAGACGACGTTTGAAGAGGTTGACGGTTGCCGGTCAGCATCTATGCGCGTGTCGTTGCAGGTTGTCAGTCAGGTGGCCGTCAGAGGTAAGAGTGCCTACGAAGAGTGGCGTGAGCTGCCTGGCAACGAGGACAAGGGTCTGCAGGACTTCATCGACGAGGTGCTTGACCTTAACGGGTTGGCAACGAGGGCGGCAGAGGCGGCAGAAGCAGCTAACGCTGCTGCGGCTGCGGCATCGGCTGCGGCTGATGGGGCAGGGAATGTTGACGCCGAACTAAGCGGCACGGTGCTGACGGTGACAGACCGCTTAGGCGTGACGAAGAGTGTTGACACGAAGGGTGAGAAAGGCGATCCTGGCGAACCAGGAACGACAGACTACAACGAGCTGACCAACAAGCCCACCATCCCGTCTAAGACAAGCGAGCTTGCGAACGACAGCGGATTTATTGTTAAGACCGTCAACAACCTCGTAAACTACTACCTTAAATCAGAGACCTACACCAAGACCGAGGTGCAGGCACTGATAGCTGCCATCAGGCAGTTTACATACAGGGTGGTTAGTGAGCTGCCGACAGCATCTGCCGATACAATGCACACCATCTACCTTGTGCCGAGTGCTGACCCGCAGGCGCGGAACGTCAAGGATGAGTATATCACCATTGATAATGGCGCAAGTGCAACAACGCGGTACACTTGGGAACAGATTGGTAGCACTGCAGTCGATTTGAGCGGTTACTATACCAGCCAACAAACAGATGCAGCAATCACGACTGCACTCAACACGACTTTGGCTGACTATACAACCACGGCGGCATTGACGCTGCTGCTGGCAGGTAAGCAGGACAGCCTGACCTTCAACACTGCGCCGTCATCCAGCAATAAGGTGGCGACGATGGCAGACATGCCGACGGTGATGCACGCAAGCGGCAGCGGCCACAAGGGTGGCCTTGTTCCTGATACTCCTGCGGAGGCAGGAACCACCAAGTTTCTGAGAGAGGATGGCACGTGGGCTGAAAACAGTGGACTGCCTTCTGGTGGCTCTGCTGGCGACGTGCTTACCATGAGTGCTGGCGGTGCTGCGTGGGTCGCACAGGCAGGCATACAGGACATCGACAACCTGCCGAGTACTGGCGGTGCTGAGATAGGCTATGAGATAGTAAGCATCGTGGTCACTGTAGACAGCGGTGCGCCACAAGGGACTACCAAGAGCGGACTTGTCATCAATGCCTACTATAACGGTGCTACCGTTCCATCTGATGTTACAACTACTGACAGCGACGGCTTTGCACAGCTGCTGGTGCCGATGGGGTATCAGTATAGGCTGGTGTTCCCCACGCAGCAGGGATGTAGACAGATTTCTGATGTAGCACATACCGCAAGCGTTGCACAGAGAAGTGTGGAGGTGGAGTACCAGGAGTACGTAGTCAGTGAGGGTGAGATAGTCAGGGTAGTGGTCGAGCAGAAGAGTGCGCAGGTTCTGAGCCGCGTAGCCGATGTACAGATAACCGTGACCTATGACGGTACAAGCACTACCTATACTACTGACTCAACAGGCACTGCGCAGTTCATCGTGCCTTATGGCAAGCAGTATACCATCACAGCCCCGCATCGGGAGAACTGGTACTTGCATGAGAACAGATATACGCTGAACCTGACGGCAGAGCAGACGAACAGGGTGGTGACGTTCGTCTATCGGAGCTATGAGAGCGGACTGACCATCATTGCTTCCGACGGTGCAGAGTTTACCCTCGGCGAGTGGGAGGCTGCCGTAGAGGCAGGGACTCGGCAGAACTCAGAGGCCGTGCTGATAAAGATAAGCACGGGACAGCTGGCGGCGGCTGGCGGCGTTTTCTGCCTCGACATCGACATGGTGAGAGGCAGGACACAAGGCAGTAACCGCGCATGGGCATCGCAGAATGTTCAGTTCAACTCCGTCCCACTGAACGGCAACAGCACGTCGGCGGCTTACTATTACGACGGTCTGTCAGCGAGCAGGCTGATACAGCAGGAGGGAGACGAGCGCAGTATTGACACCCTGGCGGCAGACCAGTGTCTTACTATGAGCAGGACGATAGCCGCAGGCACGGAGAGCGAGCTGACGCTGCCTGGGTTCCTGGGGTCTGTCGGCCAGTGGAACGAGCTGTGGAAGAATGTTGCCGAGATAGACGACATCCTGCTGAGTACGAGGCCGAACGGCACCTACCTGATGAGCACGTGGACTACGTCTAAGTGGACGTGTACGCAGAGCAATGCCGCCAACGCGTATTTTTGGGGCGCAGCTGCCGGCAACTACGCCAAGAGCAACAGCTCCGTCGTGCTGCCGTTCTTCGCGTACTGACCTCTTTTAACTCTTGAACTCTTTAACTCTTTTTGTCGGCCGGGTAACCGCCGAGCAATGTATAAAATAAGCATCGAATACTAACTCTTTCAAAACGTAGAGAAATATGCTAAGTGAGGACTTGCAGATATACCGTGACACCTATGAGCTATGCAGGCAGCTGTACGGCCAGATGAATGACGTACAGAAGCATGCGCGGTACGGTGAGTACGGACACGCAGTGAGCATGGCGTTTGAGGCACTTGACTTGATATATGTGGCCAACAGCGACCAACAAGGACGCACAGCAGCGCTGGCGCGGTATCTGCAGCTCATCGGCGGCATCAAGAGCCGTGTGCGCCTGTTTCGTGAACTAAAGGTGATACCCGTCAAAAGATCGGTAAACCTGATGTTCCTGATAGACAAGGTTCAGAAGCAGGCTACCGGCTGGCGAAACGCCTCGCAGAGCCAGAGCCGTAGAGGCAACGCCAATACGGGAGAGCTGCACCCTTGACAAAAGGGTGGTACGGGTTGTCACTCTTTAACGTGAACGTCAACGATAACGTGAACGTCAACGTGAACGTCAACGATAACGTGAATATTTTAGAGTAAAGACTTTGGAAGAGAAAGTAAGAAACAACTAAGACGCAGAACAATGCCAACAACGCGTATTATTGGGGCACAGCTGCCAACAACAACAACAAGAACAACAGCTACGTCGTGCTGCCGTTCTTCGCGCACCACAGAGAGGGAGCACGTTACGATAGAGGAGGTGTTCGATGCTTACTACGACTGCCGCAAGCACAAGCGCAGCAAGCGGTCTGCCGTGGAGTATGAGATGAACTACGAGCTACGGAACTACGAGCTGTGGCGGGACCTGAACGATATGACATACAAACCAGGCACGTCGATAGCTTTCTGTGTGACCACGCCGAAGCTGAGGGAGGTGTTTGCTGCCGACTTCCGCGACAGGATAGTCCATCATCTTTTTATCAACAAGATAAACGCCGAAGTGGAACGCCGACTGACGGACAGCTGCTGCGCCTGCCGCGAGGGGAAGGGTACGCTGTATGCCGCAAGTAGACTTCGCGACATGATGAGCAGGGAGCCTGACGGATGGTATGCGAGGTGTGATATCCGTGGATTCTTCATGGCCATTGACAAGGCCGTACTTTCAAGACTTGTCAACGACGTGGTGTGCCGCTGCGTCAAGACTGACCTGTCATGGTGGCTATGGCTGGCCGACACACTTATATGGCACAGGCCTGAGCTGGATTGCGAGAAGCATGGTAACGTAAGATTGTGGGATGATCTCGCCGATAACAAGACACTGTTCCGTACCGGCGGCAGAGGTCTGCCGATAGGAAATCTGACGAGTCAGGTGCTGGCAAATCTCTATCTGGCCGCGTTCGACGAGTTCGCCATCGGGCTGCTCGGCGGCGAATACAGATATCTGAGATATGCCGATGATTTTATCCTAATTCATCCCGATAAAGACGTACTGACAGATGCTGTCGGCAGTATCAGGAAATGGCTCGACAGCGAACGGAAGCTGGAGCTGCACCCGAAGAAGGTGTGCATACAGCCAGTGAGGAGAGGCGTGAAGTTTGTCGGGTATTACATTAAAGGCGGCGTGATACATCCGGGACGAAGGGTGAGGACGAATGCACTGCTGCTGTGCAGGAAGTGGAGCAGGAGCGGCGAGCATACGGACGACGAGAGGCTTAGACTGATGACGAGATACAACAGTTATTCCGGGCTGCTGAAACATACGGCGTCATGGAAGATACGACGGAAGATGTGGAGGAGTCTGGGCGACTACGAAAAGATAACCAACATTAATATGAACAAAATAAAAGTGAAACAACTATGAGAAGATTTGTAAGAACATCAGTCCCCGCAGAGGGATATGAGCAGGTGAAGAAAGTGGGTGAGAAGTGGCTGGTACATCTGGATGGAACTCCTGTGGAAGGAGGGCTGATAGAATGCTACGAGTGTATGACGACAGAAGAGCCTGACATGGCAGAGCTGACGGCAGAGCTGCAGACGTGGAAGGCGTATGTGGCCGAGCGAGAGCTGGCGGTGGCTAAGATGGTGAAGAAGCAGGATCTGACAGAGTATGACTCTTCGTCGGCTGTCAACAGCTTTGAGATTCGTCGAGGTGGTGAGAAGGTGACTGACTACTGGATAGGCAGGGACTTGCGCACATCATTGGAAGGTGATGTCAAGGCTGCTAAAGAAGTGGGTAGCACCTATGATTTTGATGTTAGGGAATTAGGCATTACCCTGACGCTTGACTGCGAGAAGTTCCTCGCTGCTTTGGAGGTACTTCGCAGGTATGCTTATACGGCCTATAACGTGACTTCGAGACATCTTGCGGTAATCAATGCCCTTGGGACTAAAGAGACTGTGGAGAGTTATGACTTTACCACGGGTTATCCCGAGAAATTAGTGTTTAACTTAGAAGAGTTGATATGATATGGAAGTTTTAACGTTGAATCATCTTTGGGATAAGATAGGAAGTGTCTTTTCTACCAAAGCACAGTTGAGCGCAGGTCTTGGCAGCAAGCAAGGCACTCTTGTCAGTGGTCAGAGCATCAAGACCATCAATAATGAAAGCATCTTGGGTAGTGGTAATATTACTATACAAGGCGGTGGCAGTGCTTATGTCCCTACGCTAAACGCTGCCCCAACATCAAGCACTACAAGCTATACTAAGGATGGGCAAACTGTTGACTTTGAGATTGGCCAGTTTGCGAGAGTAGCTAAGCAAGGTGGTGAATATGACTTTTATCAGTTGTATGACTTGCAGACGGTGAGTAATGTTACTACGGCGACGTGGGAAAAGACAGAAAATATTCACGCTGACCACGAGGATGTATATATCACTGTAACTGTTGATAGCGGTGCTCCTTCTGGAACTACAGCGGCAGGACTGGTTATCAACGTATACTACAACGACGCTTCCGTACCTACCACCACAGTGACTACTGACAGCAACGGTATGGCCTCGGTGAGTGTTCCTAATGGCTACAAGTATAGGCTGGTGTTTCCCACGCAGCAGGGGTGTAGGGGCGTTGCTGATGTGGTACATACGGCAAGCGTGAGCCAACGCAGTGTAGAGGTGGAATACCAAGCAGGAGGCGTGGCAGGTGACAGTGAGCATGTGATAGTACAGCTGCTTAGCAAGACAATGGATTCGTATGCAGTAGTCACCGGCGAAACAGTAACACTGACTTATGATGGACAGTCACAGACGGCAACAACTGATAGTGGTGGTAAAGCAACGTTTGACGTGCCATACGGTAAGCAGTATGTAGTCACTTCCCCGACAAGAAGCGGGTATTACATTACCAATAACGCCTATACAAAAACGTTTACTGCGGCAGAGAGTTCGCGGGCGATGGATTTTATCTATAAGACCTACAACTCGGGATTGTTCATTGTTCCTGCCGACGGTACAGAATACAGACTCGACGAGTGGGAAGCTGCAGTCGACGGCGGTACACGGCAAAACAGTGAGGCACTATATATCAAGGTGGCAACAAGCACTCTTGCCAGCAAAGGAGGTACTTTCTGTGTGGAGATAGACACGATAAGAGAGCGTAGCTATGGAGCCACAAAGGCGTGGTGTACAAGCAATGTGGAGTTCAAAAGTATTCCATTGAATGGTAACAGTTCGTCGGCGTCATACTACTATGACGGACTGACAGCCAGCCGTCTTATAAAAGCCGAGGCTGTAGAGAAAGGTCTGAGCGTCCCAGCCTTTGATGTGGCACTTGGTGAGACAAGGTCGATAGGCAGCGAGACTGCTGCTGGTTTTATCGGCAGCGTGGGTCAGTGGTCGCAGCTGTGGGGTAACAGGAGTGAGATAGATGACATTCTATTAAGTGTGAGGCCCAATGGAACGTATCTTCTGTCTACGCTGACGACTAATAAGTGGACGTGTACGCAGTCCAGTGCCTTCAACGCTTGCTGTTGGGGCACAGCTGCCGGCAACGGCGGCAGGAACTTCAGCTGTGTTGTCCTGCCGTTCTTCGCGTACTGACCTCTTTTAACTCTTGAACTCTTTAACTCTTTTTGTCGGCCGGGTAACCGCCGAGCAATGTATAAAATAAGGACGAGGTATGATAGTATATAGTAACTGGTTTCCCTTTGGTAAACATACTGACGCTATGGCTCTGTGGCCTTTTATCTTCGTAAGGAAAG
>Ga0310695_10008437_pt1 | contig 15933 bp, 7 predicted proteins | sample RumenRJG_04DNA_FD_203882 | JGI IMG/M metagenome (GOLD analysis project Ga0310695, IMG submission 203882) | Bovine rumen microbial communities from Lethbridge, Alberta, Canada - RJG_04 (v2) (version 2) | ecosystem: Host-associated > Mammals > Digestive system > Stomach > Rumen | place: Canada...
AGCCGCCATGCCCGCTATAGTGAAGAGGGCTAAAAGAACGGAAAGTGTAAATCTTCTCATGATATTTGTGTTTTTTAAGGGTTAATATATGCAATTATCCTTTGAGGCCGCAAAGTTACAAAAAATATTTGGTATCTGCAAGTTTTTGGGGAGAAAAAGTGCAGAATATGTTGTAAAACATATAATGACCGCGATGCTGATAGACCGAAAACATTTTTTCATAGTTTAACGAGGGAATCACGAGAGAGGGTCGAGGGAATCACGAGACTATCACAACAGAAGGTAGAGAGTTCCTTCTTCTGTACTCATTTTCAGGGAGTTACAAAATGCGCGCGTTGTATGCGGCTGCAAATCAGGCGGTTACAAAATGCTCTCGTTAACGAGTCCTTTAAGTCTCGTTCATCTCACGTTCCAGTCTCGTGCACGTTGGGTCTCTTATATACCCCTTTCCGTCTATGTTTTCCCCGTTATCGGGGACAACCTCACGTTCCAGTCTCGTGCACGTTGGGTCTCTTATATACCCCTTTCCGTCTATGTTTTCCCCGTTATCGGGGACAACCTCACGTTCCAGTCTCGTGCACTCCTTGTGCGGATGATGCCCTACCCCACTAAACAACCCAAGCCCGCGGGAGCGAGCTTGGGAAGTAAGGATAAACGGTTTGGGAAGGAGGTTAATCGCCTCCGCCGTTGTATTCGTTAGGATCGATGCTGACGCCTTGCGTTCCACCGAACTGCACCATCAGCGGGTCGAGTTGTACGCGCTCGGAGCGCGGAGTGATGTAGGATTTCATATAATTTCAAATTTTTGATTTCAAATTTATGATTTGTGATTTGTGATTTTATTATAAAGGAAAACAAAAACATTAAAAACCACTTTTGAATGCTTTTGAGCTTCGCTCTGCACGCTATTTGCTACTAACCACCACTTAAAAGTGAACTTTTAGATGGATGTTACCATAAAATATCGTACTCTATCGAGCAAAAGCCTTCAAAAGAGAAAACATCGAAAACATTTTTTTATTCCTTCATGCGTTAATATCGTATTTTTCGTCATGGCGGGATACCGGTACAACGGGATAACGGTACCCCGACACATGTTATTTGATTATTTAATTACTTGTCCTTGGGCGTTGTACAAGTGGCCGTCGCGGAGGATGTAGAGTTGACCGTTGAGGATGAGCTTTTGCGTGCCTTCAGCGTTCAGTTGGAAGACATTCTCCAGGTCGGTAGCAGCGCCATTATTGCCACCTACGCCTAAGCGGCGACGAACGGGAGCGTTAGCCGGGTCGTTGACGACGAGCGGCGTAGTGGGAACGTATTGGAGGTCGAGATAAGCTCTGTTAGCCCCCAAGGTAGCACCGGCACCGCAACGACGCAGTTTGCCGTTAGCGATGACGTACTTATCGGTAAGCGAACCGGCCGCCATATCGTCGAAGGTTCCGTAGAATCCGCGTGCCTCAGCGTCGTCCAGCGGAGTCGGCACTTCGGAGCCGCTATACCACAAGCGGATAGCTTCTGCTTCGGCCACGAAGATATACGCCTGTCCAGCATTCAGCGTACCCGTCTCTTCGAGGAAGTATACGAAGCCAGGTCCTTGATAGTCAGCACGATAGAAGGTGCCGCCTTGACGATTAGCCGCCTCTACATTGTAAGGTAAGCAGATAGTTCCGATACCACCTATGGTGAGGTCAGCACGGAAGTAGTCGGGTACTTCGTAGAAGTAAACGTTATCCACCATAAACTCATTACCTCCTATCGGATTCATGAACTTGAATTGGAAGATATCTGCCCAATCAATATTGTTGGCATCAAATGCGCTCAACGGAATTTCTGCGGACGTCCAAGCGTTAGGAGTAAGGGCTACATTATAAACGCCTTCGTGACCCGGGCTGATAGGAGTAACGCTAATCTGCGTCATACCCAGCGAATAGAAGTCAACGTGGAGGTATCTCATGCTGGTAGCATCAAGAGATGCGCCCCAGCTATGCCAACCTGCCCAGTTGAAGTTCTGTGCATAGAAGACTTTATCAGAAGGAGTAAGGTTAATCCATTGAGCTATTGTACTCTCACCCCAACCGCCAGAATGAATTTGTGTTCCACCTGCAAGCGAACCAGGGATGGCATCGGAGAAGACGGGCACAACGGTCTTACAAGTTAAATCAGGCGTCGGAGCGGGAGCAGGAAGTGCTACTGTTGAAGCGGCAACAGCCACAGGATCGGCAGCGTTGTCGGCCTCATCCTTAGCGATGACGTTGAAGTTATAAGCCGTGCCGGGAGTGAGGTTATTGACCGTAATAGTCGTAGCCACGCCCGAAGCGGAAGCACCGGTAGCGACCTCTGTATCACCGTTCATGACGGAGAAGTTCACAGCACCGGAGTTATCCTCAGCTGATGCAGTTATCGCTACAGAATAGAAACCAGTCTTTGCCAACGATGCACTTACATTAGTCGGAGCGGAAGGATCCACATAGGGAGTTGTACGATAGAGATAAACATTATCTACGCTGATATGCTCACCTAAAAGACCACCGGCAGCCCAGTATTCAATGGAGAATTGGAACAGTTTCGTCCAATCATGTGCGCCGAACTCAGTCAAGTCGATATCGAACGAGTTCCATTGTTGTGCATCAAGCGTCAACTGCTTGCGGTTATCATTCAGCGCGCCATCACCATCAATAATCGGACGGATAGTAAGCGTACCAGAACCGGAAGAGAAGATATCGATGTGCAGTTTCTCCATTAGAGCCACAGATATTTGGTCATATTGCCAACCAATCATACCGTCGTTAGCCAAATTATAATCCATGAAGTGGTCACCGGAAATATCAAGTAAGTTAATAGCCGGAGCATTCCACCAAGGAGCGTTATAGTTCGGGGTATTAGCCGGAGCTAACGCATACGCATCGCTATAGAGACTCTTTACTTGTTCAGCCGGCCAAGTCGGAACAGGAGCAGCCGTTGTCGGTACCAACGAGTGTGCATCAGTGGTGAAGTTCACAGATGCCTGGTTGTCAGAGACATTGCCAGCTGCATCTTTTGCTTTAATATGAAGCGTATACTCGGTAGCAGCAGTTAAGCCTTCAACAGTTATCTTGCCTTCCGATGCGACATAGTCCGCATCCTTCTCCACTACGTAGTACGCGGTCACGCCCTTGTTGTCCGTAGCAGCCACATTGATGATGGCACGGTTCCAAGTCTTGCTTTCCAGCGAAGCCTCGCCCATAACAGGCTTAGTCTTGTCGCCTACGGGAGTAACTAAGATGTGTGTATTTGCATTATTTACACCATCGCTGACCGTAACAGTAAAATCATACTCAGTACCTGTCGTCAGACCGGTTACCTCTTGTGCGAACTCTTCGCCGCTTGCGTGATTCGAGATAATAGGTTCTGCGCCCGCACGTGCGATAGTATAAGTAAGGATACCTTCCCAGTTGTCGGTAGCTTGAATCTTCAGGCGAACACTGCTCTCGTTCAATATCTCAGCCTCAGCCTTGGTAAATACCGGAGCTTCAGCATCGGCACAAGTTGCATCCCATGCAATATTGTGACGACTGGGGAAGCCTGTGTAACCAACTTCACCGGCTGCGGTCGAGAAATAGATAGCGTGGTTCCATACGTAGATATCTTCCCAGGTCTTACCTTCCGAGATACCGAATACAGCCGTTGCAGATCCATAACCGCTTGCATCAAATGCCCAGCGAGCATTATTAAACGGTACATCTTGACCCGACATCTTCTTGTCGCCATCTACGATGTCGGTAGTAACCCAGTTGATGGTATAGTTGGCGTTGTTCAAACCGGTCAATTGAGCCTCAGCCGAACCTTCGATCTTAATCTGGTATTTTCCACCGCCGATAGCACCAAGCGTCAGGTACAACTTCTTATTCTGAACACTATTAATCTCAGCATGGCAATACGTGTACTTAATATACTCGAAGTTGGCGATGAGGTTCGTTGTCTCAGTAATCGTAGTTACATAGGTTGCATTGGTCGAAACCTCTACTCCACCCTTGGTCCAGTTAACAAAGCGATAGAGTTCTGCATCAGCTACAGTTGCAATAAAACTTACTTCGTCGCCATCTTCAACATTGGTTACATCTACACCTGCTTTTTGCACTACCGCTGTTCCCATCTCGTTGTTATTCGGTGTTGCTGAAACAGCAATGCCGGAACATACTGTTCCATAAGTATATTCGAAAGTGAGGGAAGGCCAAGCATTAGTATCTTCGCTAGTTGCATACTCAACGGTATGATTCGTGTAATATATCTTTTCTCCCAAAGCAGGTTTATTAGCTGGATCAATAAGAGAAAGAATAAGTTCATTTCCTGTAACATCACCCGTCGGGTGCGTGAAGAAATTCGATGCGGGAGCTTTACCTGCACCAACTTGGAAATTAGCGAGCGCCATGCCAGCGCCACGGAAATGAGCAGGAGGATTAGAGCCACTAAGAACCTCATTGAGCGTAATTACAATATCTCCGTCATTATTCGTTTGCCAGGTAAAGCCAACGAGGGTATTACCACTACTCATATTCGTTTGGCAATACTCAGAATTACCTAAAACGACCGGTGCAGCCTCCAGGTGCCATACAACATCTGCAGAAGGATCAGAGTCTACCTTACCGGAGCCACTGGCTACCACATTAACAATATAATCACCCGTTTCCAACGGTACGAAGGTCAATTCATCGCCGGAAGCAACCACTTGTGAATATTTCTGAATACCACCAAGAGATACCGAAGCGGTATAGGATTCGGCACCAGATACGGCATCGAACGTAATATGATTTGTTCCATCAATAGCGACATTCGTCGGAGCATCCAATTGGTTACATGTTCCTCCATACGTATAGATAAACTCAGGGAAACACCATCTATTAACACCTGCTTCTCTCCAAGCTATTGCACCTGCACTAAGGTGCTTGATTTTGGCATTTGCAGGAAGGTCTGCTATTTTGGTAAGCACATATTCCAAATCGCCATCAGAAGGACGAGTAACAGTAAAATAGTCTGTAGCAGGGGAAGTGGTAGCAAAGTTATCATCACTTACGACAAAATTATTCAAACCGTTATTTCCGCCTTCAAAACCACCATGGCGGTACGAACATGCACCAGCTCCGGTACCGTTACCAATTGTAATAACTACGTTTCCGCTCGGATCGGTTTCCCAAGTAATGGCATAATAGTGTCCATCTTGCTGTGTTTCCGAACCTTGATAATTACAATACTCCGAAATGATCGGCGTACGGTCTTCCCAGTTCAACGTAACATCACCAAAGTTTACCTCACCCGGCATCAATACATACAACGGAGTGTAGATATTTGGTGCGCTGTTCGATTGAACTTGGCAAGTGATGGTCTTTTTGTCACCACTAACGGTATAAGAACTTGTTCCTGCATTGGTGCGCATGTCTGCACCTACGCCATTTACATTCCAGAAACTACCACCAAGACCTTCCATATTATCAGTAGAAGTGATAACCAAAGTATAAGTCTTGTTGGTACCATCAATATCTACATAAGAAGCGTCCAAATGAATGGTATGACCACCTGCGGTATAATCATTCGGATCCGGGGTTGGATCAGGGTCTGGATTCGGAGTAGAATCACCGCCTCCGCCCTCTGTACCATCAACATAATACACGGTGAAGGTTTTAGAGCCTTGTGCAGCAACAACAGTTACTTCTGTTTCCTTGGCAGTAAATGCAGAAAGATATAAAACGATTCCACCGCCATCAATAGCACACTTGTCTCCTAAGGAACAAGAACTTATTGCACCTCCAAAATCCGAGGTATAAATTCCTGCCTCTGCAGCCCACCCCGGCTTCTGAATGTTTACTACGTTTTGTCCTTGTGCAGGAGCTACTTTGTACTTGTTGGAATAGGCACCACCACCGGCACCATCACCAAGCCATTCGTAGCCACTCCAATCAATGGCTGCAAATCCCATCACACTTGCGCATAATAGCGCAAAAAGTAAAGATAGTTTTTTCATGTTATTAATAATTTTAGTTATTTGATTTCTGTTCCAAGCAGGTTATAACGCAGACCGTTCTTGATGATAATCACCTGACCATTCTCGATGATCTTGCGTGCTTTTTGACCCACAAACGTGTTCTCTATCGAACTGGGTTGTGGCTCTTCGTTGCTAGCGCCAACGGTGTAGCCGGTAATGGGTATATTAGCAACACCGCCGGAATAAGCGATGTAGAAGAAGGTATTGCTGAGCGTAGCGCCATCGGTATAAGTAGCAGTAGTAGTGAGGCGCGCCATCTTAGCTTGCGCAGGCATGGTAATGAAAATGCCCTCCAAGCAAATCTGCGGCACAGCACCTACGATATCGGCTGACCAAGCAATCTCAAAGGTAAGCGTAGCATCGGCATTGCGGGTAATAGACCAATCGAAGACACAATCGGCGCCACTGACCGAGACAGTAGACGAGCCATAATACGTAGCGGGCGTCAAGTCACCGGGCTGCGGAGTAACGGTAGTATCCTGGTCATCGGGTATATCGCCCTCGCCATCGGCATAGAAGACTTGGAAATCATAATTAACGCCTCCCGCCACAACGGTAACGTCCGTCACCTTAGCTGTAAAAGCACTCAGGTACAGAATCATTCCTGCACCATCAAGAGCGTACGAGCCTTCCGCCAGAGTGCAAGAACCGATACCGGCAGGGAAATTAGTATAGATACCGGGAGCGGTAGCAAACGTAGGCTTCTGGATATTGACGACATTCTGGCCAAAAGCGGCGGCTACCTTATACTTATTGGCATAAGCACCTTGGCCGGCACCATCAGCAAGCCAAGCGATAGAAGACCAGTCAACAGCAAACATCAACGCCGAAACGGCAAGAAGAATAAGCGAGAGAGAGAGTTTTTTCATAGGTATTATAACTTTTGAGCGCAAAGATACATAAAAATTTGTATATATACAAATATTTAAGAATATTTTTTTCGTTTTAGGTCATTTTTTCGGTATCAGTCACGAATCCAGCGACAAGGATAGCATTTTTTAGGTGTATAGGGGAAGGACAGCACCACTTTGACGCCCGCCGCCAGACGGCGTATATCACCGTTGCCGACAAGAGTTGTCGACAGGTAGGGATTGGGCGTAACGGGAGTGAGCATATCGGTGTCGGTAAAAGTAGACGGATGGTCCACAGGAGCCTGACGGCGGGTGGAGGTCATGATATTGAGAATACTCATATCCGCATACAAGGCAATACGCAGCGAGGGCTGACCGTTCTCCTCCGGCTTGATGACCTGTGCACCAATCTCCACGGCTCCCTTGATATCCGGGGCAAAAGAGACCTCAGAGGTAGCCTTCTTAGCCGTAGCGTCGAAATACTGATGCTCGGGCATGCCGGTAAAGGGATCGAGGAACTGTGGGTAATCGCCATAGGAGGAGACATTGAGCGAGGTAGTAGACTGCGCCATAGCCGTAAGGGCAAACTTAGTACCCAGCAGGAAATAGAACCTGTCAAACTGCGCACCTACCATCAACGGCACCTGCACAGAGATAGACGTATAGCGGTCGGAACGCGCGGTGAGGTCGTAGACAAAGGTGAACACATAGCCGTCGGCATCGACTGAGTTGGGCAAGGCGACAGAGGCATTGCCGCCCTTACTATTGACGCGTGCCAGACAGCCGCCTATACCGGTATGGAAGAGGAAACGGCGGAACGAAAGACGATAGTCGAAGCCTAAGGAAGCCTCATAACCGTTCAGCAAACGCTTATCGCTACCCGAGGGCAGGAGCAGACCATGATAGCCACCGGCAATCCACACACCCGGCTCATGCGTAGCACGCGGTCGCGCTGCCTGCACGGAGAGCAGGGCCACGAAGAGACACACTATAAGGAGTAAGCACTTTCTCATTCTACCTCCACAATAACAAATTCTACACGACGGTTGCGCTGACGACCGGCATCGGTATCGTTAGTATCGATAGGTTCACGCGCTCCGCGTCCTTCGTAGAGTAAGCGATAAGCCTCTACACCATGACGCACCAGATAGTCACGCACCGCCTTAGCACGGCGCTCCGACAGACGCAGGTTGTAGCTATCCGAACCCCAAGCATCGGTATGACCGATGATATTGATGATGAGGTCGGGATGAGCAATCAACATAGCGACCAGGCTGTCCAAAGCCGCCGTCGACTCAGGAATAATCTCGGCGCGGTCAAAGACGAAGAGCAGGTTCTCCAATACAACAGGCTGCTCGGCTACTATAGCCTGACCGTCAAAGAAGACGGTGTCGGTAGGAGCAGGCTCTTCAATAATAGGTTCAGGTTCAACAGCAACAGGTTCGGGTTCAGGTATAACAGGCTCCTCAAGAGGTTCGAGAGCTGGTTGTTTAATCTTACGCGGCGGTACAGGCAGCGCCACACGCGCCGTAAAACGTACGCCCACATAGAGCGGGTGCACCGTAGAGGCTACGTCTGCCAAAAGGGCACGGTTGTCATTGACATCCAAGACGCCGTATTCAGCAAAGGCGCCTAAGCGGAAACGTTCGTCGAATTGGTAGCCCAACTCAATAGACGGCGCCACATGTATGCCTGCCGTCCAAGAACGATTATGGGTCAGCTTAGTTGTACCGGTCAGGTGACCGACATTATGCAGTTCTTCGGACAACTCCGGATCCGTAGCATAGACATACTGGGTAGTAGAGTACTTAATCGTACCGAAGCAACCTATACCGATGCGCACGCCGACGAGGCCATAGAAATGGTCGGTAAAGCGATAGCCGAACATCAGCGGGAAGTTAATCAGTCCGGCATTATGCACAAAGCGTCCGTCGGAATACTGATAGGTATAGTCCATCTGGTGACCGGGGAGAGACGTATAGAGGTACTTCATCATAGCCTCAGCATCGTTGATGGTAGTGAGCGAGTTGAGGAATTGGAACTCGACACCTGCCTTAAGTAACCAGCGGCGTATCTCCGCCTCGTAGCCTACACCTAACTCAAAGCCTACTCCACCCGGTATCTTAGTCTCGGGCAGTTTATGCATGAGCGAGCTATAACCTACCGAGCCCCAGAAGTCGAGATAATGCGACCATGAAGCAGGAACATACTCTACCCCATTGGTGGCAGGACGACGCTGCGCGGTCTGTTGCTGACGGGCGCGTTGTTGCTGTTGTTGGGTACGCTGTTGCGCGGCGGCTTTCTGCTGCTTGAGTTTCTTGCGTGCAGCAGCGGCTTTGCGCTTAGTAGCCGCTTTGCGTTTAGCCTCAGCTTTCTTCTTAGCTGCCTGACGACGCTTCTGGTCAGCCTTGCGTTTTTTGTCCGCCTTACGTTTCGCCTCAACGCGACGACGGTCCTGTTGGGTCGTCTGCGCCGGAGCGGGCGAAGCCATAACAATACCCTCACCTACCGTGAGCAGGCAAAGCAAAAGGATAATATAGCGTATATATCGTATCATCGTATTCGTAAGCCTTGAGCGTTAAAATATTGCGAGCGGATAACCGCACCATCGGCATCGTATTCGTCACGGACGATATAGAACGAGCCAGCCTCGAAGACCTTATGCGCGCGGGGCGAGGAATCCGTATTCTCGGGAGCGTTAGGCGCAGACATAGGACAGAACGGACAGGTAAAGAGCGTCAGGCCGTCGGATTGGCGGGTGAGCAATACCTGATAGCAATCGCCGGGCATGAAGAAGCCGTTGGCGATACGGTAATAACTGTGCGAAACGCCTAATGGCTGACCGTTGCAATACCATTCGTAGGCCGTCCACACCTGATTAGGATAACCGCTATAGGCGGGCGAGTAGATAGCCAGTACGTTGTTCCACTTGCGGGCAAAGACGCGCTCCGGGTCGTAGTAGAGGGTGAAGGACGAAGCATACGGTCCGGCCTGCAAACCCCAGTCGGTATCGATAAAGAGTACAGAGACATTATAATGGCCGGGCACGAGTGAGGTGAGCGGCACTTCGATACGTCCGGCAGCCTCGTCGGGATTAACGACCATGAGGGTATCGCCATAGCGTACCTCGATGCGGTCGGGGTGACCGACAACAGCCCTATAGGTGAGGTCGAAGGACGGATCGCCGTCGCAGAGTTCGAGGTGCTGCGGAGCAAAGTCGACTATCAGTTCGGGCGGTATACAACGTATCGTATCCAGACGCAGGATATAGATGAGCGAATCACAGGTGCAGTAAGTGCTACGTATGGTATCACGATAGATACCGGCCTTCGTATACAGGCTGTCGCGCCATAGGTACGGCATCAAGGTATCGCACATCTGGACATAGGTCGAGTCGCGTTGGACATCCGGATAGGCCTTTACTACGCGCGAGGCAGAGGCTTTACAGCCATCCAGATAGAGCGTAGCTATATAGGTGCCCGGACCGTAAGCCAGGATGTCGGGCTTCTTTTGCCCCGTATTCCACTCTACCGAGTCGGCCTCGCCGGTGACAGACAGCCGCACAGGATGACCGCACCAGGGGTCAGGGATAGAGATAACGGGTTGAGGCAGCGGTTTAAGGATGACATCAATAGTCTCGGTAAAGGGCAAGACAGGCCGCAGCGACATAGCTTCGACGCGGAAATGACGTCCCGGCTTAGCCTTAATAGCTACCAGACGCAGGACGGCGTGTCGGTCGGTAGGCGTGAAGTGCCATTCGACAACACGACCGGTAAGGTTATTGGTCAATACCTGCATAGGCGAATAGTCGCCATTGGTATAGAGACATATCTTAGGCGCCACAGGGTTGGTGCCTTCGACGCCCAAGGTGACGTACCATACATATTCTACGCCCGGTATACAGTGGTCGTACGCCATCTGCCACATGAGGAGCGAATCGGATTCGCGGTCCATGATGAAGTTAAGGGTATCGTCTAAGGAGAAAATATCTACGCCGGGTACCGTCTGGTCGATAACGAAGGTGGCATTTTGTGTCGCCGTAAAGGTATAGGTTTGTGCAGCGTTGTCGAGCAGTTCGTCATCCTTATACCAAGTATAAGGCGCGGTACCCGTTGCCGAAACGACTACCTCATCATTGGGGCAGGCGTATTCGGTGCGTTGCGTAGATTGAGCATCCAGGACGGTAACCCAAATAGTATCCGGTTGCACTTCGCAGCCTTCGGAGTGGATACCATTGACGATATACATGCCGGCATCGGCCATCGTGGCATTATGGATGACGGGCGAACCGTCGTTAAAGCCGAACAGACCTTTGGGGCCTTCCCACCAGATAGAGTCGAACAGTTCGGCGGCTACGAGTGAGAAGCTAATATCATCGCCGGCAGAATAGTAATCGCTGCCGGACGAGCAGGACATAGATATAGAACCAAAGTTGGAGAAATAACCGTAGGAGCAGGCGCCCGACGTAGCGTCCAAGACGCCGAGGTGGAAGACGCCTAAGTTGTTGCGTATGCGCAGCGTGCGTTCGTTAGTAGCCAACTGGATAGTAGTAGCCGAAGTATAGGACCACTGCGGTTCACCCGGCACAGGCTGGAAGACAGAGGCGGGCAGGCGTTGCGGCGAGCCGTTGACCGAGAAGCCGGAGATAAACTCCGTGCGGGTGAGGATAGTAACGTCAGAAGCAACAGTATTGAGGGCCGGTATATAGCTGACCTCCTCGGAGCCCGAGCAGTTGAGGCTGGGCAGGACAGTACCCGACAACTCGCCACCGTTAGCCGTCATCTGGAAGAGGACGAAGGGTGTATCGTCCTTAGTATAGAACGGCGCTGCCGAGAGTTTGGCCAGGGTATATTGAATGGGTTGCCCGGGAGCAAGGGTACCGATAGCGGTCTCGTTGGTGCCGTTAGTAGTATAGATAGTAACGGGATTGGGGTCGATAGCAAAGAAGTACGCCAACTCATGGGCAGAGTTGTTAGAGAGGCAGATATAATGGCTACCCGCCCAGCGCGTAGGCACGAGTTGTTCGCCAATGAGGTCCTTATCGTTACCGGTAGCAGCCGAGTCATCGGTAGTATTGACGGCTATGGGTTTATCGCTGGTAACGCGTGTACCGCCTAAGTGTTGTGCAGCAGGTGTATTGGCCTGGCGCGAACGGATAGCATAGGTTTGACCTTTCTGCAGGGTGACGGTAATAGTGCCCGCCTGATCGAGGACGTTAGTAGGACGCGTGGTCTCAAAGGTAACGGTAGTATTATCTTCGGTAGCTACGACCTCGATAGAGCAGTAGGCTCCGGCGGTGTGGTCACAAGGGCGGCGGTACTGCATAGGTACCACAAAGTCGGTACCCAGACCATGCTGCCCCTTGAGGGTATAGACTTCGGAGTTGTTCTTAGTAGCCACATAGTACGCAGAGATAGGTACCGACGAGCGGATAAATATACCATTGTCGTGGGCTACGCCGTCAGCGGGTGTCTCAATGTCGGTAGTATAGTTAGCGGCCGCCTTAATAGAATAGGTATAGGTAGAGTTAGCCTCCACGCGGCGCTCGGTCATCAGCGAACGCGAACGGGCAGGCTGCGTAATAGACACATCAGCGGCATCGCCATAGGTAACGATGACGAGCCATATATTATCCGGCACGTGAGAGGAGACGAGTGAGGGCGTAGCGAACCAAAACTCTGTATCCACCTGAGCGCGCAGTTGACGCGGCCATACGAGGAAGGCGACCAGGAGAATGAGCAATATGTATAGACGTTTGATCACGGTTGTACTTTTTGTCCTTGTACGGAATAGAGACTCTTACCACGCCGTATATACAGGCGTCCGTGGAGGATAATCTTCTCGACAGGCACGAGTCCTTCATCATCGTAGGTTATATGTTGCGGAGTGAACTCACAGGCTTTCCAGGTCTGTCCGTTATCCTCGACCATGACGGCATAATAAACGTCACCAGGGGTAAAGGTTGCAGGAACGTAGATATAGGAGCGGGTCTCGCCGTCCATGAGTTGGCCGTTGCAATACCATTGGTAGGAGACGAACACGTGTCCACCATTGTATTGAGCATTCTTAATACCGAGTATGTCATTCCAGCGTTGGGTTATCACCTCGAGGCAAGTATCCGGAGCCGGCGGTTCGGGCGGCAAGCATTGTACGGTATCCAAGAGAAGGATAAAGTAGAGCGAGTCGCAGGTGTCGCGGCTGATGACGGTATCGCAGAACTTACCCGTACAGGCGATGAGGTGTCCGCGCCATTCGTAGGGCATGAGGGTATCGCAAAGGATGACGTGCTGCGAGTCGGCTATGACGGGTTCGGGACAAGGCGTAGGCACTGGTGGCGGTGGAGGTGGCGGGGGCGGAGGCGTCTCGCAGTTCTCTACCGTTACAAAGACGCTGTCTTGGATAGGCAGCAGCGGACGGAGACTCATATTGCGTACCGTCACAACAGGATTATTAGGTACTCCACCCGCGCGGATGACCATACGCAGGACACCGGCATTGACGGGCTGATAGATGAAGGAGCGCGTCTTAGGTGTAGTACGGACGATAGCGCGTGAGACGGTATTGACGAGCGAGTCGTTAAAGAGTACCTCTATATTAGGCGCTGTGCCGGAGGATGAGTATTCGAAATCGAATTGGTAAGCCAAGGTATCGGTAACTACGGTCTGCGATTGCCAAGCTATATCGTATACGCCACTGGTGCAGGGGAAGTCGACAGCGGAAGTAGTATCGGTAAGCATGTTATGACCCGTATGGACGGTATCGCGGAGGATAACCATATCATGAGGGAAGGTATCGGATTGACACGCCGTAGAGTCACGCCGCAGCGGTTGGAGTACGTGGATAAGAATACTATAACTGTCGCGAGAGAGAGGGCAAGACTCGAGACTTATACCGCTGACGCTGTACCAACCGGATTGCGTAAGTTCGTCCATAGGTATCGTCTGCGAAGCTCCGTCGTGTACCGAACCGTCCGGATAAGTCCAGCGGACAGAAGAGAAGAGGTCGGTCTCGGTGAGGGACAGGTGAGCCTGTTCACCCACTAAATAGACCGGCTTATCGGACTGCGGCACCATAGCGAGCATGTTGTAGCCCGAGAAATAACCGTAGGAGCAGGTGCCGCCTGAATTGCCGTAGTCGAGGATAGCGAGGTGGAAGACCGATTGTGTATTGCGGATGCGGAGGATACCGTTGGTATCGAAGAAGCCGTCACCGCTGTGGTAGCAGTACGACCATTCGGGCGCGCTATTAACGGGAGTAAAGGGCAAGGAGACGGCAGCACCGTTGATAGTAAAGGCATTGATATAATCGGTCTTAACCAAGATATTGAATTGCTGATGGATGAAGCGGCGGCGAATAGCTATCTCGCGTGAGCCGGTACAGTCGAGTCGCGGCAGGACGGTACCGCCGAGTTCAGAGCCGTCGCTGGTCACCTGGAAAGCGACAAAGGTCGTATCGGCCGAGATATAGTAAGCGCTGTCGGTGCCGGCGAGGGAGATAGTAGTAAACGAACCACCGGCTAAGGTCTGCGCAGCACCGCCGTTGACGGTATAGGTAATCGGAGCATCGGGGAAGGTATAGAGCAGCAGTTCTTCGGCTACGCCGTTATGACGGAGCGCTATATATTCCTTACCCGCCAGAGGTGAGGGCACGAGTTGTTCACCTACAAGGTCTTGTCCGCCGGCCTGAACGGAGTCATCGGTAGAATTGACGGCTACAGGTTTATCGCTGGTGACGAGTGTGCCGCCCAGATGGGAGGCCGCCGATTGGTTGAGGGCACGAAGCGTAAATATCTCACCGGCCTGCAGGGTGACGGTATAGGTGCCGGCGGCAGGATATTGCAGGGTGGCGACACGAGTAGTAACGGTAACGGTAGTATTGGGTTCGGTAGCTACCACCTCGATAGACGAATGACCATAGCCGTTGCCGCGTGTGCGCTGCATGGGAACGAGAAAATGGAAGCCCAGGGCGTTGGTGCCCTTGAGGGTATATATCTCGGAGTTGTTGTTAACTTGGGCATAATAGACAGTAACGTCAACGTCGGATTCGATATGTATGCCGTGAGGACATATCATCGTATTGTTAGCGCGGTTGAGGGCACCGTTACCGCTGCCGATGAGGATGTCCTGACTGGACGAAGGAGCGATAGTATAGGTAGTAGTAGGGAAATAGAAGGGATTACTCTTATCCGTAATAGCGGGCTGCGAGACGGTGACGTGTGCCTCGCTATCGAACGAGGTAATACATATACGTCCTTCGCCGAGCGCCAGACTATAGTCGTGCGCGTCATCGAGGTACGGAACGGCGAACCAGAAGTCGCGGTCAACCTGTGCCCATGCGGAGAGCAGAGGCAGAAAGGCGGCGGATATGATAAGCAAGAGTCTATTCATGTATTTGTCCCAATAGGTTGTACACTACCCCATCGCGGAGGATGAGTATCTGAGAGTTGCGAAGGATTTTTTGGGTTACGGGTGACGGGTTACCGGTTACAGGGTCAATGTCGGTAGGCAGTTCGGCGGGTTCCCACCAATAAGCGTCCGACCACAGCGATTCGCGATAGAGTTCGGAGTCGGCTACCGGCCAAGCTTGTACACGTACAAAGTAGCCGAAGCCCACATATATCTCGTTGCCCCTCGGAATAATCCATCCGGGAGCAGCTTTCTGCTCCAACATATCGGCATCGTCGCCATCGGTGACGCGGACGCGATAGGAGTCGGCGTTCTCCACTTCGGCAAAGGAGACTACGCCATAGCCGGAGACATCCTGAATGACAGGAGTAGCCAAGCGGCGGAGACGGAAGGTGCAGGTAGTGCCGTAGAGATAGGTGAAGTGCATAGCTATGTAGCCATTGGTGCTGCACGCCGATATCCATTCGAGCGAACCGGAACTGATAATCGGGTCACCGGTGTAGATGAGTCCCGACGAGGTAGTCTTAGGTGTAAAGATCATCGTGGAGGAGTCGGTCTCCACTATCTGCATATTGAAGAAGTCGGTAATAGGCTGATTGACGTAGGTGAGTTTATTGAGTCCGGAGGCACGGAAGATAAGGCGTTCGGTACCCGGGACGCC
>Ga0310695_10008438_pt1 | contig 15933 bp, 19 predicted proteins | sample RumenRJG_04DNA_FD_203882 | JGI IMG/M metagenome (GOLD analysis project Ga0310695, IMG submission 203882) | Bovine rumen microbial communities from Lethbridge, Alberta, Canada - RJG_04 (v2) (version 2) | ecosystem: Host-associated > Mammals > Digestive system > Stomach > Rumen | place: Canada...
GGAATCTGGAACAAGGATTCTGTTGACGACTGGCTTACAGAAATTCAGCTTCCGATTTGGAGCGAAAGACTTTAATGAAGGCAAACAAAAATAAAATAGGATGAAATAACATGGAAGTAATCGATTTAAAGAAGGATTTGAAACATTTATATAACAGTACAAAGAAAGCACCTGCTATACTAGAAGTCCCGAAGATGAAATACCTCATGTTTGATGGCAAGGGCCATCCAAATGAACCGGATTTTCAAATAGCAGCAGAAGCAATATATACGATTTCATATTTATTAAAGTTTGAGATTGCAAGAAAGAGGTGTAATATTGATTATAAGGTCATGCCCATGGAGGTAATATGGAATCTGTCTCGTGAAGATAAAATATCTTTCTTCTGGACGATGATGATTATGCAGCCTTCTTTTATTACAGACGAGATGTTTTCTGAGGCCATTGAATTATCAATTAAAAAAGGGAAAAAAATAGCCCATGAAAGATTAAGATTTGAAGAGTATGAGGAAGGCTTATGTGTTCAGGCTTTTCATTCTGGAGATTATAATAAGATGAATGATACATTAGCATGGATGAAAAGTTTTGCAGAAGAAAATGATTTCGAGCATGAAATTGATACCCATGATATCTATTTGAATGATGTTAGAAAAACGAAGACAGAGAATTTGAAGACAATTATGAGAATTCGGGTTTGGAAAAAATCCAAGAAATAAAAGATTTTAATTAAGGCGAACATAAAAGAAATATAGTTGGGTAGGATTTTTATGACAAAAATAAAATATGTCGAACTGGCAGAAAAAGAATTTTGGTACACTCTCGACAGGCATCTTCCTGAAAAAGAATTTGAAAACAAGGTAAGTGCTAAGCAAGGATATGTATTGCTTGAAAATGACAAACCTGTTGGACTTCTTCGATATAATTTGTTCTGGGATAATACACCTTTTTGTACAATGCTTTTCATTGATTGGAATAAGCAAAAAAAAGGATATGGAAAGCAATTATTAGAATATTGGGAAAAAGATATGAAATCTCAAGGGTTTGATTTTGTTCTTACTTCAACTCGGGTAGATGAATCTGCTCAACATTTTTATAGAAAACTTGGATATAAAGATTGTGGAGGCCTTTTAATAGATATTCCAAACTATGAACAACCAATGGAAATGTTTTTGATAAAAAGAATTCGCTTTTAGTACCATTTTAATGAATTTTATGCTTCCGTAGATGATTATCTTGATTGGTGTAAATAAGATGGAGTTGAACTGGAAAAGCCTAACTCAAGAAAATTCAATGTTTGTATTTCATCGGCGGAAACCTGCATCTTGTCGTAAAGTCATTTAATATAAGTCCTCTTTGAAGTATGCTTTAGTCACTCGTAAGATGGAGGATAAAATTATGAAAGCTTTGCGGAATTATGTCATTGCCTTCTTCATCAATATAAAATCCTCTGACCAATCCGAAAACGACAAGACAGATGTAGTTAGTTCTATGTCCTGCCTCAAGAATGCTCTCTCCGCAAGAAACATGTTTAAAAATCGCAAGCCCGGCTAGTTCTTCAGAGAGTTCTCGGTTTTTACTCATATTCAGGAAATAATCTAAAATGTATTTTTTATAATCTGACATAGGCCATCTGTTTATTTTATCTGCTTGATTATTTCAATTAAACCAAAAGCTGCTTACAGATATAACGCGGTCCTTCCTCGCCGACCTGCCCATTTGCGATAAAGCCGCATTTTGCAAGAACTTTTTGAGATGCAATGTTTTCTATCGTGACTTCTGCCTCTATCGCTGTTACTTCTTTGAAACTGAATGCCCAAGCCAAGACAGCTTTTACGGCTTCCGTTGCGTAACCATGTCGCTGATGAGCTTCCTGAATTCCGTAGCCAATTTCCGCAACACCGTCATTATTAAGCCCTTTAAAGCACAGCTCTCCAATATGTGTGCCGTCTTTTAGCTCAATCTGCCACATGGCGTACCAGTTCCATTGGTTAGGATTTTGCAAGGCTTTTTCAAGCATCTCCATATAGGCTTTTTTTAACTCCGAGTCCGTCACTGCCAAAATGAAAGCTTCCATTTGTTTTTGTGTTGCAGGGGATATCATCAAATGTTCCGTCGTAATCATTAAAATATCTCCTTTTTTTAGAAAATGTTTTTTCCCTTTATCAAAAGCAAATCATCATTTTTAAATAAGATCATTCTATGGCATTTATTCACAAAGAAAAATCCATTTAAGACAAGATGCATGGTTTGAGCGATGAGATGCACTTTTGTTTTAGACCGCCAGTTATTGTCCATGAGGTATTTCAAGCATATCAAGCAGTCTTACAAAAGTATCCTGACCGTCAAGACAGGTATCCGTAAGCCAGCCTCTCTCATTTTTCCATTCAGAAAGCCCTCTGTAATAAAAATTCTTCTTTGTGTCTTCAATGATAAAAGGTATCACGTTATGGCGAAGACATTCTTTTAATGCAACCAGCCTTCCAACACGACCATTTCCATCCTGGAACGGATGAATGTACTCGAACTCTGCATGAAATTCTATGATGTCCTTGACCGTTACATTTTCCTTTGTATTATATTTTTCAAGCAGGGCTTCAATCGCTTTATGAACATCAGCAGGCTTGGTTGTTTCTCTTCCACCCACAACATTTGCGCGTTTCTTGTAATCGCCTACCGCAAACCATCCGAGTGTAGAATCCTTTGTATCATGTTTTAAGATGTAATGCAGGTGCTTGATGATATCTTCGGTAAGCTCATCCTCCGCGATATCGATTACATAATCGATTGCTCTAAAATGATGAAGCGTTTCCAGAATATCATCCACTGGAACCCCATCTCCCGCATCAAGAGTATTTGTTTCAAAAATCTGTCTAGTCTGATCCTCCGACAGCTTGCTTCCCTCGATATGATTTGAGTTGTATGCCATTCTGACCTGAAGCTCATGATAAAGGCCTCCGGAAAGTTTCAGCTCTTTTTCTTCACGAAGTATCTGAAGAATCTTGTTATCGGAAATCTCCCTCATGAGTGTGTCAGGTGATTTATCCAAGTAATCGGCAATCTTCTGAATGCTCCGTTTGGAAAGCTTTTCGCCCTTTGCTATTTTTGCTATCGTTCGTGAAGAAAGACCGAGTTCTGTAGACAGTTCCGTCTTTCCTTTGCCTTTTTCCTTTAGTGCTTTTTCAAGCCCCTCATACGATATCATATCTGGCTCTCCTCACAAAATCTTTACTTATTTTATCATAAAATGCTCAAAAAATAAAGATTTTAGAGAATATGCTGTAAGAAAGTAAAGATTTTATGACATTTTTACATGAAGAAAAACTAATTTCAGACAAGATGCATGGTTTGAGCGATGAAATGCAGAAAAAAAATTGCAAAATATTCTAGAATCTCAGCATCATTTTTCGTGGCTGCGGATAATTTTGCTGACTTCGACAGCCTCATAAAAATCATCCTCGGAAATGCCAAGTGCCTGAACATCGGTCCAGATTGTCTGCATGTAAAAATCAACGGCTTCCTTTGAAGCTTCGTTGAAAATGATCCATGTGCGGGCATAGTCGAAAACAGGAGGTGCAAGCCTTGCCGTAATCCAGTCGATGACAGTGAAGTTTGTTTTGTTAGGTGCAAGCATTATGTTCAGAAAATGCAAATCCAGGTGGCAGATGACGCTTTTGTATTTTTGGGAAAGCCTCTCGACTGTTGGCAGTACTAGTGCTTTTTCCTCGGCTGTAAGCATTGTTTCAATCGTTAAGAGAAATGACGGAATCTTTGTTCCGCTTGGGTCAGCTGCATGAATTTGGCGGAAAGCCTGAGCAAGCATCGCAAAATATTTGTGAGGATCTTCGGAAATAGATTTTTCAAGTATTTCGCCTTCGACATAATCCATTTTTATGATATGCGTGTCATCCGTTTTGTAATACTTTACCGGGCAAAGACCTGTCTTGTTCACCATCTTTTGGTTTTCTATCTCAAACGAAATCCATTCGGCTGGATAGGAAGGTTTGTAAACTTTATATGCAAATCCGTGATAAAGCAAAACCTCTGTCTGCGCGCCATGTCCGATTGTTTTTTCTGTACCGTCAAATTCCATTACAGCATTTTTCCTTGATATCACTTATAAAATTAGTTCTCAACGACAAAGCTGGCAAGCTCAACGTTGCAATATAACAATGCTTGTTTATTTTGTCAATGTTTTCTTCTCTGGAACTTAATAAAGTTGATGCCATTACATACGCTAATCAGCATACGATGTACATTCGGACAAAATTGAGCAAGTTTTGATAGGAATTTATTTTGCCCAGGCGTTATCATATTCATAAATAACCGGAGGTTTTTATGAATGACAAATTATTAAATCACTACAGGGCAACAGGCCGATTCACTTATGCAGGTCCTTACGCGGATTATTTCAGAACTCTTCCGAATAATATAGAAGAGCTTGGAAATCTCGTGTGTGCCCAGATAATCCACAGAATCACTTTGAAGCAGGGCAATTCTGGGGCAAACGCTGATTTGCGATACGGCGACATGACCCGCTATCCGTGGTACAGGATGAGATGCGAGGATGATGTTTTTCTTACTGCCACAGCAATGACTGCGGAACTGTTCAGGCTGGACGGGCGGGGATTTGTTTTAGAGCGTGACGTTGAGAACAAATTGGTTCTCTGCTGCCATTATGTTTCAGTCCTTATGACGGCAATCTTAAAGGCAAAAGGATATGCTGCAAGAAGCAGGGCCGGGTACGCTCCCTATATAGCAAATGGAATCAGCATGGATCACTGGATTACACAGTATTACGATGAGGATAAGTCCAGGTGGATTACGATTGATGCGGACGGCTTCTTCAAGAAAGGTGAGCTGCCATTTGAAAGCCAGTACGATATTCCGGAGAAACACTTTGATTTTGCGGCCAAGACATGGCTTGATATCAGGCAGGGCAAAAAAGACGGAAGCAAGTTCATTTACGCTGACGGAAGGGGAACGAATTCATTGAAAGCTTTGGCGCTTTATGTTTTCTATGACTTGAACGCACTCATGAATCAGGAATTGACATTTTCATTTGTTCCGCTTTGGTGGAGCAAATTCGACAATTTTAACGAAGAAGACTTTTCCAAAATCGATAGCCTTGCAGAGCTTATGACTGACCCTGACAAAAATTTCGAGCAGCTTTATGAGATATGGAGCACCAGTAAGAAATGGAGGGCATTCTGCTCGCCACTTGTAGGTGAATCTGACTGGGATTGATTGGCGAAAATGTGCGAGCTGGAAAATGGCTCGCACTTTTTTTTCATGATACATTCTTTGCAGGCTTGTGCCTGGCATGTACTTTGTTGCGAAAAATCACTGATTTCATTTTTGAATTTTGTTTTTTCATTGCATTTCATCGGTTAAAATGTGCATCTTGTCTGAAACTTATTCTATATAATAAAGCTTTGGGGTATTCTTGGGGCAAGAGGTAAAGAAAATGGTAACGAAGAATGAACTTAAAGACGCTTTGATTAAGCTTGGTGTTGAGAAAGGAATGACACTTGAAGTGCACAGCTCATTGAGCAGCTTTGGAGAATTGGAAGGCGGGGCGGAAACTGTAATCGACACGCTCAAAGAAATCGTAACGAATGAAGGAAGCATTTTTATGCCTGCGCTCAGGCTTTCAAAGGAGCTTCCTCTTACGGAAGAAGATAAAAAACTTGGTCTTACGGTAAAAATCAAAATCCTTCCACCGAAAACTGAGCGAACGGCGATGGGCATTATTGCCGACACATTCAAGAGAATGCCTGGCACTTTCTGCGGCAAGGACTTCATCTCTACGGCTGGCTGGGGCAAGCATGGAGAAGAGGCCGTTAAGGGCGGCTTGGATTATGCGATTCATAACGGCGGCATGGCCTTGCTTTTGGGCGTGGATATCTATAAGCTCACGGCCATGCACTACGTTGAGGATTGCACGCCGGAGTATATCAAGAATGCGTTTGCTTCGAGTGATGTCGTGAACAAAATCTATCCGCCGAGCGAGTGGTTCACTGAGTGTGGTCATCCGCCGATTAAGGCCTGGTACACGATTCAAATGATGGCGTACAAAAAGGGGCTTATCAAGGAAGCGATGATCGGCAACTGCAAGGCGATGTTCTTTAACATCTGGGACGTGGTTTCAATTTATGAGCATGAATTGAAAAATAATCCGTATGAATTATGGGGAATGGAGAAACCTATCGTAGCATGAAACAACAATTAAAAGAAATCAAAATATATTATGGACGGCTTCTGGCAATTGCCGTTCCGCTGATTCTCAGCAATATCATAAATCAGCTTCAGATGCTGGTTGACCGCATCTTTTTGGGAAACGCAAACTCTTTGTACATGAGCGTTCTGGGGAATGTGAGTACCCCTGTGTGGACAACCATGTCAGTCTGCTTTTCGATTGCGACTGGTGCTTCGATTCTTATCAGCCAGAACGTCGGCGCAAAGAATCAGGAGAATGTAGAGGAATATTCGGGCTCGCTCCTGAAATTCAACAATATTCTTCCTGTCATGCTGTTCTTCTTGTGGGGCTTCGGCTCTGCTCCGATTTTCCGCCTGATGGGTGTCTCTGAGAGCATCCTTCCGTGGTGCGTGGACTATGCCAGCTATTATTCGCCGTCATTCCTGTTGATTGGCTTTGGCGGTTCTTGTCTGGTTATTTTCCAGACATCGAACCACACCAAGCATCTGGCAATCTGGAGCCTTTTACGCTCAGGCTTGAACATCCTGTTTGACTATGTTTTGATTTTCGGTAAATTCGGTTTCCCGGAGATGGGCATAAAGGGCGCGGCTTTGGGAACGACCATTGCGGAATATCTCGGCGGGCTTTACGTGTTCTTCGCTTACATGAAAAGCCGTAAGCTTTCAACAAGACCAAAGCTCCCGGCTCTCAAAAAGGCGAAGCTCCGCACATACCTTCATGCGGCTCGGCTTGGAATCAACACCGCGCTCGAAGATTTTTGCTGGAACCTCGGAAACCTTGCGATTGTCCGCATTTTGAATACGATAAACGAGTTTGCGGCAGGAATTTTCTCGCTTGTCTTTGGCGTTGAGCTGCTTGCCGTCGTTATCGTGGGTGCTCTTGGAAACGGAACCTTGACTTTAAGCTCCGAGGCCGTGGGTAAGCGGGATAAAAAGCAATACCGGGCCGTGTGCGTGTGCGCGTATTCAATCTGCTGCGTTATTGCGCTTTTGATGGTGGTTGCGACGCTTTTGTTCCCGAGCGAGATTCTTTCGATTTTCACGAAGGACGAGAGAATTACATCAACTTCCGGAATCTATCTTCTGTTCATCGCGATAAACCTTTTCTCAAAGTCGGGAAACATTATCGTGGGAAGCGGAATCCGTGGAAGCGGTGACACAAAATGGATGTTCTGCACGCAGATTTTCGGCACGATTTTCGTAATCAGCTGTGCAAGTCTGTTCGTATTTGCCTTGAATCTTGGGATTGCGGGCGTTTTCTTTGCGGTAATGGCTGATGAGTCTGTGCGATTCATCATCAACCTTATAAAATACAGGAAAATTTGCAGAAAATCAGAATTGTTCTGCGAGCAGGAAGCAAAAAAGGAGGCATGCTAAAAATGAAGACAATCGGTTTAATCGGCGGAATGAGCTGGGAGAGCACAGTCACTTACTATGAGATTCTGAACAAGGAAGTGATTCTGGCTTTGGGCGGCTTTCACAGCTCAAAGATTTTCATGTACAACGTGGACTTTGCGGAGCTTGAAGAGAACATGTCGAGCGGCAACTGGGACGGAAACGCCAGGATTCTTTCTGATGCGGCAAAAAGGCTTGAAGGGGCTGGTGCGGATTTTATCGTAATCGCCACCAACACCATGCACAAGCTTGTTCCTCAGATTGAAAAAGAAATCAAGATTCCGATTCTCCACATTGCGGACGCTACGGCCAAGGCAATCAAGCGCGACGGATTCAAAAAAATTGCCCTGCTCGGAACAAAATTCACGATGACCCAGGATTTCATCAAAGACAAGCTTGTGTCCGCAGGTCTTGAAGTCCTACTTCCAAACGAAAAGGACATCGAGCTTGTTAATGACGTTATCTTCAATGAGCTTTGTCTAGGAAAGGTTCTGGACTCTTCCCGCAAGGAATACCAGAGAATCATTTCTTATCTCAAAGAGCAGGGGGCAGAGGGCGTTATCTTGGGCTGCACTGAAATCGGTATGCTCATCAGCCAGAAAGACAGCGTACTTCCTGTGTACGACACTACGATTATCCACGCAAAGGAAGCGGCAAATTTCGCAATGGAATAATGGCTGGAATTCGTTTTCAAATCGATGCTATAGCTTACAAAAAATAGGCTGAAACTGGAGATATAAATATGAATTGCAATGCAGAAGTTTATTTGTTTGGACAAGTACTCGGCACGCACTCTTTCTTGTTGCGAGACGGTTTTCTTCAACCTGATGAATATGCGGAAATAAAAGAGCAGTATTTTCTTCCAGGCGGTGAGACTGGAACTGCTGCAACAGTGCTTGATTCTCTTGGCGTTTCGGTTCGCATGGATGGTACATGGATTGGTACAGAAGTCGCGCCCATGCTCAAAGCCTTTTATGAGAAAAAGAACGTTGACCTGTCGCTTCTCAATTTTGTCGAAGATGACAAGGGCGTTATGGATTACGTTGTGATTGCAGGGCTTGTGCGCTCACCGATGGGAAGATTTCAGACACTTTTTTCGAGTGGCAAAAGATGGTGGAGTGTTCCAAAGGAAGAGGACATCGCTGGCTGCAAGGTGGCCGCAATAGATCCCTTCTTTGGCGCAGAAACCTTGCTCGCCGCCGAGCTTTGCAAAAAACTTGGCGTGCCTTATGTCACAATCGACAGCCCGCATGATTCACCATTGCACAAAAATGCGGCAATCAACGTTGTTTCAAAAGAATGTACCGGCCAGCACTACAAGGGAATGGCTGCCGAAGAAATCATGAAGCTCATGCAGGCAGAGAGCGAAGGCCTCACGATTATCACTCAGGGCGGAGGCGAAATGCTTTATGGGCGAAAAGGCGGCCAAATCCACAAGATGAAGCCGTTTAATGTTAAAGTCAAAAGCACACTGGGCGCGGGCGACACCTTTAAGGCTGGCTGCGTGTATGGTCTTCTTCACAATATGAGCGATGATGAGCTTGTCCGCTTTGCAAGCGCATGCTCTGGTGTCGCAATCTCAAGGTTCCCGCTTCCACTTTATCCGCCAATGCTTGAGGAAGTAGAGAATCTGATGAAAAACTGATTCTTGCGAAATTCTGGGAAAGACTTTATGAGAGACAAGATAATTTTAGTTGTATTTTTGCTGTTCTCAGTGCTTTTTTATGGTTGCTCAACGACGGCACGGCGTGCATTTATCCGGCGAGACGCGAGCGTCAAGGATTATCTGTATTTTCCGGGGCGTGAAGTTGCGGCCAGCGAGAATCCAAAGCCTTTTGCGCGAGAAGCAGATACTTATATAGAAGAAATGGTAAAAAAAGAGCTTGGAACTGATGATTTGGAAAAACTGATTGCCAAAACAAAGACACAGGCCTTTCTGGTCATCAAAGGAAATTCGATTCTTCTTGAAAAGTACGGCAAGGGCTATGATGAGTCTTCAATCGTAACGTCTTTTTCGGTGGCAAAAAGCTTCGACTCTGCGATGATTGGCACTTTGATTGACGCGGGGAAAATCCCTGGCGTTGACGAGCCAATCACCACATATCTCCCGGAGCTTCTGGAGCGTGACGAGCGTTTTTCAAAAATCACAATCAGGCACCTTATCACGATGTCGAGCGGCATTTTGTATGATGAAGGTTTTCCGCGGAACGATGACACGGAGACATATTTCAATCCCGATTTGCGGAATCTTGCGCTTACAAAAACGCTGGTTGATGAAGAGCCTGCCCTGCATTTTCTTTACAACAATTACAACCCGATTCTTCTTGGGCTGATTATTGAGCGGGTGAGTGGCGAATCCGTAAGCTCTTATTTGAGCCGCTCAATCTGGTCAAAAATCGGCACGGAAGCAAATGCAAGCTGGAGCCTTGACAGCGACGAGGATGCCTTTGAAAAAATGGAAAGCGGAATCAACGCACGGGCACTGGACTTTGCCAAATTCGGCTGCCTCTACCGTGACGGCGGCGTTTTTGACGGAAAGGTTGTTCTTAGCAAAAAATGGATAGAAGAATCCCTGTCGCCTGGGAACGGCCAAACCGACAGCGATTATTACAGAGAGCCTTTTGGAAGGCAAATCTTGGGCGGTGCTTGCAAAAACGGCGGCTTCTACGGCTTTCACTGGTATGTGATGAATCGGCCGGATGCAGAAAGCGACTTTTTTGCCTACGGAAACAAAGGCCAGTTTATCTACATTTCGCCACTCGCAAACACTGTTATCGTGCGGTTCGGTGAAAAATACGGCATGGACGGCTGGAAGTATATCGAAGCATTTTACAATTTGAACACAAATATTGGAGCTAAAAAATGAAAAAAACACTAGGACTTGCATTTTTGATTCTTGCATTTTGTGCAAATCTTCTGAGCGCGCAAGAAACCAAAAATGAGGAGCGTTCACCGCTTTCTGTTTATGTGACGACCGACGTTGTTTATTATCCTGAGTCAAAAGCTAAAATTGGCAGAAGCGACACGCATTTTGCCGGTATTACAGGTGCATTCAGCGGTTTTGAGTGGCGTTCCACGCTTTTTGCGGATTATATGATAAAAACTCCGCTTGGCGAGCACTGGCTTTTAAGCGATGCGAATGTTGTTTTGACTGGGGCGTTCGAGTTTACGGGAATTTCTGCCCGCCCTCAGCTTGCCGTTGGTTTTCAGCCTTTTCCGTTCCTTGTCTTTAAGGGCGGCGGCTCTTTTGGCTTCGGCTGGAATATGATTGGCTTTGAAGGTCTTTGCGCCCTTGACGAAAAATCAAGGAAATACGAGTCGATTGCAACATTCTCTCATCCGTTTTATGAAGTCTGGGCACAGGGAACTTTCATGTTTGACACTGGTGCTTTAATTCCCGGCGACTGGAATCACGTCATTATGCTTGCTTCTTATAGAACCTTTTATTCAGGGATTGCAGGATTGGAGAGGCACCAGCCTTTTGAATGGCAGGCCGACAAAAACAGGGTAGAGGGGCTTCAGTACGAGTTCTGTGGAATCCTTGCATACCAGATGCCTCTTGTGCTTTACCGTGCGGGCTTTATGTACACGGCTTATGGTCATTTTGACGGCGGTGATTATGGTGATTTTGATGATTCTTATGACGGAGCGTTTGCACAGCATTCACTTGCAGGGCTTTTCCAGTTTAAGCTTTTTGAAAAAGATGAGCTTACGTGCATAGCGCAGTTTTCGACACGCCGTTGTTTTGAAAAAGAGCTTGATGAGGCAGAAGACGCGCTTTTTGCACAGAAAGTCGGAACTGAATGGTACTTTCAGAGATTGATTTTCAGCTGGACCCATAAATTTTAAATGAATATTGATGAAGAGGAATAGCGTATGAGCAAAATAATCGTTCTGGCAGGAAGCCCTAGAAAAGACGGAAACACAGACAGGCTTGTTGCCTCGTTTGTAAAAGGTGCAGAAAAGAACAATGAAGTTGAAGTCATTTCGGTTCATGACTACAAAGTGAATCCTTGCATCGGCTGCAACAGCTGCTTTGTGCGCGAAGGGAACAAATGCTTTCAGGATGACGACATGCAGCAGATTTATAAAAAGCTTTCCCAAGCGGACATTCTGCTCATAGCTTCTCCTGTTTATTTTTACGGCATCAGCGCGCAGCTTAAAACTATAATCGACAGGCTTCATACGCCTTTACGGAACAGCTTTAATATAAAAACACTGGCTCTGATTTTGGTTGGGGCTGCGGAATTGCCGGAAATGTTCGACGCAATCCTCACGCAATACAAGCTTACGCTCAATTTCTTTAAATTGCAGGATGCAGGAAAAGTGCTTGTGCGAGGGGCAAAAGACAAGGGCAGCGTAACACAAGCCGACTTGGAACAGGCATACAAGCTGGGACTTTCAATAAATACGTAGGAAAAATAAAAGGAGGCAAACATGCTTGAACTTGCAAAAGATTTTGAACTCGTAAGACAAAAGTATATTGATGTGATTGAAAACACGCCCGACATGCGTGAATATGCCCGCTGGGTCTATGGTCAGCATCCCACGGACGAAATGCTCAAAACTTACATCGAAAACAACGAGATGTATTTTTGTATTTACGACGAGAACATTGTCGGGATGATTGCGATTGTCATGCACCAGAACGATGATTACAAAACGGTTGCGTGGGAGAGGGAGTTTAAAAACGACGAGGTTTCCACCCTGCATATTCTTGCGATTTGCCCGGAATATCAGAAAAAAGGTTACGGAACGAAAATCCTTGAAGAAGCGGTGGAGCTTTCCCGCAAAAACGGCAAGAAGGCCGTCCGTTTCGATGCGCTCAAATCAAATATCCCGGCTCAGAAGATGTACGAAAGATATGGCTTCGAATTCTGTGGCATACAGAATCTTTACGCCGAAAACACAGGTTGGACGGATTTTCTGTTCTATGAAATGAATATTGATGAAGATGCTTAACATGGATAAAGAATGGTCAGAAAAGAATAAAAAAATGCAAACGCTCATTTCTAAGGAATCGACTTTCTCTGAAGGCATAAATCTTCTTCTTGAATTGCGGAATTCTTTGTTCGCTCAGATTACTTCGATCGTAAACACTTTTCCTCCAGTGGCTTTTTATCAGCTTCCATTTGGACATGGAGACAAAAATCATAATTCAACTCTCGCATGGTCGCTCTGGCATCTTTTCCGCATCGAAGACATTGTAGCCCACAGCCCGCTTTACGAAGAATACGAAAGGGCGGGAGAGGTGTTGAGGGAAATAAAAGGCAGGTAGTCACTCATCTGCTGTTTTTACGCCAAGATACTTGCAGAATCTTTTTAGCGCCTCGTTAACTGCTTCCTGCATATCATCTGTTACGCTTACATCTGATTCCCACCACCAGTTCTTGATTTTAAGGGTCTCTTTTTCACGGTTAAGTTCCGGCTCAAATCTCGCAACAAATCTGTTTTTGTAAAGTACCGGCAGAACGTAATATCCGAATTTCCGTCTTGCCGCCGGAGTGTAAACTTCCCAGGTATATTTAAAGTCAAAAAGTTCCTCAGTCATTGCCCTGTCCCAGATTAAATTATCAAGGGGAGCAATAAAGTGTACGACCGTGTTTTTCACAGGCTGGCCAAGAAGAGCCTCGTCTTTTTTTTGCAAGTAAAAAGCTTCATTTGAGCCTTCAACCTGAACGGAAAGCAGCTCTCCTTGATCAACCAGTTCTCCGATAATTTCAGTCCTAAGCTTCTGGTCTGCGAGAAAATGACCGAGCCAGGCACCGCCGTTCTTATTCCATAAAAGACCGACGGCTGCAATCCTGCGTTTTATGTACCACTTGTAAAAATCATGTTCGCTTGAAAAAGAATCTCCTGCCGTAAGAATCTCTTTTGGAAAGAGCCTTTCGCTTAAATCATAGATTTTGTGAGTCTTCTGCTTGCAGCTGATTCCAAGTTCGCCATTGTTGTAAAGATAATCAAGCGCCGCACTTGAAAGCTTTTTGTGCCCCCATCTGCCGGGCCTGGCATTTCCGCCGATATTAATTTTGTTTGCAGGAAGAGGACCGTTTTCACGAATGAAGGCCTTTATTTCATCAAGCAGGTCAAGCGCGCCAAGAGAATCCCGCCATGCCAGAACTTCCTTCAGCTGATTAACCGCAGCCTTGCGGATTCTCGCCATGTTCGGATAATCTTCAAGCGGAATAATGGAAAGCATTTTATCAAAGGCATCAATCAGGCAGCGCTCTTTGTAAAGCAGATCAGCAAGAATTTCCGGCTTGTAATTTGTAACACGCGACTGCAGCACCAAATCAGGATTTCTTCCGACAACATTCAGAGGGTCAAACTGCACACAGCGCACTTTGTTTAAGTATTCTTTCGCGCCGTCATAGCCCTGTAGTTTTTCATCACCGTTCAGATTCTGATAATTGATGAGAAAGTTTCTTGCATCTTCGTTTGTAATAATTTTCATCGCTTTTAAAACATTATTCCAAATAATAGAGCAGGGCAATATGGGAAGGACTGCATTTCATCGGCAAAACCATGCATCTTGTCGGAAATGTATTCCAATTGTGTGAGTTTTAGCGTATTACAATGATATGAAAAATTGTATTAAGATTGATGAAAACACATGGCGCATTGAGGACGGTTCTGTCAGGTTCTATTTGCTTTGCGGAAGCCAGAAGGCGGCTTTGATTGATACGGGAATGAACTATCCGGAGGCAAAAAATCTTGCGGAAAGCATTACATCCCTTCCGCTCATTCTGATAAATACTCATGCGGATCCTGATCATATTTCGGGGAACGGAGCCTTCAAAGAATTTTATATGAGTCCGAAAGAAGAAAAAAACTATCGCGCGCACAAGGGAAAGGGCAAAATCCTCCCGGTTCATGAAGGTGATGTCATCGATCTGGGCGAAAGGGAACTTATGATTATCGACATGCCGGGTCACACTCCTGGAAGCATCGCAATCCTCGACAAAAAATACCGGGTTTTAATAAGCGGGGATTCAGTCCAGAACAGCCATATTTTTATGTACGGAGAAAGGCGGAATCTGAACCAGTATATCAAAAGTCTCATGCATCTTGCTCAGTTCGACAGTTTATACGACCAGATTTATCCCATGCACGGTTCCTTCCCGGTACAGAAGGATTTGATTTCAAAGCTGATTGAAGGAGCGCAGGAAATCAAGGATGGAAAAGCCCTTGCCCGCGCAACGAAGGTAAGCATCTTCGGAAACAACGTCACTTTCTACTTTGACTATGCCGGATTCCTGTGCAATCCTGAGGATGTCGCATAAAAGCGGAGGAAAATAAAGATGGATAAGGAATGGTCAGAAAAAAACAAAAAAATGCAGATTCTTGAAGAGAACAGGTAGGGAGAAAAAGCTTAATGGAAGATTTATCTGAATTCTTAAGGGAAACGGACTGCATTGATTTTTCAAATCCGCTGATTGTGCAGAAAGCGGACGAACTGAAATCTGCTTCTTCTGATGAGGTGGACTACATCCAAAGGGCATACAGATTTGTGCGCGACGAGATTCCCCACAGCTGGGACGCAAGGCTCACCGTGGTCTCAAAAAAGGCAAGCGACGTGCTCAAAAACGGAACCGGCATCTGCTGGACAAAATCATGCCTGCTCGCAGCCCTGCTTCGCGCAAATAAAATCCCTAGCGGAATAAGCTACCAGTATCTGACACGCGCCGATGACGCAAGCGACGGCTACATAATCCACGCGATGAACACGGTTTACATCAGCCCGCTCAAAAAATGGATTCGCCTTGACGCACGCGGAAACAAAGCCGGGGTAAACGCTCAGTTCAGCCTCGAAAAAGAATTTCTTGCCTTTCCCGCACGACCAGACTTCGGTGAAAAGGATTACCGCGACAACCACAGCGATCTGGATTCCCGCCTCAAAGAAATTTTGAAGGAAAGCCGCAACATTCTGGAAGTCCGAGCGGATTCATGGAGCCATTGATGTACTAGAGGATTGCCTAAAAATGGTGGGATTAACAGTGGAATCTGTTGTGAAAATGGATTGGAGTGTGCCTTATGATACCGATATTGATTAATTTATGCCTTGCAGGACTCAAGTTTTTTGCTGGAAGCATCTGCGGATTGACATCTGTAATGACAGACGCCACCAATAATCTCATGGATGCCGTTACTTCTGCAATCACTGAACTTGGTGCGAAGTTCTCCGCTATACCGGGAGGGAGAAAGCATAAGAACGGCCATGGCAGAATCGAATGGCTGGTGGCTATTGCCGTGTCCTGCTCGATCGTAGTGGTGGGATGGGAGCTGTTAATGCAGTCTGTGGAAGGAATAAGAAATCCTTCC
>Ga0310695_10008440_pt1 | contig 15929 bp, 18 predicted proteins | sample RumenRJG_04DNA_FD_203882 | JGI IMG/M metagenome (GOLD analysis project Ga0310695, IMG submission 203882) | Bovine rumen microbial communities from Lethbridge, Alberta, Canada - RJG_04 (v2) (version 2) | ecosystem: Host-associated > Mammals > Digestive system > Stomach > Rumen | place: Canada...
GCATCGAGTATCCCATCACAGATCCGGAACAGCTGGAAAGAATCAACTCGATCAAATACTACACGATCGAAGGCGACGAGTCGATGTTTGAAGAAAATGAAGTAGCGTATGTCCTGAGCCTGGACGACGGCGAAAGCATGTTTGTATTCTATGCAGGAGTAACCGGTTGCATCATCCACAACGACGGTACCTGCGAATACGTGCACATCGATGGAATGGAGGATTATCTGAACTCGATCATACAGTAATGACAGCGAACGGGTTTACAGGGGGAGATATGAAGAGGGCGCCGAGAGGCGCCCTTTTTTGTATGTAAAATTCAGTTATTGGTGTCCGAATTATTGGATAAGATATGTGGATAATGGAAGTAGAGGGCAAGCTCTAAAATGGGTTAATCAGGCGAGAAAGGGGGATCAAATATGACTTCAGCGGAATTGGTAAGTCGTGGAAAAATCTATAGAAATGCAGGCCGATTTAATGAGGCATATAAATGCTTCCTTGAGGCTGCGCTGGATAATGATCGTGACGATATAAAGAATCTTGGCAGATGTTACCTGCATGGTGAAGGCGTGGGACAGGATCCGGAGAAGGCGTCTTACTATTTCGAACTGGCTAAAGCTGCGGCGGGAACGAGCATGCCGAAATACCATGATGTGCAGGGATGTGATGACAGTGGTGCCGGTGATAATGATAGCGATTGCTTCGAAGACAGACGCTACAATTTCACGATAGGGCTGGAACCTATGAAGAGAAATGTCTTCAAGTACATTGTTGAAGATGTACTGAGAGTAATGGATGACGAGGAAGATTATCTCAGCGTGGCTTACATTCCGGTAAGAGGGGATAAAGTATCATGTATTCAATCGCGCCGGCAGGAAAACAGTGAGCTGCATTTTATGGAGATCATTATAGAAAATGATAGCAAGAGGGGCTTTATGATCCTGGCGAAAGAAGATTTATCTCTGAAGGATACTATCGAGATTTATAAAAAGGTTCTTGTGGATTATGAGTTCCCGGATCTGGAGGGATGGGAGGATGTGACGGAAAAGGTGGAGTATATCTACGATGATTAGTCAGAAAATTTTCGATAAGTCCCACCAAAACGGTGGGGATGGAACTTATCAGAAGAGGATAGAATAATAAGAAAATATGAGGATGAAACTCTCTGATGATCCGCTAATATTTCAGAGCTCACTTGAACGCGGGGGGCAACAGTTAAACTGATTAAGTTTAAGATGAGAAAAATTTATTATTTTTCACGCAATTTAATACTACAATACTTGACACGTGAACAAAGAAAGTGGTATTAAAATAGTGAAAGGATAAAATTATGAAATTATATACGGTTAATCAGATAGCAGAATTATTAAAAACAAATCCGGAGACTGTAAGAAGGTGGATTCGTGACGGTAAACTCAAAGCCAGTAAGGAATCGAAAAAAACTGGAAATATTGTTACCGAGAATGCTTTACAAGATTTTTTAAGAAAATACCCTAAATATGCAGGCGTAGCGGGAGCTACAATTGCAGGAGCATGTTTACTTAGCGGATTATTTCCACCTATTGCATCGGGAATGTTTGCTATTGGTATGGGAGCGAAGATAATAAATGATTGTTTGGAAATTACCAATGGAAAAAGCCCAACGGATAAATATGATGAAAAAAATGTTCGCAATCTTATAAATAAGAAAATTGAGTCAAATGATAATGCTATAAACAAAAAACTTGAGACAATTGAACAATTAAAAAAAGAAATAGAAGAGCTAAAACAGAAAAATGAATCGTTGAATATGGTTTTAAAAAATCTCTCCAAGGAGGATTTGAAATGAAAGTTGAAACTGATAAATCTTACGGATCGAAAATAATTCAATTTAAAAATGAGACAGAAAGAAACCTAAGCGATGTAAGTGTTGATAAATTTAAATCAATGCATGCAGATACGGACAGAGTAAAAGAAATTATAGCATCGATGAAGTCTTTTGGAAAAGAAAAGTACCATAAGAGTGAGTTACTCACTGAGATGTTTGCTCTTCAGCAGGAAATTGTTGGATTAACATTCAACAATGATCATGCAGCTATGGCTGAACTTAGGATTTGGGATGTTGAAAATTATTTGGATCAGCTCAATCAGGATTGTGGTAACGTGGCGGATGAAGAACTAAAAAAATTTAAGGATGGTTCATATCAGCTTTGTAATAGGATTAAAGCAGAGATTTCCGGAAAAAGGGGCGAGGAAAAAGCATTTCACTCATTACAGTTTATACGTTCAAAGAACAGAATCCTTAAGAATGTTGAACTTGTCGATGGAAATCTTCGTACCGAGCTTGATGCTATAGTAATAACACCAAAAGTAATCACAATTATTGAGGTGAAGAATACGGGGAAGAATGTTTTTATTGATGAAAATGGTGATTACTTCCGTAACGGAGAGTACATTAAGTGGGATTGTAATATCGCCGAAAAGATGATGGATAAGGAAAGGCTTGTTCGAAAAGCTTTGCGGAAAGAGCACATGGACGGTATTCAAATTAGGAATGTAGTTGTGTTTACGAATAAAAAAGTGGAAATTCAGAACAAATGCTCAAGTATTAGAGCATGCTTTGTAAGCCAACTGCCTTGTATCATCGATGGGGTTAAGAATGAAGTGACATATTCCGATGAGGAGATAGATAAAATCGAAAGTTTAATCAGTGCAGCAGAGAATAAAGAATCCTATCCGTTTGATTTAGATGTAGAACAGTATAAACATGATTTTGCTAGTGTTATGGCCATTCTCGAAGAGGCATCAACGAAGAAGCAAGATGCAGAATGTGAGCAAACCGCAACCGTTAATGGTGAGGATGATTTCAATATATTATCTTGCGCTAATAAGGGGATTGTTTCAAATAATGAAGGTTTATTAGGCGGTGTAGTTGCTGTAGCAGCAGTGGCAATAGTTTCTGCATTGGCGATTGGCGTGATAAAAAAAGCGATTTAATGATGATTATTAGATCAGGAAAGGAGAAAAACATGAGTTTAATTCACGTAATACTTGATATTCCGCCAGAAATACAAGCTGGAATTGAGGCGGGTAAGTATATAAGATATGACGGCGTTGTCAGGGATCTTGCAGGACGTATGGTTGTCATTTTAAAAGAGGCACCAGATATTTCTAAGCATGTAAACTATGCGACTGAAGCAATGGCGGCAGCGGCTAAAAGTACAGAAACAGGTAAAACGGTATTAGGTTTTGCAAAAAGCAATAAGTATGTATTAATTGGTGGGGCGGTTATTGCAACTGTGGCTATTGGCTGTAGTATTGCTCATTTTGTTAAAAAGAATAAAAAACTTAAAGAAGAAACTATAGATTCAATTAAACAATGCGAATTGGATTTTACTAATTCATTGTTGGCATATGTTGAGGCAATAAGAAAATCAGAGGTGACAGAGGAATCTATAGACAAAGTCTTGGCTTCTCTTAAGAAGATAGAGGATTATCGGGATAAAGGGGTATTGAATGATGAGTTCTCTTATGAGAACGCTGAATTAGTATTTCAGATAATTAAGGGCTATACCGAAGAGTTGATGAAGAAAGATGATCTTGATATGACTTTGGATATTCCTCTTAAAAATGACAAGATAATCGACCTTCAAACCTATTTGAATATGCAAAAGAAGGTATTGGCAACTGGATGATAAAAGATTCTAACGTATAAGTTAATGAGGATAGACATTTCAACTCAAATGAACAAAGAACTGATAGTAAATATAGCTGCTATAAATAATTTATGAAATAAAGTTTAAAGTTTATGGTGGCTGAAAAAACTAAAATAATATAAAGGAGGATTTGAGTATGGCAAAATGGGGATGGAGAATTATCTTTGATGATGAAAATGAAAATTTCGATTACACAGATAGTAATGAAGGACCATACGATACCGAGGAAGAAGCAGCGGAGATGGGAGCTTATGCTCAAAGTTGCATGAGAACAGGCGCGGAAATGTTTCATCTTTCAAATCCGGGAGATTATCCTATGAATGGAGATGAGATAGATACCGGAGAAGTTGAAACGTTTGAAGTGGAATAATTATTATGTTTTAGGTATAAATATGGCAGATAAGAGGCTCAAGTCAATACGAAGTTATTTTGATACTACAGGTATTCACTTAAACAATGATGAGAAAGATTTATTGTGTAATGTGATTAATAATCAAGATAGGTATGATGGGTTTGAAAGTAGTGTTTATGAAGAACATGCCTCAGGAAAAGACTATAATGGGCGCTGGGAATCGTCAACAAAAACTCAGTATAAGATAAATATTGATGAAAATGATTTTACTGTAGATGAACACTATGATCATCAGTGTGATGATGGGTATGAAAATAAGCAGGATTATAAACTAACTGGTGTACGAGACGTATTAAGAGCGCTCCGTAATATGGGAGATGAGTTATAAATCATATAGATTTATGGTGGCTTTTGACGGTTCTATGTTTTTTATTATATTGTAAGAATTATTTGCTTTATTTATAGGGGGTATATGAAAAGGCTGTCATGATGGCGGCCTTTTTCATTTGCGCGTAACAGAACAAAATTCTTTTCCGGCATTCCGTGGAGTTTGTCCGGATCATAGACAAATGCCAGCTCGGAATCTTTCACATCATGAAAGCTTACTCTGACCGGTACTCCCACCAGACCGGCGGCACCGCTGCTAAAATGATCTTTTATATACACATTCTCGATGCTGACATAATCTTCGATATTTCCGTAGCATTCTCCCGACAGGTTTACTGAGACCGGAAGCGGTTTTCTCTGATCCTGTATCATTTGTGTGTACTGCTGTCTGACATTTTGCGCGCTCGATCCTGCGAAATTAAGCTGCATTTGATCCCAGACCGGTGGATATTATAGCACTGTATGTAAATGTAAGTGAGCTGATTGGAGCGAGAAGTGCAAGTTTTCCACTATTGAAGTTCCAAAAAGAGATTGGTATACTGTTATTACAAACAACTTACAAACACATACAAAATATATTTGTTTATATGGGGTGATGATATGGCTGAGCAGGTATTGATTCAATTTAGAGCGGATAAGGCTTTAAAGCAGGAAGTATCAGAAATATACAGCCAGTTGGGGATAGATCTTCCCACGGCATTTAGAATGTTTATGGCAAAAAGCAGGCAGGTTAGAGGGATTCCTTTCGATGTCGTTTTGACGGAACAAAGTGAACCCAGAGAGGATTTCAGAGTTGTATTCGATGCGTTGCGTAAGGAGGCGTCGGATGTACCTGAGATGTCTCTTGAAGAAATTAATGCTGAAATATCAGCTGCGCGTGCTGAACGAAAGAAGGCTAAAAAGTGATATATGCAGTTATTGATACCAATGTTTTAGTTGCTGCGTTGCTTACGAAAAATAATGATTCCGCAACAGCGAAGGTTCTTGAAGCAATAGCTGATGGTAGGATCACACCTTTATATCATAAGGATATGCTAGTTGAGTATGCAGAAGTACTTGGCAGAAAAAAATTTAAATTAAACCAAGATATGGTTTCTGTATTGATTAAAATGATAATAAAATACGGTGTAGAGATTTTCCCAAAACCAACCGGTGAAATTCTTATAGATATGGATGACCTTATATTTTACGAAGTTGCGATGGAGAAAAGGGATGAAGATTCCTATCTTGTTACGGGAAATAAAAAGCATTATCCGGTGAGAGATTTTATAGTTACGCCAACAGAGATGATTAATATTTTAAATAATAGCGGTATAACTGTCTCAGTTATCTCGGATAGAAAGTGACAACACCACAATGAAAATCGCTTATTACATAATCACTATCATAATTTCGGCTCTGGTGTTGTGACCAAGCATTTTTGTAACGCTAATAATAACCTGTATCATTTGCTGAATCAACTGAATCTGTTTGGTGATTCCTATCTGGGCGCAGTTATGGGTGTTGTACATAGTTATTTGAAGCGGGGAAAGATTGACACACAGGAATGCAGGTATCGTGATCCACATTGGTAGGCGTTTCTGTTTAGTTAAAAATTTTTCTTAAACTTCGCTTTACCGTTCCGATAGAACGGAATTACTATCAGAAGTGTAATCAAGGATAGCGATTTCTCTAAATTACGGATAATAGGGAGGATAAGGAAAATGGTTGAGAAAGATCGTATATATTCAATGAAAGAAGTCTTTGAAAAAACAGGTCTTAACAGGAGACAGGTTTTTGAGTTCCAGGATGTAGTGCCGCCTGTTGAGAGAAAACGAGTTGGTCTGAATCATAATGAGGGGTATAAGTATTATGACGATGATGGTCTAAAAAAACTTCAAATTATATCTATATTTCGACAATTGAATGTCCCAAATGTAGATATAAAGAGAATGATGATGGTATCACCGTTTAATAGTGAAGATATAATAACAGAGCAGATAGAACGATTAAAAGAGGAACGTAAAAGAATAGATGATTGCATAAAGCGTGCTGAAGTCCTTCTTCTTATAGGAACAGACCCTGCTATTGTTGATATGTTTGTTAATCGAGAAAAACTTGAGCTTATGGGTGTGGATGATATTCTTGATACGGGGATAGATGATGAAAAATGGCAAGAGATGATAGATGGTTTAGAGAATATACTGAATGCGGACGAACAGGCATCTGTTTATAAAATTTTGGAGGAAATGGTACTCTATAAAAATGATATGGACAAATTGTTTGAGGACTTTCAACGGATAGTTGAGATATATCAACGGAAAGATAATGGATTTTGGGTAGTTATATGGTTAACATCTTTGGAAACAGCGCTCATGGGCAACGGAGAAATGGCAAGGGAAATGCTTGAAGATTTTTCGGATGATGAGGCGGATACGCTTAAGCACATAGTAGAAGGTGTTTTGGAAAAAACCGTTGAGTCAATAATGGATATAGCAGATACATATATTATTCGTATAGGAAAACTATACAAGACAGATTACACGATTGAGTCTGTTAAAATCATAATGAGGAAGATGAATGAGGCTATTTCGAAGAAATACAGTGTTTCGGATGAGATCTGTATATCTTATTTGAGGTCGCTAATGCTCTCATACTACGGAGGGATGATTCGTGGATTACAGAGAAAAGAAGAAAAAGACGTTTACGGATTTGTAATTGAGATGCTTAAGGAACACTATGCTTATGATCTTTTGACGGAATAGGTAATGCCTTAATAAATTATGATGAGCTCCCTGCTGTTGTGGGTCAACAGCAGGTTTTTTATTACAATTCTAATTGTTAAAAATTAATAATATGCAGGCTGATAATTTATGCAATAAATCTTGACAAAAAACTTGAGCGTTCGGAACGAACGATTTTAAACTTATATTGCAACGAAGGAAAACGGGAAAAAATAAGTGGAAGAGGAGGAATTAGGTATGAATAACGAAAGAAGAATTGAAGAGCTTGTTAGCACAATGAAATCTTTTGAAAAGGAAACCTACCACAAGAGCGAGATCCTTCCGGAACTCCTCGAACTGCAAAGAGAAGTGGTGGCCTTAACTTTCGAGGAAGGAACTGAAGGTATTGAGAACCTCAGAATCTGTGATGTGAAGAGAAAGCTGGAAGAGAGGAACCAGAGTAGGAACGGAATTGCGAAGGAAGAATTTGACAGATTTGCGAAAATGAGCGGTAAAGTATCAAATGCTATTAGCGCAGAGATTTCCGGGAATAGAGGTGAGTATTATGTATTCAATAAGCTTGAGAGGCTCCGCTGTGAAAATGCTGTAATCAAAAATCTGGAGCTCTCAGATGGGGAATCAAAAACGGAGCTGGATGCGGTGGTTGTTACGCGAAAGGGAATCTTCATTATAGAGGTAAAAAACTCGAGAAAAGACATCTTCATTAGTGAAGCGGGTGGTTTTTACAGGACAGGGGAGTACAACACATACGACTGCAACCTCGGAGAAAAAATGCGTTTTAGAGAGGAACTGGTAAAAAAAATCCTTTGGCACGAAGGAAAGGAAAGAATAAATATTCATAGTATAGTGGTTTTTACGAATAACAGGATATCGGTACACAACGAAGATCGTGAACTGAAGACCTGCTTTCTTGAACAGCTTCTTTATAACATTTGCAACATAGACAGAGATTTCTTCTTCAATGAAAGCGAGATTGAGGAAATTAAAGAAATTCTCGAAGCGGCAAGGTGCAAGGAGAGTTATCCGTTCGATTTTGATATTAAAGAGTTTAAGAGAGAGTTCGCAAGCTTAATCGTAAAACTAGAGACGTCGCCGGAAGAAGAAAGAAAAGAGTTGACAATTGAAGAAACAAAGGCAAGAGTGGCAACAAGAGCAAAAATGCTGCAGAGAAATGATGTGGAAAGTGCGATGAGAAAAAGGACGATCAAAAGAAACATCAAAGCGGTTGCTGGCATTGCGTTAGGAATCTTGATTGCGGGAAGTGGGCTACTCCAGTTGGAAGATGTACTGAAGAAGAGTGCTTAAGAAACAGCGGGAGGTGGATTCGCTCTCCCGATATAAACAACAGCAAAATGATATTGGATGCAAAATGTTGATAATTGTATGGAGGCATATATGTCAGACAGATGGGAGTTAAGATCGGATGTTACTTGGTTGAATGTGTATAACGGAAGGTGTGGCCATTGTGATGAGGTAGAATTACAAGGTAAGTATCCGTTGGTATTACCGTGGGAAGACGGAGATAATCCTACAGCATATGTGGAATGCCCTAGATGCCATATGAAGAATATTGTTGAGGGATTTGGGGTTGATTGACGGAAAGATTGATATTAGCAAAGAAAAACTTAGATTAACTCGGATAAAAAAGGCAATGGAGCAATTCCATCGCCTTTTTATCGAGTGTGTGAATTTTTTTCTGTATAAGAGATTTCCTAAGATAATTACGAGCTGAATGGTGTTAAAATATCTATTGTTCTATAAATGGTCCTCTGAAAAAATGAAAGATATGAAAGAATAAATCAAACACCTAAATGGTGTGGATGAAGTGGGCTAAAATGATGTATATTTTAAATTAATAAATTCTACGTTAAGATTATCTTAAATGATGCGTAAAATTGGAATAGAAGGAAAGCTTCTGTAATTTGACAACTAATATATATTTGCTTAGAATGAAAAGGAATATTGTGGCAAAATCATTGAAAAGTGATGACGCAAAGCTATAGGGACTAAAGATTTAATGTGATCAATGTCAGCCAGTTGCGAGTAAATGTTAAGGTGACGGCATTGTGATCAATAATCATAATGTCGTTTTTCTTTTGTGACAGATAATTAAGTTCCATAATTATATGAAAGGATAATAAAGAGCTAAATAATTTTATGGTTTCGGGAATAACACAAAGGTATTTTTATTGGATATGTATTAATTTAGAATTTGTATAGAAAATAAATAACCACATTAGATGGAGGTTGTTAAGATATGAAAAAGAGATTTAGTTTTGTCAGTATAGTTTTGCTTGTGATTTTTTCTGCGCTTGTTGGATGTGGTAAAAAGAAAGAGGCTGATCTAACGCAGCAGGATAATAATCCAAAGATTGTGGTTGGACAAGATGTGAATCCGCAATTCTCGTCGGAAATTAGCGAATCATCTCAGTTAGAAAATGGGGCTGACAGTTCGGCGCAAGATAACGTTTTTTACTTGGGAGAAACACAACTTAAAGATGGTGCGTATAATAAAAATAAAGATATGAAAGACTCTGATGTACATAAGGGCTGGGATTTGGGGCAGTTTCGCATATCAGGATTCACAGGGAAAACGGAAGATAATCATGGGAATGTTGTTTTTTTAAAAACTGTTGGTGATAAGGTCCAACTTACATTTGAATTGGAACAGGATATTGCTGCTTTAAATAATGATGAAACGCTTATCATTTCTGAGGATAAAAATGGATATGATAGTTATTTTGATATTTCAAAAGATGAGAGGACTAATTTTGGCTTAGGTGCTCTTTTAGTCAAGTATACAGATTATCAGAATAAAACAACATATGTTGAGCCGTATACAAATTATCTTAAGGGGGTTGAAAAAGGGGCTACAACTGAAATTCTATTTTACGACGAAGGTGATTATGAAATAGCTCTAGATTACGAGGTCCAAAAAAAGAAATGGGGCCCTATTCCTGATGGGTACAGTAATTATCAGATTTTGATTAAGTTTTCAGTCCGAAATGGAAACTGTATGGTTTATCCGTTTGATGCTGCGACCGGAAGTGAATTACTTAATACATCTTTTACTGAGAATGGTTTCTATTTAGACTTGGCAAGATCGAGATATTTAAAAATTGATGTAAAAAAACAGAATTATGTTGAATCTGGAGGTGGATTGATAGAGGATACAAGATTTAACAAAGTTGCAACTGATGGTGAATTATTTACTGATCCGGGTATATATATTATTACAGTTAAGAATTCATATGCGGATCTTGAAACACAAAAGAAAATTTATGTGGGGAGTGATCCTATATTGAAAGCTTATGTAACAACGGGTGAAGATATTGGGACTATTAAAACTTTGCTTTCGGAGGGGGCAACTATTGAGGATGATGGGACTATAACACTTCCCGTTAAGGAATCTAATGAACCTGAAACTAAGGATACTGTGAAGCATAATAATGTCAATGAACCTGAAATTGTAGCTCCAGTTATAAATGATACGGGAGAAAATGATTTTGCTGAACCAGGAGTGTATTTAACCACAAATGAGTTAATTCTTCTGGGCGCAGGACTTTTGACTATAATGTTTTTTATTGCGTTGATATCCATGAGAAAGAAAAAAATAAACGTAGATTCGTCAATGGAAAAAGGAAATGGGGAGGAGGATAATAAATGAAGAGAATAATAGCTATAGTTTTAGCTTTTTCATTATTTATTGTGGGGTGTAGTCGTGTAACGCCGGTGAATAATACAACTTCTGTAGTTTCAACTAAAGGCGCTGCCGAAATTGTGGAAGTTCCGGATAATATTTTGGATGATGGCTTGGGAGATTTAGAGACAAATTTTATTTCCTTAAACGATGAGGCTCTTTTGCAGTATGTTGAAGATGCTGTTTATTCGGAACTTGAGAGTGAATTACAAAGTGATGACTATATAATTAATGATGTAAGTGCAGTATACATTTCAAAGGAGTATCTCGATGAATTGTCATATAATTCTCAAGCTAATATTTTCTTTGGATATACGCTTGATGAAATAGAAAATCAATTTGATGGTCAAAAATATGTTTTTACATGTAATGATGAAGGTCAAACTATTGTAACTCAGTATGAATACTACGATGATACATATGAACAGGTTTTAAAAAATGTTGCGATAGGAAGTGGCGTTATATTAATTTGTGTTACGGTTTCTGTTGTAAGTGGGGGATTAGGTGCACCTGCTGTTTCAGCAGTTTTTGCTGCATCTGCAGAAACTGGCGCTACATTCGCTTTGTCAACAGGTGTGATTAGCGGGGCAACAAGTGCATTAGTAACAGGGGTTCAAACACATGATGTTCAGAAAACTGTTAATGCGGCTGCATTATCCGCAAGCGATGGATTCAAGTGGGGTGCTATTACAGGTGTTATAACTGGAGGCGCAAGTAAAGCATTAGATTTACATCGTACTGCAAAAGCGGCAAAATCTGTTCAGGATCCACTTAAAACTGAAATTAATGCAAAAGGTGTATCAGGAGCAAAAGACATTGATGCTGTAGGCGAACCAGTAGATGTACAAAGTACTGTGAAAGCTACAGCAACGATTCCGACTCCACGTGAATCCGAAATATTTACACAAAGCGTATATGGAGGAGAAGAACAGGTCTCTTATTTGGCTGGAGAAAGAGTACCAATGAATACATTGGGCGCGACAAGGCCTGATTTAGTAATTAATAAAGCAAATGGTTCGATTGAGGCCATTGAAGTAAAAAATTATAATTTAGCAAGTCAACAGTCTAGGAAAGCGTTATGTATCAAATTAAAACAACAAGTGACAGATAGAGTAGAGAACTTGCCGACAGGATCAACGCAAAGAATTGTTCTTGATACGCGTGGAAGAGGATATTCAAAAGAACTTGTTGATGAAGCGGTCAATGATATTAAAGTTGAACTTTCTGGGGTTTACCCTAATATTCCGGTAGACGTATTATAGGAGAGAGGATTTTTTATGGACATAATTACTGAAGATGGAGAAAGAATTATCGATGTAGGAACATATGATTTATGGCATGCTGTTTATTCGACGGTTGTTGTTCGGCTAGCAAAAGAAAAAGATATAATAAAAGACGCCATTATTTTTTTGGAAACAGGGACTTGTAAGTCGGATGATGCAATTAAAACAGCAAGGCAAATAAATATCATTAGAGATGGATTGTCGAAATATCCTCCTAATAGCGCAGTATATGATTGCGATGATCTGGAAAAAACAATTCCGTGGATAAGTCAGATTAGTCCTGTGATTACTTCCTGTGGAAATTTGTTTACTACGGCTGATGGGCAGGATTTGTTTTTTGAATTAGTATCTATACTTACGTATGCGAGTATAAAAAAAGTTGATATTCTGGTTGCTTGATCGTTAGTGTTCTACAATATGAAATTGTATACGAAAAGAAATTAAGATTATTATCACTTAGGATATAGTATTACGATTCGGAGACAAATATGTTTTTTAATAAAAAGAACAAAGTCGCGTTGGCAAAACTGACTGAATTAGATCCTAAAGAAAAAATTGATGAAATCGATCTTGTTGAAATCGAAGATGAGGACGTTATTGACAGAATAATATGTTCAATTCCGGAGGCGGCTAAAGTAATTGCTAATGGAGCGGTTGCTGTAAAAGCAGGAGCGTTATCTGATTTCGGAGTGTTTCAAGCTATACTTCCAAGTGGTGCAAAACTTGTAAAATCAAGAGATATGCAAGGCGCTTTTCGAGGATTTTTTAGGGAGAATGGTAAAATTGCCGGTCATGCTAATCTTATTCCTGCTGATGGAATTATGGAAAAAATTAAAACTGTTAATCTTACTAATGCGGCAATGGGGGCTGCGGCTCTTGTGGTCGGGCAGTATTATATGAAACGAATAGATTCTAAGCTTAGTGAAATAAGTGAAAATGTTTCAAGGGTGGAAAGGTTTTACAAAAATGATTATAAGAGTAGGGTTATTACTCTGATTTATCAGTTGAGAGGAATCTCAGATTATAAGACCGAAATATTGGAGGATGATTTATTACGCGAGGAAGCTATTAGGCGCTTGCAGGGGATGGAAACCACCTGTATGGAATTACTGAACTTTGCCAATATTGAAATTGACCAGGTTAGTTGCGGAAAGTGTAAGAATTTCGAAGAATATTCAAAGGACACAGCTCATATTAAGGAATGGCAGGTATTCCAAATAAATCTTCTAAACACGCTATTTGCTATAGCGGATTTGAATTATACATTTCATTTTGGTGCGATGTCTCGAGATTATTGTTATCGATATTATGATGATTGTTTTAACTATACAAAAAAGGTTATTGATAAAATAAAACAGTGGCATCAGGATCATAGTGAATCTTTGGGAATTAAGCTTGATATGGCTGTTTATGAAAAGAAAGGAATAGAAAAGCTTTTGGCCTACCCGTTTGCGTGGTTTAACGATGATATTAAGTATAAGAGCATGGAAAAAGGGGAATCGGATATTATTCGGGAACAGAAGAATACAAAGATATATAACTTACAAGAGCAATGTAATAATCTTTATTTAGAAGATGTACGAATTATTTTTAAATATGGAAAAATATTCTACTTACCAACATAATTATTTATTTACTTTTAATGAATATATCGACTAGGACAGATTATTCCTTCTCATACTCGAATTCCGAAACATCCTGATTAAATACTGCGTACCACTCATAAGCATCAACCAGAGTATAGACGCCTTCCTCTCTGATAGAAGCGGTGACCGTATATGTATTATCATCCGGTCTGTCTAATCGAACGGTTTCATAGAGCTGTTGTTTTTCATTTGCGCGTAACAGAACGAAATTCTTTTCCGGCATTCCGTGGAGTTTGTCCGGATCATAGACAAATGCCAGCTCGGGATCTTTCACATCATGAAAGCTTACTCTGACCGGTACTCCCACCAGACCTGCGGCGTCGCTGCTAAAATGATCTTTCATATACACATTCTCGATGCTGACATAATCTTCGATATTTCCGTCGCATTCTCCCGACAGGGTTACTGAGACCAGAAGCGGTTTTCTCTGATCCTGTATCATCTGTGTGTACTGCTGTCTGACATTTTGCGCGCTCGATCCTCCGAAATTAAGCTGCATTTGATCCCAGATCGGTGCGCATGCGCTCATCGCTACAGCCATCAGTAAAACGAACATAGTAAGTACGGATTTAGATAGATTTTTCTTTTTCACGATTTTTCTCCCCCTGAATAAAACAATCAACGGTGCATATTATAGCACTGTATTTTGCTATAATATAGGAATGTTTTACCGGATTACATGTTTGGTTTATAAAGCTAAGGAGCATATGCAATGAAAATCGCTTATTACATTATCACGATCATTATTTCGGCTCTGGCGACAGGGCTTTTTCTGTTGATATCCTTTCCTTTGAACAAGGAATCAATGTCTGCTTTGCTTGTAGCTGCGATGTTCGTGGCTTTTCTATTCACTAACATATCTGGACTGATCAAGAAGGACTTCATTCCGGGCGTTATGCTGACGAAGGCGGGGATCCTCCTGGATGGATTCGGCGCTTTCTGCATTGATGCTGTTTTTATCGGCGGGCATATGTCTATTCCCTTTTGTTTCTTTATCCTGCTGCTGTGGATACTGGGACTTGTCTGCATCCTTGAAGGCATCAGTATCTGTAAGAGTAAGCGCGAGATGAGGGCTGCGGAGGAAGAAGAGAAGCTTCGCAAAGAGATGCGGGAGCTTGATTTTTCGTATGTAGTTAATGCAGGCCTCCCCGGTGATCCCTCTGCGCCTGTTAAAAAGATCTGGCAGTATCAAAGGGGCGTGAAGCCTGTTTTAACCGGAAAAGAGTCTTCAAAGAAATGGACCTTTTTAGTGTTAAGTATCGCAGGTGCCTTTGTGGGACTGGTGCTCCCCATGATACTCATGTTTTCCTTCGATATCGTGCTTTACGAAGATCAGGTCGGCCTGCTTTTATTCCTTCTTTCTTTCCTGTCTATCATGGCCTTTGCCTTTACTCTTGGAGCCTATAAAGAGCATCATACGGAGAATCTGGCATTTGTCCTTGGTGAGGACGGAAGCGTATATGTCATTGACTATTTTAATCAGAGCCTTGCCCGTGAGTTCGGTTATTATCTGATGCTGCCCAGGCTCATTAGAGATAATCCTGCCAGCAAGGTAAATACTGTGCTTTACGGAGCTGATGCCGAGAGGTGCTTCCGTTATATCGTGGAGAACGGCATCGATAAGAAGATCGCTGCGGAACGCGGCAGGTGCGGATATCAGATCAGTGCCGTGCCCGAGATCAAAAGATGCGGCTACTGTTCGGAAATCCATTTTTCAGTATGGATGGACGGCAGCGAACATGACTATAAGAAAGCCTTCAATCTCTATGACAACTGCTACGAAGACTATGAGGCCTATAAGAAGAAGACCTCACGACTGCGCGTGCTGACCGGCATCGGAGCCACTATCCTGTCTATCGGCGTGATCTCTTTCATCGGAATACTGGTATTTGAAATGGATAATCTCTATCTGCCCGGATTCCTGGGGCTCCTGTTAGGAATCTCACTCCTCGTGTCAGGACTGGATTCACTGCATCGCCGCCATACGGTGATACCGAGGCGAGCAGCTGCCTCCCGGGATGGCGTTGAGAGGCCTCGTTAGGAAGCAAAAGAGCAGCCTGGACGGCTGCTCTTTATTTGCAAATGGAATAATGAACCACTTGAAATGATAGGATATTGCAAAAATACCATCACAATGGTAATA
>Ga0310695_10008442_pt1 | contig 15921 bp, 13 predicted proteins | sample RumenRJG_04DNA_FD_203882 | JGI IMG/M metagenome (GOLD analysis project Ga0310695, IMG submission 203882) | Bovine rumen microbial communities from Lethbridge, Alberta, Canada - RJG_04 (v2) (version 2) | ecosystem: Host-associated > Mammals > Digestive system > Stomach > Rumen | place: Canada...
GCTGGGAGATCTGGTAATCTGCAAGAAAGTTGTTGAAAGAGAAGCCGAGGAGCAGCATAAGGAATTAAAGGCTCATTACACGCACATGATTGTTCACGGCTGTCTGCACCTTCTCGGTTATGATCACATCACTGACGAAGAAGCAAAAGAAATGGAAAGTTTAGAAAAAGACATTATGGTAAACTCCTTTAATTTACCAGATCCGTATCAACAGGATGAAGAGTAAAAGGATAACAAATTATGCTTGACTACCCCTCTAGTAACAAAGAAGAAAATCTAATTGATAAAATCACCAGTCTGTTCCAGTCCGAACCGGAAAACGTCGAAGAATTAACTGAAATAATTCAGAATGCTTCAAACAACAACGTAATCAACAAAGATACACTCAATATGATCGAAGGTATCTTCGAACTGTCAAAACTAAGAGTCCGTGATATTATGGTGCCCCGCTCTTCCATGGTATCAGTGCTTATTAACGATCCTATAGAAACAATTCTAAACAAGGTCGTGACGGCGGGACACTCGCGTTACCCTGTTTTAAGCGAAGATCAGGAACATATAGACGGTCTTCTTCTTGCCAAGGATTTGCTGACCATTGAAAACAACACAAATGAATTCAAAATCGAAAAAATTCTCCGCCCGATAATGGTGGTTCCTGAAAGTAAACGGCTTGACTTTCTGCTGAAGGATTTCCAGAAGAAACGCTACCATCTGGCCGTGGTAATTGACGAATTCGGATCTTATTCCGGAGTTGTAACCATAGAGGACGTTCTTGAAATCATAGTTGGAACCATTGGCGATGAATATGATGAAAATCCTGAAAACAATGCAGATATAAGAGAAGCCGGAAAGGATTTGTACCTGGTAAACGGAATGACTTCAATCGTGGATTTTAATGAATATTTTAATGTAAATATTGATAACAACGAAGTTGAAACCGTAGCCGGCATTGTTATCAGCCAGCTTGGTCATATTCCAAGAGTCGGTGAACAGACAAAAGTTCAGAAATTTGAATTCAAGGTACTTAGCGTAGACAAAAGAAGAATCAACACGCTTCAGGTAAAAGTAGACTCCGATGAGGAGACGGAACCTCAAGAAGAAGAGAGCGGCAATTATGAATAAATTTCTGCAAGCACTGGCTTCTGTAAAAAACACCATGATAGCAGTAACCGGCGGTATTTCCGGTACTTTTGCTTTTGCTCCCTATAATTACAGTTTCTGTATTCTGATTACTGTGTTTACTCTGAATTATTTCTGGTTTCAAAATAAAAATCATACCAGATACACTTTTTTAACACTGGTTTCACTGATTTATCCTACTGTATTCTGGCTTCATACCAGCATGACGGAATACTCGGATGTGCCGATGGCGGTTGCCGCCTTTGCAATTCTGCTGCTTTCGGCGTATCTCAGCTTGTACCACACTGTTCTTGTTTATCTGGCCAATAAAATATTCCGAGGTCAGATATTTATTAAGAACATACTTGTAATTCCATCTTTCTGGATTATCGCCGATTATCTTGTCGGCAATATGTTTACAGGATTTCCGTGGGTTTACATCGGCTATTCACAGACAGATACCTTCCTTGCTTCATTAGCCCCAATCGGAGGTGTTTACCTTATTACTTTGGTTATTATGCTGTCTGCAGCACTGTTCTGCTACACCATAGCTTCCCGCAAGCTCATAACTCTGGCCGCATCCATATTTGTTCTTATTTTCCCTTTGTTCATTAAAGATCTTGAATTTACACGTCCTTTGAAAGATATAAACGTTGCTATAGTGCAGGGAAACATTGCCCAGGAAATAAAGTGGGATCCGTCAAAATCCGAGGAAATTTTCACAACATTCTTTGACGAATCAAAACCGTATTTTTTCGGGCAAAAAAAAATAGATTTGCTTGTATGGCCCGAATCTGCCATTCCGGAACTTGAAAATTATGTGGTGGCATTGCTGTCGGCGCTGGATGAAAAAGCACGTGCGCATAAATTTTCATTCGTTACCGGTGTTCAAACTTATGATACTGCAACCCAGAACTACTATAATGCAGTAATTGGTCTCGGCATGAAAGATCCTGAAGGAAACTTGATTTATACTCCATACACCGGCAACCGCTATTACAAAAGACATCTTGTTCCGATTGGGGAAAAAGTTCCTTTTGAAGAATTATTAAGAAAATACGGTTCATTTTTCAATATGCCGATGTCATCATTTGCAAATGGCAGTGATGTTCAGAAGAATATAGTATCCGGCGGACTAAATATAGCAACCGCAATCTGTTACGAAATTGCATACCCTAATGAAATGCTTACAAATATGAATGAGGATACATCCCTGATACTGACTGTAAGCAACGACGGCTGGTTCGGAACACCTCCAAGAAAAGGCAGTACTGAATACTGGCTGTCACGGGGACCTCTTCAGCATGCCAATATAGCAAGAATGAGAACTCTTGAATTTCAAAAGCCGGTAATCCGCGCAACAAACACCGGGCTGTCAGCCATATACAGCAAAGACGGAACAGAACTGCTGTCCCTGCCTTTCTATCAAATTGCGACAGAAGAAGCAAGGGTAACTCCATACAAAGGACTTACACCGTTCAATGAATACGGTCTGCTGATTATTTTCTCAATTGTAAGTATCATGCTTTCCGTATCATTCATTTATTTGCTGATGAGTATCATGAGCAAGGATTTGGCGGCAAAAAGATAAAAACCATTTGGAAAACAAAAAGGTCGAAACTGTATAAATTCCGACCTTTTGCATTTAATTACTAACAATCAGGTAAACAATAAAAAACTGTTACCTAAAATGAAAAACCGTTTATCTTTACTGGAACACCCTTTCTCTCAATCAGAGCTCTCTGCACAATATCCTGATCCACATCATTGCTCTGAATAATATTCAGAACATCAGCCGGAATTTCCTTAAAAGAAACATCCTCAGTTGAATTCAGTTCCTCTTCGGTCGTCGACAGCGGCTGATGAACCTCTATATATTTGGAGCCATCAGGCTCTACTGTTGCCTTAATCGGTTCATTTATAAATTCCACCCTGGTATTTACAGGAACATTGTAATATAACCACTTGATATCCTCATCGCGCAGACGGATGCATCCGTGACTTACTCTAAGTCCTATACCGAATGATGCGTTGGTACCGTGAATTGCATACATTCTGCCGACATACAACGCATATAGCCCCATCGGATTATCCTTGCCTGCAGGAACAACCTTAGGCAGAGTAATACCCTGTGCCGCATATTCGGCATGTACCTTGGCAGACGGAGTCCAAGTAGGACCGTCCTTTTTACGTTCAACCTTCGTTACCCAGTCCACCGGAGTATCCTTTCCAAGCTGACCGATACCTATAGGGAGAACAATCACATAGTCAGGATCAGAACTCGGATAATAATAAAGTCTCATTTCAGCGGAATTGATAACAATTCCCTTATGCACCGTCTTCGGTAAAATTAACTGATGAGGTATCAGCAGAACAGTTCCCGGAGGAGGCAGATAAGGATCGACTGAAGGGTTTGCTTCCATCACATTACTCAAACCCAAATTGGTTAAAGAAGCAATATCCTCAAGAGACATTTTTCCCTTGGGTATGGTAAAGAAAGAATTCTGTCCTACCAGATTTGAACCAGGTTCCATATAATATTCTTTAGCTGACGGAACGGCAGAAAAAAAACAAAAAAACGAACCGGCGAGTAATAATCTTTTTAAAATTTTCATAAAATCTTCAATAATTTCAGTTAATTATAGTTGTACGACAAGCTGACCAATATATCTTTGATTGATCCGTCAGGCGTATTGTACAACAATTATTCGCAAAATTTAAATTTTATCATTAAGTCCGGTCATTCTTCATGCCCTATAACATCAATCGTCCGAAAGTCGTTTTTTTTCGTACCTTTTGATTGAGAAAATAAAAAAAATAAAAGATTGAGCAACGAGGGTATCACGTGTAAAATGTACTTTCAAAGAGCTACAGGTAATATTGACTGTAAACAGCAAATTTAAATGTTACCTGGTAATAAACAGTAAGAAGCAGTGAAACCCACTGCTCTTTATCTTTAATTTTTAACAACTGGTATGCAAATATTCGGGTATACAAATGTCTGACATAAAAGAACAATACAATCCACAGGAACTTGAACCAAGAGTTCAGCAACATTGGGAAGAAGAACAAACATTCAAAGCTGAAGAAGATACAGACAAAGAGAAATTCTACTGTCTGTCAATGTTCCCGTATCCGTCAGGACGTCTTCACATGGGTCATGTTAGAAATTACACCATCGGCGATGTTATTTCCAAATTCCAGCGCTTAAACAAAAGAATGGTTTTACAGCCGATCGGCTGGGATTCATTCGGTCTTCCTGCAGAAAATGCGGCACTGAAAAACAAAACCGCGCCTGCCAAATGGACCTATTCAAATATTGCCTACATGAAAAAGCAGCTGAAACAACTGGGATTCGGTTACGACTGGAACAGAGAAATAGCAACATGTAAACCAGAATACTACCGTTGGGAACAATGGTTCTTTACCCAGTTATACAAAAAAGGTCTGGTGTATAAGAAATCAACATCTGTTAACTGGTGTCCGCATGATCAGACCGTACTAGCAAACGAGCAGGTTGTTGACGGTCGCTGCTGGCGCTGTGATTCTCTCGTTGAAAGAAAAGAAATACCTCAGTGGTTTCTGAAAATCACAAACTACGCGGAGGAACTTCTTCAGGATTTGGATAATCTTGACGGCTGGCCTGAAATGGTAAAAACCATGCAGAGAAACTGGATAGGAAAATCTGAAGGCTTAACCATTCAGTTCAAAGTTGCTGATTCCGATGAAATTCTGGAAATTTATACAACACGTCCGGATACTCTTATGGGTGTTACCTACGTTGCTGTAGCGGCAGATCATAAAATTGCAAAGGAAGCAGCCAGAAACAATCCTGAACTGCAGGATTTCCTTACAGAATGCAGAAATACCAAGGTTGCAGAAGCGGAAATTGCAACAATGGAAAAGAAAGGAATGGCAACAGGACTCTATGCTATTCATCCTCTGACCAACGAACAGGTGCCTATCATGGTTGCAAACTTTGTTCTTATGGATTACGGTACAGGCGCCGTTATGGCTGTTCCTGCCCACGATCAGAGAGATTACGAATTTGCCAAAAAATACAATTTAAACATCAAAGCCGTAATCAGACCGCACGATCAGGAACAGGCTGATGTTTCAGAACATTCTTTTGAAGACAAAACCGGTATTGTATACAACTCCGGAGAATTTGACGGACTGAATTATCACGACGCATTCAATGCGGTTGCAGACAAAATTGAATCTTTGAAACTTGGTCATCGCACCGTTAATTACCGTTTGAGAGACTGGTCTATTTCCCGTCAGAGATACTGGGGAACTCCGATCCCTATGCTGACTCTTGAAAACGGTGATGTGGTTCCTGCTCCGGAAGATCAGATCCCGGTTGTACTGCCTGAGGATGTGGTAATGAACGGTGTACAGAGCCCTATCAAAACAAACAAGGAATGGGCAAAAACCACATATAACGGTCAGCCTGCCACCAGGGAAACCGATACGTTTGATACTTTTATGGAATCATCCTGGTACTACGCTCGATACTGCTGCAATGACTACACCGAAGGAATGCTTGATTCAAAGAGGACAAATTTCTGGTTGCCGGTAGATCAGTATATCGGCGGTATTGAACATGCATGTATGCATCTGCTGTACGCACGATTCTTCCACAAACTGCTCAGAGACGCAGGACTGGTGCAGAGTGACGAACCGTTTAAGAAACTGCTCTGTCAGGGAATGGTGCTTGCCGACGCATTCTATTACGTCGACAAAGATGGATCCAAAGTATGGGTAAGTCCGCTGGATGTTAAGGTTACCCGTGACGACAAGGGCAAGATTATCGAGGCAAGAACACTGCAGGGTCAATCAGTTGTTCACGCAGGTATGACCAAGATGTCCAAATCAAAGAATAACGGAATCGATCCGCAGACCATGGTTGAAAGATACGGTGCCGATACTGTAAGACTGTTTATGATGTTCGCCTCACCTGCGGAACTTACATTGGAGTGGAAGGAAGAAGGCGTGGAAGGAGCTTTGCGTTTCCTGAAGAAATTGTGGAATACTGTAATTGCAGCTGTACCGAATATCGGTCTCAAGCTGAATATCAGTGAACTTAATGCAGGACAGAAGGCTTTACGACGTGAACTTCACAAAACAATCGCTAAAGTTACGGACGATATTGGCAGACGCCAGACATTCAATACAGCAATTGCTGCAATTATGGAACTTATAAACAATATGAACAGGGCTCCGCTTGAAACAGAGCAGGATCGCGCATTGAACATAGATATTTTAAATAATATCATCCTGATGCTTTATCCGATTACGCCTCATATCTGTTTTGAATTGTGGCACAAGCTTGGTCATGAAACCAATATCGATAATGAAAGCTGGCCGGTTGTCGACAACAGCGCACTGGTTGAAACAGAAAAACTGATCGTTATTCAGGTTAACGGAAAGGTTAGAGGCAAAGTCAACGTTAATGTTGATGCCACCAAAGATCAGATTTTTGAACTTGCCCAGAAGGATGAAAGTGTTGCCAAATTCATGGCCGGTCATGAAATCAAAAAAGTAATTTATGTTCCGGGTAAATTACTGAATATTGTTGTGGGTTAGTTGTTATCGCTATGTACACCGGCTCACCGGTGTACATTTATTGCCAGATATGAATACAGTTAAAATTATTAAATTATTGATCATTTCAGTTTTACTGCTGTCATTGAACGGATGCGGTCTGCATCTGCGCGGCTACGGCAATGATGATGCCGGCAGGATTCATTATAAATCCGTACAGATTATCGGCAGCGTCGGTTCTCCTCTGTACCAGATACTGTATACCAAGATAAACGCCATCGGTATTAAAATCGTTGACAAGCCGGATGATGATACTCTGATTCTGATTCTGGGGGCTACTAAATTTTCACAGAAAACTGTATCTGTCGACAGCAGATCACAGGATGTGGAATACAGTTTGAGTTCCAAAACCGTTTATTACTTTAAGACAAAGAATTCAAAACCTCAGAAGAAATTTTCCGGATTTACCAGATCTCTGCTGAACAAGACGGATGAAATTGTTGCATCATCTCATGAAGGAGTAATGCTGCAGGAAGAAATGATACAGCAGACCGCTGATGACATCTATATCCAGTTTTTGCGTCAGAAATAATCGATGGCTAAATATTCAAAAATCGATCAGTTTATGGGTTTGTTGAATAACGCAAACAGACCCGGCAGCATGAAAAGGCCGAATATCTTTCTTGTATTCGGCGACGATCCGTTTATTAGAACTCAGATTGTTTCCGCAATAAAATCCCATTTTAAATCCAGCGGTTTTACCGAATTTCTTTATTACAACGGAGATAATTTTTCGTGGGATGATCTGGAAAACAATCTTGTTTCCTTCGGGTTATTTGCAAATCAGCGCTTTATCAGTATTGATGTTACCGAAAAGGTACCTAAAGAACTGACTGCCAATATAAAAACTGTATGTTCTTCTGCAGACGATGATCTTATTGTTCTTATTTATGGCAAGCATTTAACAGGAACTCAGGAAAAATTAAAATGGTTTTCCGAACTTTTTGCCAATCCTAAAACAGAATACCTCTCATATTATCCGCCAAAGACGAATGAATTGCCGCGATGGTATTATGAACAGGCATTAAAGTTAAAAATATCCCTTGATCCCAAAGCACAGTATTATCTCGCAGCAAATTTTGAAGGCAACCTGGCGGCAGGTTTTCAGGTACTGTACAATTTAAAACTCCAGGGAATTCAAGGGAACGTCTCAGTAGAACAGCTTGAAAAACAGGTGATTGCAGAAAATCACTTCAACAGCGATGAACTTTTTTCCGCACTGGCAGAAAAAAACAGCGCGAAAGCGCTTAGAATCATACGGACCATGCACGATGAACATGTCGATTTAAAGAAGATTCTTTATTCTGTTCATCAGGTTCTGTGTTTAATTCTTGAGTTTAAGTTATCCAATTCGGCAAACTTTGATGCCGTATTTGAAAAATATTACGGCAAACTTAAACTTTTCGATTTAAAAAGGAATATAACAGCCATGGCGGCAAACATTCCGCAGTATCAGCTTAAACACCTGGAAAATCTTATAAGTCTTTTTACCAGAATAGACAAGTCCGTAATTAATGAAAATTTTGGTTGGGAATTACTTGAAACCTTTGTTGTAGGCTTCAACAATCCTGCTTTTTTAGACAAATTTGAACCTTATGAATAAACTGGCAATAGGGATCTTTGGTGGAACCTTTGATCCTTTTCACAACGGACACCTGCAGCTCTTGAGATCGGTATTAAACAGCCGGCTGACCGATCGCATTTTCCTGATGCCGAACTATATTCCTCCACACAAACCGCAGCCTGTAGCAAATGATCAGCAACGGCTGGCAATGATCAATCTGGTATGCAAACACGAAAATCAAATATATCCGTTGGATTATGAAATAAAAAAGAAGTCTGTGTCCTATACCTATGAAACGATAAGCGAATTGCAGAACAATCCGCAGTTTCTAAACTGCAGTTTTTCACTTCTCATAGGAATGGATTCACTTATAAATTTTTTAAGCTGGTTTAAGGCAGAGGAACTGCTGAATTCTGTAAACCTTATCGTTGCCCGCCGGCCTCATTACACACCTGACAGAATGGATCGGAAGCTGTTAGCCAGAATGACCGACGTCTCTGATTTCAATAAACAGGCAACCGGACAAATCGTTATGATAGACAATCAGGAAATTGACATAAGCTCAAGCGAAATACGAAGCCGCAGGTATAATGATTTAAAAAAAATCGTTCCTGATTACATAAACGAATACATAAACAAACAAAATATCTACAACAAAGAAGCAGCCAAGCAGAAATAAAACATAACGGCAAGCGTAAACGCATATTTTCCTGATGGAATTTATATGAAAAGAATACCCGCGCCGCATTAAATTCATACTAAAAAAATTCAACCTTATTTGGTATAATAGCCGGGTGTTTTTACAGATAAATCAAGGTTGTCATTTGAAAATTTATTTAATTGCAGTCGGCACAAAAATGCCTTCATGGGTAACCGAAGGTTTCTCGGATTACCAGAAAAGATTTCCCAAGGATAATGCACTTGAGCTGATTGAAATTCCAGCCATTCATCGCGGGAAAAATGCCGACTTTGCCAGAATTTTACAGAAGGAAGGTGAAAACACAATAGCTGCAATCCCTAAAAACGCCTATGTTGTAACGCTGGATATTCCGGGGAAAATGTATACTACGGAAGAACTGGCTGAAGAAATGAAAAAATGGCGAATGAGAGGTCAGGACATAGCTCTTCTGATCGGCGGACCTGAAGGGCTGGCTGACGAGTGCAAGGCACTGGCAAAACAAAGTTGGTCTTTATCAAAACTTACTCTTCCTCATCCTTTAGTAAGAGTTGTGGTTGCAGAGAGCCTGTACAGAGCCTGGTCTTTAATTGCCAATCTTCCCTATCACAGAGAATAGTAATGTTTTTTTGGTCCAATAAAAAAAATGATTTCGATGTTGCAACAGATGAAACCGCCGAGGCAAATCTGTTCAATAACCGTATGAAAATAGCCATTATTGCCGTTTTGATTATGGTAGTGGCTCTTATTATCAATCTTTACACAATTCAGATTATCCAGTTCCGTTCATTTGAAAAGCGTTCAAACAACAACCGTATTAAAATTATACCAATCTCTCCTCCCAGAGGATTGATCTTTGATCGTAACGGTCAAATACTTGCCGACAACAAACCGATTTATGAAATTGAACTGATTCCGGAAAATTTAAATCCGGACGTTCCTCTGAAGGACAGTCTTTTGAAACTGCGGGAACTTCTGAATCTGAACATTGATGACAAGGATATTGAAAATATTATTGAAAGAGTAAGATTTTCCAAAAAATTCAAATCCATAAGCGTGGCATCCAAGTTAACAGAGGATCAAATCGCCGTATTTTCAGTAAACCAGTACAATTTCAAAGGTTTTTCCATCGAGCCTAAATTAAAAAGGTTCTATCCATTTGCTGATACTGTAACTCACGCGCTCGGATATGTTTCCCGTATAAATCAGAAAGATCAGGAAATGCTTGAAGCTCAGGGAAATGCGGAAAATTATGCAGCAACCCAGGACATGGGGAAACTCGGTGTTGAAAAATATTATGAAGATATTCTTCACGGCAAGGTGGGATACAAGGAGGTTGAAGTTGACAGCATAGGAAGGGTTGTTCAGACTCTGAAAATGGTACAGCCGGTACCAGGCAAGGATATCAGCCTGACAATTGATATCAGACTGCAGCAGAAAGCTCAGGAATTACTCGGAACCAATAAAGGCGCAATTCTGATGCTCGATCCAAGGAACGGCGAAATACTGGCGTTTGCCTCGAATCCGACCTACGATCCTAATATGTTTGTCAGGGGCATCCTGAACAAAGAATATCAGGAACTGCTCAACAACCCTGAAAGACCATTAATCAACCGAGTTTCACAGGGAGGTTATTCACCGGCATCAACTATCAAACCTATAATGAGTGTCATGGGTTTGAATGAAGGTATTTTTACAGCAAAAACAAGATTTTTCGGCGGTCCGCACTACTCTCTCCCTGGCTCAACCCACAAGTTCAGAGACTGGAGAAAATGGGGGCACGGATGGATGGATGTATTTCGCGCAATCGAGATATCATGTGATACCTTCTTTTATGATCTTGCATTCAAATCAGGCATAGACAACATTCACAAATATATGTCCCTGTTCGGATTCGGACAGCCGTCAGGAATAGATTTATTCGAAGAATCACTGGCAAATCTGCCAAGTAAAGAATGGAAAAAGAACAAGTATCACCAGGTATGGGTTCCCGGAGATACCGTACCGATAGGAATAGGTCAGGGCTACTGGACCACCACACTGCTGCAGCTTGTAAGAGCCCATGCAATTCTGACTCAGCACGGACGCAATATTATTCCGCATCTCGCCCGGGATTATGCAGATTTAAACAAGGAAGAATTTCTAATCAGAAATCCAAAACAGAAATACAAGAAGCCGGAAGAAACTGCAGTAAAAGTTAAAAGCAGCAGTTATTTCGATATTGGAATGAGAGGTATGTACCTGGTGGTTAACGGACCTGAGGGTACAGGCCGAAAAGCGTTTGCCGGCACCAAATATGTTGCAGCAGGAAAATCAGGTACTGCCCAGATAATCAATATCAAACAGGATCAGCGTTACAATGCCGCCGCCATAAAAAAGGAACACCGCGACAATGCGCTATTCGTGGCATTTGCTCCTTACGAGAACCCTATTGCCGTGGTTGGAATTCTTCTTGAGAATGTTGGAGGCGGAAGCCGGTTCGCCGCACCTATCGCAAGGCAGATGCTGGATGAATATCTGATTAATCTGGGATATCTGGAAAAGGAACTGCCTTCGGCGGAAAAGGAGAAAAAGTAGATGAGAAAGAAAGTTATTGAAATATTATCCAATTTACATCTGGATTTTTCTCTCTGTATAGGTATTTTTGCCCTTATGGGTTTAAATTTCGTAATTCTATATTCCGCTTCCGGGGAAAATCCCGACGTAATGCAGCAACAGATTGTAAGAAGTATTTTTGCTATCATAATTATGATGGTTATGGCATATCTGCCGCCAAGAGTTTATAAGAAATGGGCTCCGTTCGGCTATGTTCTGTGCACAGTACTGCTGTTATGCGTTCTGCTGTTCGGTCATGTCGGCAAAGGTGCGGAACGATGGTTAAACCTTGGAATAGTACGATTCCAGCCGTCAGAGTTACTGAAAATAGTAATGCCTATCGCTATTGCCGCGTTCTTTGCCAAGGGAAAACTGCCGGCGAAACTGCTCTCTTGTTTTGTCGCATTGATACTTATAGCCATTCCGGTTGTGCTTATTATCATGCAGCCTGATCTCGGTACGGCAATTTTAATATCCATATCAGGATGCTTCATTATCTATCTTGCAGGTCTGAACTGGTACCTCATACTGTCAGGAACACTGATCTTTGCATTATATGCTCCAATTCACTGGTTTTTCTTCATGTACGACTACCAGAAACAAAGAATTCTGACATTTTTAAACCCTGAAGCAGATCCTCTGAACAAGGGATATAATATTATACAGTCCAAAATAGCCATCGGTTCAGGAGGCATGTGGGGAAAGGGCTGGTTAAACGGAACACAGTCACATCTGCAGTTTTTACCGGAACGGCATACAGACTTTATCTTTGCAGTATTCTGCGAGGAATTTGGATTTGTCGGATTTTTAGTGTTATTGGCAATATATATGTATATAATATTGCGTTGTGTTTATATCAGTATGAATGCGCAGACCAACTTTCAAAGACTGCTGAGCGGTTCTCTTACTCTTACATTCTTCTGCTATGTATTTATCAATACGGGAATGGTTAGCGGTCTGTTGCCTGTTGTGGGTGTACCTCTGCCTCTGATAAGTTACGGCGGAACATCACTGATAACCCTGACCGCAGCTTTCGGTATTATCATGTCGATTCATACTCACCATAAAAAGAATAATTATTAATTTTAGGAATATTATGAAAAAAGAAAAGTTATTACTTTGTTCATTACTGTTTACGATGCTTCCTTCTCTTCAGGCCTGTGCCGCAGATTTGGACAAAACAACAAACGCGAGACTGACGACTCTCAGCAAGCAGGTTAATGTTGATCTTAAGGATCTTCAGGATGCAGTGGCGGCAGCAAACTATGATCAAAGAGTAATTGACGCAATTACCAAACCATGGGAAGCAAAGCCATGGTATAAGTACCGCACCATTTTTCTGACTGAGGAAAGAGCGAAGGCCGGTGCAGAATTTTTAAAAGATAATCTGGAAATTTTTGAAAAAGCCGAAAAAAAATACGGTGTAGACAAGGAAATCATTATTGCCATCCTTGGAGTGGAAACATACTTCGGTACAAAAATGGGAAATTACAAAATTCTTGATTCCCTCTATACTCTCGGATTTCACTATCCTAAACGCGCTGAATTTTTCAGCAAGGAATTTGCAAACTTCATCAAACTGGCCAAGGAACAGGAATGGGAACTTGATGAACCTTTAGGTTCATACGCGGGAGCTATGGGTATGGGGCAGTTCATGCCTTCAAGCTATATTCATTATGCTGTCGACTTTGACGGTGACCAGAAAAGAGAGTTGTTCCATAATCATGCGGATGCAATCGGCAGTATTGCCAACTACTTCAATAAAAGCAAATGGAAACTCCACAAACCGGTTGCCTATGTTGTAACAGTTAAGGATCCGTCCAAAATTGCAAGTCTGAAAAATAAGAAAAACACCCTTGATACAACATGGGGAGCATTGCAGAAACAGGGCGTAAAATTAGAAGATGCAAATCTGACAGTTGATGCCGGCGAAAATGTAAAACTGCTGGCGCTGGATGCAGACGAAAGCACCAAACAGTATTTTGTGGTTTTCAACAATTTTATTTCCATTACCAGATACAACACCAGCCCGTTGTACGCAATGGCGGTTTACGATTTAAGCCGGGCCATCAAGGAACAGTTTGATCAACTGTAGGTAATAAGTCATGAAACCAAGTAAAATTATCATTTCTTTTGCATTTATCTGTGAATTACTGCTGATAGGCTGTACTTCACAGCCTACAGTGCCGATGTATTCAAGCACAAGTGCTGACGATGAGGCTAATAAAAAAATAATTGTCAGAAGAAAAAAATACGCGACCGGAATCGGTTCCGACAGTCGTGTTCTGAGGAATCAGATGGCCAAAACACAAAATGTAAGCGGTGTTAAGGTCAAGTATGAACCTTATTCAAGAATCGGCAACACAGATTACACACTGAACGGCGATTTTTACGAGATTTGGACCGATATTGAGGATTACCAGGAGATAGGCATTGCTTCATGGTACGGACCAGGATTTCACGGAGAAAGAACATCCAACGGCGAAGTTTATGATCAAAAGGGAATAAGTGCGGCGCATAAAAACCTCCCGCTGCCTTCATACGTGAAAGTTACAAATCTTGATAACAATAGGACACTTATTGTAAGAGTAAACGATCGCGGACCGTTCCACGACGGCAGAATTATTGATTTATCGGAAGGTGCCGCAAAACTTTTAGGCGTAATTGAAAACGGCACCGCAAAAGTAAAACTCGAGCTGATAAAAGCTCCCGAACCGGCAAATGCCAAGGAACTGATTGCAAAGGAACATTCCCGTTACATTCAGGTTGTTGCATCAAACGATTTACAGAAAGCAAAGGAACTTGCCAGAAATTTATGCAAGAAGTTGGAGAAACCTTCCAAGGAAGTATTCGTAAGGGAATACACAGGAATGTATAAAGTATACCTTGGCCCGTATATGCCGAAAAGGGCACAGCGGGAATTGGAAAAAATTAAAAGCGTAGGTTATCCTGAAGCCTACTTATTGTATTTAGATTAACATCGAGAGATATAAACAATGAACATCAAGAAAAGTTTTAGTCTGATCATTGGAATTGCATTAACCTGTTTTTCATATAATGCACTTGCAGATAATGAAAAACCGAAACCACAGGCAAACAGGCCGAAACCTATGGCACCTTCTGCAGCCGAAGTGGTTCCTGCACCTCCGGAACTGGGAGAAACAGCTTATCTTCTCATGGATTATGAGACCGGTGAAGTTCTTGTAGGCAAGGATATACACAAAAGAATTATTCCTGCCTCGTTAACCAAAATGATGACCTCATACGTAATCGGTCAGGAAATTCAGGCAGGTCGTCTGGATCCTAGTGAAATGGTTACAATAAGTCAGAATGCATGGTCAAAAAACTACGGCGACTCATCAAAAATGTTTATTGAGGTAGGTAAACAGGTAAGCGTAAAAGATCTGAATCTTGGAATTATTATTCAGTCCGGTAATGATGCATGTATTGCCATGGCAGAACACCTGGCAGGTTCCGAGGATGCTTTTGCCAATTTAATGAACAACTGGGCTGATTACATAGGAATGAAGGATTCCAATTTTGTAAACTCTCATGGTCTGCACAATGATAATCATTACTCATCCGCATACGATATGGCAATTCTCGGCAGAGCTCTGATTCACGATCTGCCGGAAGAATACAAGATTTATTCACAGAAGGAATTTACATTTAACGGGATCAAACAGACCAACCGCAACCGCCTTTTATGGGATAACTCACTGCATGTGGACGGTATTAAAACAGGTCATTTAAGTCAGGTTGGATACAATCTTGTAACATCGGCCGTAGATCCTTCAAGAAATAATTTCCGTCTGATATCCGTTGTAATCGGAGCAAATTCAGAACGCCAGCGTGCTGACGATTCGAAAGCGCTTCTTACCTACGGTTTCAGATTCTATCAGCCGGTCCCTGTTATAAAAAAGGGCAAACCGCTTATTGAGCAGAAAATCATTTACGGAGACAAAGGCAAAGTTAAACTAGGTTCTAGCAAGGATGTTACTGTAACCGTTCAGCGTAATAAAGTTGACGGACTTAAAGTTTCAATAAAGCTGAACGATAAATCAAAACTTGAAGCTCCTATCAAGAGCGGAGTTGAAGTAGGATCCATATTTATAAGAGCAGCTGACGGAACTCTTGTTCATAAAGCTCCTCTTGTAACTCTGGAAGATATCAGTGAGGGCGGCTGGCTCGACAAATCATGGGACTGGACAGTATCATCTATTACAAGTCTGTTTGACTAAAGGTGACCGGAATGGCTAATTTCAAAAAACTGATTAATTTTCCCAGTAAAGTTGATTTCAGGGTTATTGTATTGGATGTACCGGATATAGAAAATACTGTTATAAGCTTCTTTGCTGAG
>Ga0310695_10008446_pt1 | contig 15917 bp, 13 predicted proteins | sample RumenRJG_04DNA_FD_203882 | JGI IMG/M metagenome (GOLD analysis project Ga0310695, IMG submission 203882) | Bovine rumen microbial communities from Lethbridge, Alberta, Canada - RJG_04 (v2) (version 2) | ecosystem: Host-associated > Mammals > Digestive system > Stomach > Rumen | place: Canada...
GAAAAATACGACAGGGTGCGGCAAATCATGTTTTCCGTCTACCGCATCATGATCGTCATTGCTGTGGCTGCTTCCGTCATCATTTATTTTTTCCCTGCCGAAGTGTACGGCATTTTTACCGACGACCCCTCGGTTCTTGCCATCGGGTACGAATACATTCCCATTGCCATATTGGCCTTTTTCAGCTGCGCAGGGCGAAGCGGCAGCAATGCCCTTATTAACGGCAGCGGCAATTCCCGCGTGAACTTTGTTACGGCCATCTTTGACGGAATCGTGCTGCGGCTGGAGCTGTCGGTACTCTTCGGCATTGTGCTGGACATGAAGTATTTGGGCTTTTGGATGGGAGACGCCTTGGCTAATTTCACGCCCTTGTGGGTGGGGATGCTGTTCTATCATTCCGGCGCGTGGAAGAAACGGGCGGTGTGACGGGTTTGCGATGCCTTTGCCTGACAGCATAACTTTGGCACAGTTAAACCTCATTTTACCTACGGAGAACCATTATGATTACGCGACGACTAATCCAGCTATGCTCGGCCATACTATACAACTGCAACCTGATCAGCGATATTCCGGCGAAATACATCAACAGCGAGTTCTGCGTGCCGGGATTGAACTGCCGGTACTGCCCGGCGGCGGTGGCGGGGTGTCCCCTGAACTTTATGCAGGGGCTCTTTGCAGGGGGCCTGGCAAACCTGCCCATTCGGGTTTTGTGCTGGCTTTTGCTTTTGGCCCTGGCTTTCGGACGGCTGATCTGCGGCTGGCTCTGTCCTTTTGGGCTGGTGCAGGACCTGCTGGATAAAATTCCCACGCCGAAAATTAAAAAGAACGAATGGACCAGAAGGCTCAGTTATCTGAAATATATTTTTCTGGCAGTGTGCGTTGTTGCAGTGCCTTTCGGATATTATCTGGGAGGGCAACGGGTTGTGGCTTTTTGCCAGTACGTATGCCCCAACATGCCCTTTTCCAATTTCCTTATGACAGTGGCTATGGGCGGATCCATTCGTCCTTACATGATTTTCAATTATCGCTTTCTGATTCTGGCAATTGTGCTGGTGGCGGCGGTTTTCCTGTTCCGTCCTTTCTGCCGCTTTATCTGTCCCTTGGGCGCTTTTTACGGGCTGTTCAACAAAATTGCGTTGCTTTCAATCAAAGTGGATGATTCCAAATGCGTGCACTGTAACGCCTGCCTCCGGACCTGCAAAATGGATATCCGCAAAGTGGGGGACATGGAATGTATTTCCTGCGGGGAATGTAAAGGAGCCTGCAAGTTCGGCGCTATTCATTACGGATGGGAAAAGAAAGGGAAGTAATAAGCACAGCGTCGTTTGTATGGCGTTTGTTAAAAGATTTTTGGAAGAAAATTTGTTCCCGGGTTAACCGCTGATGAAGAAAAAATGAAAATAAAAATACCGGCGTCTATAGTGATTAAGGAGTGACTCACTATAAGCGCCGGATTTTTATTTTGATACTAATTTTTGTGAAGGAATAACTTTCTGCAAATTTTTCGCAAGCTGTTTTTTTATAGTTTGCGATTTGTTTTGCGATCTTTTCAAAAGCTTATTTCAGCTTTTTATATTCTTCGTCCGATACCGGTTCGCACCATTCGTTGCTTGTTTCGGTTCCTTCCACTTCAATGGCCAGATGGGACATCCAGGAATCGGCTGCCGCACCGTGCCAGTGTTTCACATTGGCGGGGATGTTGACGACCGTGCCGGGAAGGAGTTCTACCGCGGGTTTGCCTTCTTCCTGGTACCAGCCCCGTCCGCCTACGCAGATCAGCATTTGGCCGCCGCCGGATTTGGCGTGATGGATGTGCCAGTTGTTACGGCAGGAAGGCTCGAAGGTCACGTTGTAAATAGCCACCTGCTGAGTGGAAACGGGAGCCAGATAGCTTTGACCGACGAAGTATTTTGCATAGGCATCGTTAGGCTGCCCGATGGGGAACATGATTTCTTTCTGGAAGGTTTCCTTATCCATTTTTGCAGGTGTTTCCTCTTTTGCAGCGCCTGCCGGTTCCGCATACACTTCCTTGGCCATGTTGAAAGCACCCCAGGCTTTTGGCCAGCCTGCATAGAAACCAAGCTGGGTGATGATCTCTGCCATCTCTGCTTTGGTTACGCCGTTATTTTTTGCGGACTGGATATGATATTTCAATGAACTGTCGATGATGCCGCTGGCTACCAGGGCGGATACCGTAACGATGCTGCGGTCATGCAAGGGAAGCACGTCGTTTTTCGACCATACTTCACCGAACAGGATGTCGTCGTTGTAACGGGCAAAATCCGGAGCGAATTCCCCTAACTGTGTCCTGCCTGCTGTCTGAACAATTTTCTGCGGTTTTTTATTTGTCATTGCTGCTGCCTCCACATTCATGATATTTGCGGAAAGAAGAATCGAAGCACCCAAGAAGGCCGCTGTCATTTTTTTCCATTTGCATTGCATAAACCATACACTCCCCTCAAAGTTTTATGGTGAACGGCAATTAGTTACTGATATATCTGTATGTATATGAAGTCTCAAAAGATGTGATGAGGTGATGGAAGTCCGGTCAGGAACTTCGTACTCACCAGGGAAAAACTTCATTTGCCGTTCGTTCCGGTCTACAAATGTATTATAGTTTAAGGGATAAGTGGAAGGCAAATACCTGTTTTTCATTCCACAATATGCTTGTAAGGCATGAAACCCTGTTAAATTTTTATGGAAGCCTGTATCGACAGTATGAAACGTCGATTCTTGTCGTTTCTTAAAAAATTGTAAGAAAGTATACAAAAAATGCTGTCAAAATTTTATAAAACCGGATAATATACAAATAATGCTTGCTAATTTTACAACCGAGATTATAATAAAGTATAAGGGATAGAGTCCCTGTTTATAACATTCTTGAAGTAAGGGGGATGTATCATGTTTAAGACAAATTTTCAAAAGGGCATGTTTACCGTGCTTGTGGGTATCGCGCTCTGGTTCTGCCCGATGCCTGCAGGGGTAACGGCTCCGGCGTGGCACATGTTCGCTATCTTTGTGGCTACCATCATCGGGTTTATCCTGCATCCGATTCCCATCGGCGGTGTGGCGCTGATCGCGGTAGGTCTCACCGGGTTCCTGAAAGTGCTGAAACCTGCAGAGGCCCTGTCTGGTTTTGGCAACGCTACCATCTGGCTGATCGTTGGCGCTTACATGTTTGCCAAGGGCTTTATTAAGACCGGTCTGGGCCGCCGTATCGCTTACGTTATCATGTCAAAGATCGCTACAAGCTCCCTGAAACTTGGTTACTCTCTGGCTATTACCGACTTTATCGTTTCGCCGGCAACCCCGTCTAACACGGCCCGTGGCGGCGGCATCCTGTACCCTATCGTTCGTTCTCTCTGTACTGCGTTCCAGTCGGAACCGGATGACGGCACCCGCAAGAGAATCGGTAACTACCTGATGCTCTCTACCTTTGAATGCGACTGCATCACCTCATCCCTGTTCCTGACTTCCGTGGCTCCTAACCTGCTGGTAGCGAAGCTGGCCAAAGATGTGACCGGGCTGGATATTACCTGGGGCACTTATGCGCTGGCCACGATTCTCCCCGGTATTATCGCATTGGTTATCACTCCGTATCTGGTTTACAAATTAGCGACTCCGGAACTGACACAGACTCCGGAAGCTCCCCAGCTGGCAAAAGACGAACTGGAAAAGATGGGGCCCATGAGCAGCGCGGAAACAACCGTTCTTATTGCTTTCCTGGCAGCTCTTGCCATGTGGGCTACCACTTCCTTCACCGGCCTGAACGCTACCATGATCGCTCTGGTCTGCATTGGATTCATGCTGGTGCGTGGCGCTTTGGAATGGAATGATATCATCACCGAAAAAGGCGCCTGGGATACACTGGTATGGATGGGCGGCCTGATGAGCCTGGCTACCGGCCTGGCGAAGCTGGGATTTATTAAATGGATGGCCGGCGGCATCGCGGGCAGCCTGAAAGGTATCGACCCCATGACCACGCTTATCATTCTGTGTATTATCAACATGTATGTTCATTATGCATTCGCGTCCCTGTCCGCACACGTCAGCGCAGTATATGCTGCGTTCCTGGCCGTTGCCGTGGCAGCCGGCGCACCGCCTATGCTTTCCGCTATTGCCCTGGGCGTTGAAACCGGTATCATGGGCTGCCTGACCCATTATGCAACCGGTCCTTCTCCCATTTACTTCGGCTCCGGTTACATTACCCAGCCGGAATGGTGGAAAGTCGGTTTCATCTGCTCTATCCTGTTCCTGATCTGCTTCCTGGGCATCGGGTCCATGTGGTGGAAGGTCATCGGACTGTGGTAAGTTTCTAAGGGAAAAATACAAAAATTAAGACGGCCGGAAACGGCCGTCTTTTTTATGAAGCAATAACTGTTATCGATATAAGAATTCTTATATTGTGAAAGAAACCGCCTGGGGAAAAACTATCGAATTGGTTTGTGTTCAAAGTATCCCGCAGATGTGTTAGAAAGCCGGTCAGCGGTCCCCTGATTTCATAAAAATTAAAAGCCCGTGTATCGTACCGACGACATCACGGGCTTTTAACTTTCGAAATCACTTAACCTCTGCATTGGAAACACTCCTTACAAAACTTTCCTATACTGCTCATAACTGTTTCGGGGGAACCACTCCTTTCCAAATTCTCTTCCGAAGTATCCTCATTTCCTGTTCAGGACATCCTCCCGCAGGAGGCTTTCTTTGGTACTTCCTTTGTTCATCTATACTATAGCATAAATTATCAGAAAATACAAGAATAAGTTGTGTAAAGAATGTTACACAAAATTCTGCAATTGTGACAGAAATGAAAAAAGTTGTGGTATAAATCGATAAAAACTTGTGGCAAAACCTTCTCTGAAAAGGATTGGAAATCTTAATTAAGGAAAAAAACAAGCCGGCTGGCGTAAAAGGTCTGACATGAAGTATAAATACGAAAGCGGTCTGGACCGGCCGGGAAATAAAATAGTTAACTGTATTCAAAAACAGGTTGACATTAAACGAAAAGTTTTTTATAATAAGACACGTGGTTAACCTTTTAAGAATAAAGGATAACTGTAGTCTCAAAAATAAATTTTTCGGAGATGAAGATAATGGCTCAGACCTCGGCAACATCAGTACATCATGAAACGGCAGCAGATAAAACCCGTAAGCTGACAAAGATGGCTTTGTGCGTAGCGCTGCTTGCGATTTCTGCGTATATTTCCTTCCCGCTGCCCTTTACCCCGGCCATGGTTACGGCAGCTACCATTATTGTGAATATGACAGCCTTTATTTTAAAACCCAATGATGCTTTCCTTGTGATCCTGGCCTGGCTGCTGATCGGGGCGGCAGGGATGCCGGTCTTTCCCGGAGGCTCTGCCGGACTGGGCAGGCTGATAGGTCCTACCGGTGGGTTTTATGTATCGTTTGTCATCGCAGCCTGGCTTATGAGCAAGTTGCTGAACGGTTCCAACAGTTTTAAGAAGATGGTGTTCCTGGGTATTGCGGTAGGTATGCCCGTCATTTATGTGGGCGGTTGCATCTCCATGTATCTGGTGGCCCACATGGATGTGTGGGCGACACTGGTAGCGGCAGTGTTCCCCTTTATCTTCGGTGACGTGGTCAAGGTGGTTGCCGGCGCTTTTCTGGCGACGCGCATCAATGCACTTTTAAAAAGTAACGGTTGATAGCGAAAGCTGTCTTATGGAGAAAAGATCAATACGTAATTCCGAACTTGAACAAATGGGTTGACTGACACCTCCATATATATCCCGGTCCGGAGCAGGCCGGGATTTTCTTTTCATGATTCCTTTACGGCTTTGTTTTGATGGAGTTAATTATGGAAAAAGTTTATTTACTTGGGGGCCTGCGAAGCCATATAGGGCTGACGGGAGGCATTTTTAAAAAGATTCCTGCCGAGGATCTGGCGGCGGCGGTTATGAAAAACCTGATGGAAAAATACCCATGTGCCGGGAAGGCGCAAGGGATATTTTGCGGGAATGCGGTAGGTACCGGTGGGAATATTACACGACTGGCAGCCCTGAAGGCAGGTTTTTCCACAAGCATTCCGGCCCTGACCATTGACATGCAGTGCGCTTCTGCCGCGGCGGCTGTTGAACTGGCCATGGCGAAGATCGGCAGCGGGATGGCAGATATTTTGATTGCAGGTGGATTTGAATCAACTTCCATGCAACCGGTGCGAAACTATGCAAAGGAAGACCCCCGTTATACGCCGGAAGGTTTTACCGTTGCCCAGTTTTCACCGGACACTGTCAGTGCCCGGGCCATGCTGGAAGGGGCGGAACGTACCTGCCAGAAGCATGGTTTTACCCGGGAAGAACTGGATGCCTTTGCAGTGCGAAGTCATCAGCTTGCGAAAAAGGCAAGGGAAGAAAACCGGCTAAATGATATTGTTGTATCTGTCTTTGGCAGTAACACAGACGAAGGTATCCGGGACCGGATGAGCCCGAAACTGGCCTCAAGAATGCCGAAGCTGTTTAAGGAAGAGGAAGTAAAATCTTTGTTGGAAACAGCAACGGATTTTCCCTTGTTACAGAATTCATTGTTGTTAAAAGAAAAAGAACAGAACTCCGGTTTACCATCTGAAAATAAAACAACTGTAACGCCGCTGCTGACAGCTGCCAATGCCTGCCTGATGAATGACGGCGCCGCTTTTGTGGTGTTGGTTTCGGAACGGGCATTGAAAAAATTCGGACTGCAGCCGGAAGCGGAGCTGCTGAACGGCTGTCAGTGGGGCGTAGATCCAAGATACAGTCCGGAAGGGGCCATAGAAACAGGTGACCGGTTGCTGGAAAGAAGCGGGCTGCAGCCGGAACAGATCGATATATTTGAATACAATGAAGCGTTTGCGGTGATCAGCGCATTGTTTGCACGCAAGTATCCAAAACTGGCAGAACGATATTGTCCCTGGGGCGGCGCCTTAGCTTACGGCCATCCCTACGGGGCATCCGGCGCCATTTTACTGTTGCATCTGTGGCAGGAACTGAAGCAGATGCATGGCGGACTGGGTCTGGTAAGCATTGCCGGCGCCGGCGGACTGGGTACGGCGCTGCTGGTCAGGAATTTACAGAAATAAATAGCAATCGCCTCCGACGGTTTGCTCACGCCTTTACCTTGCAGCATAATTTGAGGCATACATAAACTTCAATTCAACAAATCGGTGATACCATGAACTATGTTGCTCTGTTAAAAAAATTCGCGCAGGAAAAACCGGATAAGCCATATATTATTCTGCGTAACAGGCAGATCACATATCAGCAGGCATGGAAGGATGTAATATCCTTCATTACACCTGCATGGAAAGATCAATTCCCTGAAAATTTTAAAACACCTGTCCTAATCGTTACACAGGATGTATACCATGCGTTTCTGGCAGTTATGGATGCAGGGCAGATTCCCATTATCGGTCATTACGACCTGCCGGAAACGGCGGAGAGCGAACTGACGGAACGGAATCACATCGGTTTCATTCTGACTGAAGGGGAAAACGGCTGGACATTACGGAAGTCAGAAGCAGTCGAACCTGCTCCTTATCCAAATGCCTGTATGGGCGTACTGAGCAGCGGTTCTTCTGATGTGCCGAAAGTGATGTACCGTACGTATGAAAGCTGGGCCGGCTTTATTCCGGAACAGAACCGGAGGTTCCTGATCGACGGCGATGCGGTGGTCTTTGCGGAAGGAAGTTTCAGCTTTACGGGAAATCTCAGCGTCTGGGCTTCCGTACTGTATGCCGGTTGTACGCTGGCGGTCAGTGAAACTTTTAACTGCCGGCAGTGGCTTTCCATGATAGAAGATTACAAGGTTAGCGTTCTGTATCTGGTTCCGGCCAAGCTGAAGGCCCTGGCACGGTACCTTAAGCAGCAATATCCTTCCATGAGGATGATACTGGCAGGATCCCAGCTGCTGGGAGCAAAAACTGCGGAACAACTGAAAAAATATTTCCCCGGCTCCGATATCATTTTGTATTATGGCGCCAGTGAACTGGACTATATTACCTGGCTGGATTACGAAGAAGTACTTCGTTTCCCTGACAGTGTGGGAAAACCTGTACCGGGGGTAAAGGTGTGGGTGGAAAAGGGACTGATCTATATCGATACGCCATACCATGTGGAAGGACTGGAACAGCCCTGCACTCTCCACGATACGGGATACTTTAATGAAGAAGGCTACCTGATATTCAACGGACGGGAAAGCGATATTATCAACAAAGGCGGCTTCAAGATCAGTTGTACAAAGGTTGAGAATGCCCTGTGTTCGTTACCTGAAATAGCGCAGGCTGTGGTCATCCCTTACGATGACCCGGGCCGGGGGCAGGAAGCCGCGGCGTTTGTGGTCTGTGACAGGAATATTTCCCGGCAGGAATTGCGCCAGCATTTAAAAAACCTGTTGATGCAGCAGGAAATGCCGAAAAAGATGATCCTGTTGGATGAAATTCCCCTGAATAGCCGGGGTAAAACGGATAAAGACGCATTGAAAAAATTGCTTGAATAAAAAATAACTTTTATAAAAATTTCTTGACAAAACATTTATATAACCTTATACTATCAATGTTACAAACGAAACAGTAAAAAGCTTTTCGTTCATTTGGTCCATTAGCTCAGTTGGCAGAGCACCTGACTTTTAATCAGGGTGTCCCGCGTTCGAGTCGCGGATGGATCACCACGCAAATTACTCCCGCTCAGACGAGCGGGAGTTTTTTTGTTATTTTATCTTCCCGCATCAGGTAAAATAATGATATAATATAATGTATATTTTTATTAAAACGGACTGCATGTAAAATCTTTTGCAGAGTTGATAGATAATTTATTATGTAAATGGAGGAGATTTTATGAACAAGAAAGCGGAACAGTTTAAAAAATTTCTGGACGAACGGAAAGTCACGGCTTTCCAAATGGAAGAAATTGCCGATGATCCCCAGAATACAGTTGCATTCCGTTCTTTTATTGCTGTAGAAGGACAGCAGCTTCCTACCATGCTGATCGTGGACGACAGCGTATTTTCTATAATCAGGGTACAGATTGCGCCGCAGGTGCTGAAAGAAGATAATGCGGATGCCCTTCTGAAACTGGCGAACACCCAGAATATGACATACAAACCCTTTAAGCTGTTCTTTGACGGCTCCGGCGACCTGATTCTGGATACCTGCATGGTAGCAGAAAACGACGGACTGGAAGGGGAAGCAGTTTACCGTATGTTCAATGTGATCATCGGTTACCTGAACGATAACTATCGCAATATTATGAAGGCCGTTTGGCGGTAACAGGCAGCGAGCCGCTGAAATATAAATTTGTGATATAGATTCTTATCATACCAGTGCAAAATATCCGTAGGCGAGATAACACCCGATCAGCATCCATCCTTCCCAGCGTACGATCTTCATCTGGGTGTAACCGAAAATCAGCAGCAAGACCGTTGCCCCTACGGCTACGTAGGCGTCGCTGAGGAAATTGGGGGCGCAGGCAATGGGAAGGATCAGGGCAGAGGTGCCCAGCACAAATAAAATGTTAAAGATGCAGCTTCCCACTACATTGCCTACAGCCAGGTCCGCGTTTCCACGGAGGGCTGCGGTAACAGAGGTCACCAATTCCGGCAGGGAGGTTCCAAGGGCTACGATAGTCAGTCCGATGACCCGGTCGCTGATGTCAAATACTTTGGCAAGGGCTACCGCAGCGTCTACAGCGTAATCGCTGCTGACCAGGATCACTACCAGGCCGATGACAGTCAGGGCCAGCAGTTTTATGATGGAAGGATGTTCCTGTTCTGCCGGTTCCGGAGTGGTGTCGGCAGCAGTTTCTTGCACATTGCTTTTAACAGTATCTGCTGCAACCATTGCCGGTATTTCTTCTTCCGATTTCTGTTTTGACTGACGGATCAGATAGATGATGTAGAGTATGAGGCCGGCCCACAGGATACCGCCGTCAATGCGGGTGATGAGCCCGTCTTTGCCCATCCAGACAAAAAAGGCGGTGACAAGGATGGTATAGGGCATTTCATACCGGATGGTAGAGCGTTCGATTTTTAAAGGAACGATGGCGGCCACAGCACCCAGGATGATAAAAATATTCATGATGTTGCTGCCAATTACATTGCCGATAGAGATCCCGGCGCTGCCCTTTATGGCAGCGGCAATGGAAACGGCAGCTTCCGGAGCGCTGGTTCCCATAGCTACAATGGTCAGGCCGATGATCAGTTCCGGAATGCCAAACTTTTTTGCAATTCCCGACGCGCCGTCCACAAACAGATCGGCGCCTTTAACCAGCAGGGCAAACCCTACGATCAGGATAGCCAGCTGCTTTATGATTTCCATATCCATATCAGATCAATCCTTTACAACAGAGTTTGAAACAATGGGTTTTATCACCGGAACTGTTCGGTGGGTACACCGGTGATAGGGGATTTCCAATCTTTATGTGGCCCTGTAATTTCCACGATTTTGGCCGCTGCGGTTCCTGACCACAGGACCTGCCCGCTCATTTCGCCGTTCATTTTAAAGATGGTCTTCCGGCTGACGGAATCTTTAATGGAAAAGGCGGTAGGCGTGATTCCAAAGACCCCTTCATTCCGGATGATCACATCCGAAAAGATCTGTCCGCAGAAAACGCCGTCGCTGATCATGGGTTTACCATAAATATTCAGAGGCACGATTTTTGCTCTAATGGGTACCGTAATCAGGTTTACCACTTCGTTTACTTCCCGGATATCGTCATTGTGGTCGTGGAAGTAGTACACATCGTACAGCTGGCTGTTTTCGGCAGACTGGGATTCAAAAGGATACAGATGATTCAGGATCAGGGCATCCGTGGTGTGCAGATACAGCTTGTCATTGGGAGATGCATAACGGCCCAGATAAGTCCATTCTTCTGCAAAGGCCTGGGATGCAAACAGCATCAGGGTAAGGAGGAAGAGGAAAATACGTTTCATCATACGCTTCGTCCTTTCGTTTTTTATGGAATATAAATCAAATAACTATACATTAAATATAGTATGATTAACGAAGTTTTGCAAGTTTTCTTTCAGTAAGCCCGGGTAAATGTGACCGGATAACTGAAACTTCCGGTAAATGCTATGGCCAATACAAAGTGCCAAAATCCCAATAGTTTTATGTCTGCAGACAGAACAAAGGGTTATCTGATGAACGGATTTTGTATTATTCTTTACAAAAAATCCCAGAAAACGGTTCTGTTAACTGCTAAGGAGCTATATTTGTCTAAAAACTATTTACATTATCTGCATCACAGATTACAATATAAAATATGCAGGTATAAGCTAAAGATATAGAAAGTGCTTTTATCTGGATAGAGAAAGAAGGAAGGAGCAAAACGGGATGTTAAAGTTTTCCGGAACCAAAATGAAAGCGCTGACAGCGGCGCTGTTACTGATGCTGGCTGCAGGCGCGGCAGGCTGCGGCGGAGGGGATAAAAAAGCTGCGGCCCCTGCGGCAGAAAAAAAATATAATGTAGGTATCGTCCAGCTGGTAGAGCATGCGGCGCTGGATGCCGCTAACAAAGGCTTTGTGGACGGACTGGCAAAGAACGGATTTAAGGAAGGGAAAAACATTACCTTCGACAGGCAAAACGCTCAGGCAGACCAGTCCAACCTGCAGAACATCGCTAACCGTTTTGTAAATAATAAAGTGGACCTGATCTGCGCCATCGCAACGCCATCTGCACAGAGCGTGGCTAACGCTACGAAGGATATTCCTATTGTAGGCACTGCCATTACGGATTATAAAGCGGCGAAATTGGTGAAAGATCCGGCAAAGCCGGGTACCAATGTAACCGGCACCACCGATATGAACCCAATCAAAGAACAGGTTGAATTGTTGCTGAAGGTTGTTCCCAAAGCGAAAAATGTCGGCGTTATTTACTGCTCCAGCGAAGTGAACAGCCAGCTGCAGGTTGAAATTCTGAAAAAGGAAGCGGCGGCAAAAGGCCTGACCATTAAGGAAGCTACCGTTTCTACCGTAAACGATATCCAGCAGGCGGCCCACAGCCTGATCGGCAAGGTGGACGCGTTGTATATCCCGACGGATAATATCATGGCTTCCGCCATGCCTACCCTGTGCAAGGTAACGGATGAAGCCAAGCTGGCGGTCATCTGCGCGGAACCGGGCGAGGTAAAGGCCGGCGGCCTGATCACCTTAGGCATTGATTATTATATGCTGGGCGAGGAGACCGGCGTTATGGCGGCCGAGATCCTGAACGGGAAAGCAAAGCCCCAGGATATGGCTATCCGCTCCCAGAAGGAATTCAAGGCTGTCGTAAATATGAAAAAAGCAGAACAGCTGGGGATCAAAATTCCGGAAGAACTGCTGAAGGGCGCAGAAGTTTTGAAATAATTTGTATGATATGATATAATCTTACAGTATACGGCTGGGCGGATCTGTCGTAACAAACGGATCCGCGCCTTTTTATATAATAATCAAAGAATTCGAGGTCATTGTTTTATGAGTAACCTGGCTGTGTCAACAGTGGCACAAGGCTTGTTGTGGGCTGTTATGGCTCTGGGTGTGTATGTAACGTTTCGCGTTCTGGATCTGGCGGATCTGACCTGTGAAGGGAGTTTTCCCCTGGGAGCTGCAACAGCAGCTACCCTGATGGCTTCCGGACAGGGAGTGGCAGTTTCCATTGCGGCAGCGGCGGTAGCGGGGATGCTGGCTGGAGCGGTCACGGGCATCCTGACCACAAAAATGAAGATTCCGGCATTGCTGGCCGGAATACTGACCATGATCGCATTGTATTCCGTAAATTTGCGGATCATGGGGAAGGCGAATTTATCCCTTTTGGGCGTGGATACGGTGTTCGTGATTACCCAGAAGACTCTGGGTCTGAATAATGCCCAGACCACTTTTGTTGTGGGAATGGCGGCCACGCTGATCGTGGGAATCGGTATGTACTGGTTCTTCGGTACAGAAATTGGCGCTGCCATCCGCGCAACCGGTTTTAACCAGCAGATGATCCGTGCCCAGGGTGTCAATACGGATATGACCATTATTTTAGGGCTTATCATCAGTAACGCGCTGATTTCCGTTTCCGGCGCCCTGGTAGGGCAGAACAACGGGTTCGCAGACGTGGGCATGGGCGTGGGTACCATCGTTATCGGCCTGGCATCCGTTATTATCGGCGAAGTGCTGTTTGGGACCCGCAGCTTTAAAAACTGCATGATCTCTGTAGTATTGGGTTCTGTAGTCTATCGTATCGTTATCGCAATCGTATTGCAGATGGGCATGCCGCCCAACGATCTGAAACTCTTTACCTCTGTACTGGTGGCGCTGGCCCTGTCCATGCCCCTGATCAAGGCAAAGTTCAAAGGCAGAAAGGCGGCGCGCTGATGTTACATGTAGAACATATTTTTAAAACATTTTTCCCCGGAACCATCAATGAAAAACGGGCCCTGAACGATGCGAATCTTCATCTGAAGCCGGGGGATTTTACCACGGTTATCGGCAGCAATGGCGCAGGTAAATCTACCATGCTGAATGCCATAGCCGGGGTATGGCCTATCGATAAGGGCCGAATCGTCATTGACGGGGTGGATATTACCAAAGAACCGGAACATAAGCGGGCACGGTATATTGGCAGGGTATTCCAGGATCCCATGCTGGGTACTGCCGCCGGTATGATGATCGAAGAGAATCTGGCTATCGCATCCCGGCGGGGACAGTTCCCCGGACTAAGCTGGAGCAGTACCAGCGAACAGCATGACCGTTTTTATGAAATGCTGAAGGAACTGAACCTGGGACTGGAAGACCGGATGACGGCCCATGTAGGATTGCTTTCCGGCGGCCAGCGGCAGGCGCTGACGCTTCTGATGGCAACTATCAAGAAACCGAAATTGCTGTTGCTGGATGAACATACGGCGGCACTGGATCCCAAAACGGCGGAAAAGGTTCTGGAACTTACAGATACCGTTGTAAAACGCGATAGCCTTACTACCCTGATGATCACCCACAACATGCGGGACGCCCTGCGCTTCGGCAACCGGCTTATCATGATGCACGAAGGCCGTGTACTCATTGATGTGGACGGGGAAGAAAAGAAAAACCTGAAGATCGGAGACCTGCTGGCCATGTTTGAAAAAGCCAGCGGCGACGGAATGGCCAGTGACAAGCTGCTGCTGGGATAACATGCTGTTGTAGTTAAAAAGGAAAGGTGAAATTAAAAAGTCTGTATCGGATGATCTGATCATCTGATACAGACTTTTTTTTACCAGCATTCTTTCAATAATTTTACCGCCGGTTCGATGTCCTGCATCCGGATGCCGGCGAAAGAAAGCAGGAATTCAGGGTGAGGGGTTTCTGTCTTTATGGGAATTACCTTTACCCCTTTTTCAAGAGCCTTGCCGGCCAATATGAGGGAACTTTCCGGATTCCGGAGGGCAATGCGCATATGGAGTCCCGACTCGTAGGACAGAATATGGACCTGGCCTTCGAAATACCGTTGCAAACACTGGCGCAGCAGGGTATTTTTTTCTTTATAAAGATGCTTCAGCTTTTTAACGTGCCTTCGCAGGCTGCCCTCTGTAATAAAACCGGCCAGGGCCAGCTGTTCGATGGTACTGGCAGTCTGATTATATAACGTCCGGTTTTTTTCGTATGCGGGAAGGAGCCCGGGAGGCAGTACCGCATAACTCAGCCGCAGGCTGGGCAGGAGCAGTCTGGAAAAGGAACCGAGATAAAGGATATGATCCCCGTCGCTCATTCCCTGGAGGGATGTGACCGGAGTGGAAAAATAACGGAACTCTCCGTTATAATCGTCTTCCAGAATATAAGTCTGGTGTTCATGGCTCCACCGCAGCAGGTTCCGGCGCTGTTCCGGAGTAAGGGAGCGGCCTTTGTAGGGGTTGGAGGGGCTGACGTATAACAGGCGGGGAAGTTCCGGCTGCATGGCTTCGATTGTAAAATGGCTGACATTCCAGTGGTTGCGGCGGAATATCTCTTCTGCCTGGGGAAAGCCCGGCTCTTCCAGGGAAACACAGGGAGCGGATTCTGCAAAAACAGAGTCCAGCAGCACAGCAGAAATGATTTCCAGCAGGCTCTGTACGCCGGCGCCGATAATGATCTGCTCCGGTGAGCAGGATACGCCGCGGCTTTCGTGGCTGTATTCGGCCAAAGCCTGGCGCAGGGCCGGTTCCCCCTGGGGATCTCCGTAACCGGACAGAAGCTCCCGGTCCCGGAGGGCGCGGCTGATATGCCGCCGCCATAAGGCTGCGGGAAAAGTGGTAGCGTCGATATAATTGTTGGCGAAATCATATTGTACGTCTGGGGAGGTCTTTCCCCCGGCAGGTTTCGCCGCAGGCTTTTTTTCGGACAGCAGTATATCCGCCGCATAATATCCCTTTTGGGGAAGGCTTTCTACAAAACCTTCCGCCATCAGCTGGTTGTAACAGGTCTCCGCTGTTGTCCGGCTGATCTGCAGTACTGCGGCAAGGCGGCGCAGGGACGGGAGCTTCGTTCCCGGAGGCAGCTGGCCCGAACGGATCTGCTGCTTGATAAACTGCCCGATCTGTACGTAAAGAGGTTCCTTGCTGAAAATGTCAGGAAGAAAATTTTCAATCAACATGATATATACCGCAATTTTTCTGACAGACTCATGTCGTCTTATCTTCTTAAAAATTATAAATTATGGTAAGATAAATAATATATTGCAGGAAAATTCTTTTGCACCAGCTTTAAAACCGAATTTGGATACGCTGGTACGTAATAAGGACATCCTTACTTAATTATTATACTATAGATAGAAAGAAAAATTAAGAGAAACCGAAAAAATCTGTATGCTGTATTAAAGGACGTGGGCTTGTGGAACAACATTTTATTGTAGCGGTAAAAGCGATCATCCCCCTTTTTATCCTAATCGGGATGGGGATCTATGTCCGCTGGCGGAAGATGCTGACGGATACGGAATTGCAGCATGTGA
>Ga0310695_10008448_pt1 | contig 15912 bp, 12 predicted proteins | sample RumenRJG_04DNA_FD_203882 | JGI IMG/M metagenome (GOLD analysis project Ga0310695, IMG submission 203882) | Bovine rumen microbial communities from Lethbridge, Alberta, Canada - RJG_04 (v2) (version 2) | ecosystem: Host-associated > Mammals > Digestive system > Stomach > Rumen | place: Canada...
TACAAAAGAAACCCCGTTTGGAATGGCTTGATGCCCTTCGTGGATTTACCATGATTCTGGTCGTGGCCAACCATGTGCTGGGCTTGGGTCTGGGTATGTCTCCCAAGGTTTCGTCATCCATGCAGTTCCTTGTCATGTTCCGTATGCCCTTGTTCTTCTTTGTCAGTGGCTTTCTTGCTTATAAGGCTGGTATTTTGTGGAATGGCAAGACTTTGGGTACCCTTTTGTTGAAGAAGATACGTGTGCAGACTGTTCCAACGGTAGTGTTCTTCCTTTTTGGTGCAGTCATCTTAGGAGATATGGCTTTTGGCGATCAGGTGTTGGAATGGTTGTCACGCCCTTTGAAGGGTGGTTATTGGTTTACCATCGTGTTACTTTACATGTTCATCATCTATTACCTCTTCTGTTACATAGAGAGTAAGCTGAAGGTAAAGTCGTGGATACCCATTACCATACTATTCATTATCTCTTTGTGCTTTTACGAGACATGCTATCAGCCCAAGTATTTTTCCTGGGCTTTTGGATGGCGAGGTACTCCTAATGAGTTTATGAACACCTCCAGTATCAACCAATTGTTCATGTATTTCCCCTTCTTCCTCTATGGCAACATGGTGCGTCGCTATTGGGACCAGGCTCAGTGTCTCATGGATAGTCGCTGGTTTTATCCTATCATGATTGTGGTGGTGATTTTCTCGGCTTTGGATGCTTTACAGTGGCATACGCTCCGTATGACGTGGGCTATTATTCCTTTAACTTTGGCTCGTTTCATGCTGTTGACCATTGTTTTCATGTATTTCCGTCACTACCATCAGTACTTCACCCGATTCACAGTGATAGGGCGTAGTTTGCAGTATATTGGACGTCGAACATTGGATATCTATCTAATCCATTATTTGTTCATGCCCAACCTGCCCACGTTAGGCTCGTTCTTCAGCCAATATCGCCACAACTTCATTTTGGATACAACGGTATCTGTATTCCTGGCCTTGTTGGTCATAGGCTTCAGCATCATCACATCGAACATCTTGCGTGTGAGTCCGTTCTTCAAGAAATGGTTGTTTGGTAGGGAAAAATAGAAGAAAGATACTGTGCCAATAAGATAAGAACTCTGTGCTTATTCAGTAAATTCACTGAATTTGGTCACCAATTTCACTGAATTTGGTCAGTAAATTCACTGAATTTGGTTACAACAGAGTTACTTCCTTACGTGTTGGCACAGTCTCTTACTGTTTATCCAACCTGACTTCCAGGTTTCACATCCTTGGTGGTTGTTACCACGCTGAGGCTCTCGTCAAAGTCAACAGCAGAGAGAATCATACCCTGACTCTCGATGCCCATCATCTTGCGAGGCTCAAAGTTGGCAACGAAGAGGATACGCTTGCCTACGAGGACAGAAGGATCGTCGTAGAATGCAGCAATACCGCTGAGAATGGTACGGTCTGTGCCAGAACCATCGTCGATGGTAAACTGCAACAGCTTCTTCGACTTCTTCACTTTCTCGCAAGCCTTGATAAGACCTACACGGATATCGAGTTTCTCGAAGTCGTCGAATGAAACAGTATCCTTGATAGGTGCCGCTTTGTATTGTGCTGCTTGGTTGGCTTTCTTGGTAGCTTCCAACTTGTCGAGCTGCTTCTGTATAACCTCGTCTTCTATCTTCTCAAACAACAGGGCAGGTTCACCCAACTGGTGTCCAGCCTTCAGCAATTCTGTAGAACCCAACTCGTCCCACTCGAAGGTCTCAAGGTTCAGCATCTCACGCAGTTTCTTGCTGGAGAAGGGGAGGAATGGTTCGAAGGCAATAGCAAGATTGGCCGTCAATTGCAAGCAGATGTTCAGGATGGTTTCGCAACGCTTGGGGTCGGTCTTCCAAACCTTCCAAGGCTCACACTCAGTGATATAACGGTTACCAATACGAGCCAGATTCATGGCTTCGAACTGGGCATCGCGGAACTTAAACTGGTCGAGCATAGCCTCCACCTTCTGCTTTACATCTTTGAATTCCTCCAAAGCTGCCTTATCAACGTCCAGTAGTTCGCCACAAGCAGGAACCACACCGTTCCAATATTTCTTGGTCAATTGTAGAGCACGGTTCACGAAGTTGCCATAAACCGCTACGAGCTCATTGTTATTGCGATCCTGGAAATCCTTCCAAGTGAAGTTGTTGTCCTTGGTTTCAGGGGCATTGGCTGTCAACACATATCTTAATACGTCCTGCTTACCAGGCATATCTACGAGATATTCATGCAACCAGACAGCCCAGTTGCGTGAGGTGGAAATCTTGTCGTTCTCCAGATTCAGGAACTCGTTGCTGGGTACATTATCAGGCATGATGTACTTGCCGTGAGCCTTCATCATCACAGGGAAAATGATGCAGTGGAAAACAATATTGTCCTTACCGATGAAGTGCACCAGACGGGTATCCTCATCCTGCCACCATTTCTCCCACGAGCCCCACTTTTCTGGTTCCTTTTCGCAGAGTTCAACAGTGTTAGAGACATAGCCGATAGGGGCATCGAACCATACATAAAGCACCTTACCCTCAGCACCTTCGACAGGAACAGGGATACCCCAGTCCAAGTCGCGAGTCATCGCACGAGGCTGCAAGTCCATATCCAACCAGCTCTTGCATTGGCCATAGACATTCGAGCGCCACTCCTTATGACCCTCCAGAATCCATTGTTTCAACCAGTCTTGATACTCGTTCAGGGGCAGATACCAGTTTTTGGTTTCTTTCATCACGGGGGTAGAACCACTGATGGTTGACTTTGGATTAATCAGCTCCGTAGGACTCAGGTCGCGTCCGCACTTCTCGCACTGGTCACCATATGCACCCTCATTATGACAATGAGGACATTCGCCTACCACATAGCGGTCTGCTAGGAACTGCTTTGCTTCCTCATCGTAAAGCTGGGCAGTTGTTTTCTCCACCAGCTTACCTTCGTCGTAGAGTTTCTTGAACCACTCAGCAGCAAACTTATGGTGTGTTTTTGAGGTGGTACGGCTATAGATGTCGAACGAGATGCCAAACTCTTCAAAAGAGTCCTTAATCATCTTATGATAGCGGTCTACCACATCCTGAGGGGTGATACCTTCCTTGCGGGCACGAACAGTGATGGGCACACCATGCTCGTCGCTGCCACCAATAAACATTACTTCCTCCTTCTTCAGTCTCAGATAACGTACGTAGATATCAGCAGGCACATACACACCAGCTAAATGGCCGATATGCACGCCACCATTAGCATAGGGTAATGCTGACGTTACCGTCGTTCTTTTGAATTTCTTTTCTCCCATTATTTTATAATCGATTATAATTTGCCTGCAAAATTACGAAAATTAGGGAAAATATCCAAAAGAATAGGGAAAATCCTTTTGAAATCATTAGAAAGCTTCCTACTTTTGCAACGTCAAACAATTAAGTATTGAATGCATATGAAAGAGAAAAATGTATTGGGCGCAGCCCTGATAGCGTTAGGTTTGGTTTGTCTGGGCTGGTTTGTCAAGACCGGTATTGATGACTTTGCCGAGAAGGACCGTAAGGTGACAGTGAAAGGTTTGGCAGAACGTGAGGTTCCTGCTGATAAGGTGACATGGAGCATTGGTACGAAGGTAACGGGCAACGACCTGCCACTACTTTATGAGAACATTAGTGTGCAGACTCAAAAAATCAAGCAGTTCCTCTTGAAATATGGACTGCCTGAGAGTGAGATTACCGTTAATCCTCCGTCTATAGCAGATTTGGAGGCTCGTGAATGGGGGGATAACAACCGTGGATTCCGCTATATTGTTAACACTACCATTACTGTAGCCACTAATAAAGTGGATCAGGTGAACAAGGCCATTTCCAAACAAGCCGAACTCCTGAAACAGGGTGTTGCTCTTGGGGAGAATACGCCCATGTATGAATATGCCTCTTTCCAGCAGATGAAGCCTGAGATGATGGCGGAAGCTATTAAGAATGCCCAAAAAACCGCTGAACAGTTTGCAGAGGCAAGCAATGCCGACCTTGGTGGTATTCTGACAGCTGATCAAGGGGTGTTCTCCATTGACAACCGCGACGAGAACACTCCATACATCAAGAAATTGCGCGTAGTAACAACGGTTACTTATTCACTAAAGGATTAAAACAGGTTTCCCCAAGGATAACTGCCCGGTTTGAGCGTCACGAGTGTTCCATTCGTGGCGCTCATTTGTACCACACCAGGAGCTATCTGTCGTTCTATCTGAAATTCCGTCCAGTTAAGTGCCTGCAATGTGGCCCATGCTGTAGCACCACCTTCTATGATAAGGTGGTCAGGGCGATACTCGCTGACTAATCGCTTAGTCATCTGAGCCATTACAGAGCGCAGGTGTACTGCAACCTCCTTCCCTGTGCGATGGGTGTGTGGGATGGTGAGGATGAGACTGTGTTGCTGGGAATAAGCATCCGTATTCCAAAGATAGAGATTATCGGAACCGTCATAGATGTCGCGAGGCATAGGCGAAATAGGAATGCCGATGTTCAATGCTTTGCTTTGGGTGCTACCACAGAGGATGAGGGTGCTACTCTTCTCGCGATGGATGATAGGTATGGGGTGTTTGGCGATGGATTTTTTTAATCGCCCACACCCCATATCTATCATCCCACCAAACAAATCGGCAGCACCAGCAAATAACGTCTTGCCATCATCGTATTGCTGAATAACTTTACGGATATCTTGCTCACTTTCTGCATCAGGCATGATGATACCTTTTGCCTCAGCATCAGGGAAACGTTCCCTAAGCACAGAAGTCTTGGCAGGAAACTCTGGGTCGAACGAGAAGTCTGTATCATGGATGGGTACATTATTTATATAGTATATTCCATTGCGAATGATACGACCCTTCGATGGGTTGGCAGGTAAATATACGCAACGCAGAGCTCCCGTTGTTTCCCTCAGTGCCTGCAATTCAGCGACAACATGTCCGCGCAGGGCAGAATCGGTCTTTTTGAAGAGAGCTAATGGCTGATGACTGATGGCTGAGGCGATACGGTGGGTTTCGGCAATGGCCTCCGCCTCGCTCATGGAGCGGGTGTCCGTAGCAATGACGGTAGTTCCGTTTGTTGCCGTACTACGGTAACTTACAGAACCGCCACAAACCAAACGGACGTCAGCGCCATGCGAAAAAGCAATGCCCGCTATTTCAGCAGCTCCTGTTATGTCATCAGCAATAACTATCATTCCTTGATGCCTAAACGGTATTTTGCCATTCTCGTTGCATAATCTATCGACAAGGTCATAGCACTATCGTTGGCAATACCTTTGCCTGCCACATCAAAAGCAGTACCATGATCCACACTGACACGGATGATGGGCAGACCCAAAGTGATGTTCACACCAGAGGCACTCTCCATCTTACCCGTCTCCTTGTTCCAGTTGAAAGCACATACCTTCAAGGGGATATGTCCTTGGTCATGATACATGGCTACGCAACCATCGAATTTCCCGCATTTGGCCTTGGCGAAGATACTGTCGGGTGGTACTGGACCCTCCACATCGAAACCACGCTGTTGCAACTCCTCAATGGCAGGAATAATCTCCTGTGCCTCTTCATAACCGAACATGCCATTCTCGCTAGAGTGGGGGTTCAGTCCTGCCACACCGATATGGGGCTTCTCAATGCCAAACTGCTTGCAAGCATCATCAATCAGTTCTACACATTCGATGACACGAGCCTTCTTCACCAAGTCGCAGGCCTTGCGCAAAGGGACATGCGTTGAAACATGGATGACGCGGATGTTCTCGTCAGCCAACATCATGGCATATCTCTTGGTATTGGTGAAGGTGGCATAAATTTCTGTATGTCCGTCATAATGGTGACCAGCCAGGTTCAATGCTTCTTTGTTCAGTGGAGCCGTAACGGTGCCATCTACCTCGTTGGCCATTGCCAGCTCAATGGCTTTCTTAATGTATTGGAATGCAGCGTTGCCACATTGAGCCTGAACCTTGCCAAACTCGAAAGTTGAAAGATCGACGCACTGCAAGTCGAGTACATCAATGGTGCCAAACTCAAATTTGGCATCCTTCACGCTTTGTATAGCATTGACCTGCAAGTCGAAGCCCAGCAGCTGAACGGCTTGGCACATGATGGACGCATCGCCGGTAACGATGGGGCGACACTTTTCGTAGGTCTCTTTTCTGTTCAGGGCGCGAACGGTAATCTCAGGACCAATGCCTGCGGGATCGCCCATAGTGATGGCTAATATTGGTTTCATTTGAACTTTAATCTTTGAATTTTGAATTTTGTGATTACTTAATAGAGCGAGTTATAGATATCACGAGCATCTTGCTCTGTTACTTCTCTTGGATTGTTCTTCAGCAGGCGCTGTACCTGCATAGCTGCTTTGGCCATACCATCGACAGCTGTCTGAGGAATGCCTAAATCGGTCAACTTCTTGGGAATGCCAACAGCATCAGCCAATTGATAGATGAAATCTACACCGCGCTGAGCCGTTTCCTCGTCGTTCTTGCCTGGCTGACAGCCTAAGGCAATAGCTACCTCGGCATAGCGCTTGATGTTGGCAGGCATATTGAACTTCATGACACTGGGTAACAGAATGGCGTTTGACAGTCCATGAGGAATATGGAACTCGCCACCCAACGGATAGCTCAGCGCATGAACAGCAGCCGTATTGACAGGACCCAGACAGAGTCCGCCATAGAGCGAACCAAAGGCCAATGCCTCGCGAGCTTCCTGGTCTTGGCCGTTCTTCACAGCTTTCTCCAGATTAGCTGCAATCAGACGGATGCCTTGCAGGGCATAAATGTCCACAGAGGGATGTGCGAACTTGTTGGTGTAAGCCTCAATACAATGGGTTAGGGCATCCATGCCCGTATCTGCTGTCACCTTCGCAGGTACCGTCCACGTCAGTTTGGGGTCTACATAAGCTACATCAGCAATGAGGAAAGGAGACACGATACCCTTCTTCAGATGGTCGCGTTCGTCCAGCAGGATAGCGTTAGGCGATACCTCAGAACCTGTTCCTGCTGTGGTGGGCAGACAGGCAAACCATAGTCCTTTCTGCTTGATGAATCCTGTGCCAAAGCAGTCCTCCACTTGCTGGTCGCTGTTGATAAAGGCTGCTATCAACTTTGTCACATCAAGCACGGAACCACCTCCTACGCCAACAACGCTGTCTGCCTTGAATTGTCGAGCCACCTCCAGAATCTTCTTGAAATCGTTGACGGTAGGCTCTGCCACAATGTCTTGGAACACCTCAATGCTAACACCTGCACTTTTCAGTTCTGCCAATGTGTCTTCTATGAGTGGACGGATGGGAGGGGCTGTCAGTACGAAGAGGCGCTGGAGTCCCATTTTCTTGTAATCTTCTACTAATGTCTGGATGCAGCCTGTGCCAAACACAATTTTCTGTGGCTGCAAAAGTGTTATTTGTTTCATGTCTTTATTGTGTTTTTTTCTTCTCTTCCAAATATCCAAAAATCGTTAACTCCTTGTCAGCCAGCGGGGTCTTGAAGAAATAGCTGGCTACATAGCCTACCACAAGGACGATGAGATGGCTATATACACCTAACATATATTTATGGTGGGTAAAGTTCCAGTCGCCCAAGTCGAGCAATGTTTCCTTGATTCCCGTTCCATGAATGTCAACCTTTGTAGAGGTCAGTACAGCATAGGCGGTATAGAGTACAGCTGCAGCAATACCGATATACAGACCTTGTTTATTGGCTCGACGACTGAACAGACCGAGGATAAAGATGCCCACGATGCCTGCAGAGAAGATGGCATAGAGCGAGAACAACGCTCCTAATACGCCTTCGCCGCCCCACGAGATGTAGAGGCAGGCTACGGCAATGGCACCAATGCCCGCTGCTACCACCATCCACTTGCCGAAGCGTAGTTGCTGCTGGTCGGTAGCCTGCTTGCGGAAACGCTTATAATAATCTTGTACGGCAATGGCGGAGAGACAGTTCAGGTCGCTGTCCAATGACGAGATAGCTGCTGCTGCCAAGGCTGCAATGATGAGGCCACGAATGCCAACAGGCAACTCGTGGGCGATAAAGTAGGGGAATACCTCGTCAGCTTTGATACCTTCTGGCAACAAGGGAGCACCTTGAGCATGATAATAGGCAAATAGGGCAGTACCAATGAACATGAACAGTGCCCAGATGGGAACAGACATTAATACACCAATATATGCAGCCTTCTTAGCCTCATGGTCGTTTTTGGCTGCTAGATAGCGCTGTACGATGGTCTGGTCGGTACCATATTTTTGTAAGGCATAGAAAATACCATTGAGCACCATCACGATAAACGTCAGTTGAGTCAAGTCCCAGTCATAGGGTCCAAAGCTAATCTTGCTGTATTCCGAAGCAATGCGGAAGGTTTCTGCAGGACCTCCGTCAATGCCGAACAGTAGGATGCCAATGCAGATAATGCCACCACCGATGAGCAGGAATCCCTGTGCTACATCCATCCATACGATAGCCTCCATACCACCAAAAAGTGTCAGGATAATAATGGTGATGCCCAACACAAGCACGATGCTATAGATGTTGATGTTGAGGAATGTCGCCAATGCCATAGAGACCAAGAAGAATACCGTGCCTGCCTTGGAGAAATGACCTAAGGTAAAGGCAAACGAGCTGTACAGACGGGCAAAGAGTCCGAAACGACGTTCGAAGTATTCGTAGGTACTCAATCGGATAACCTTACGGAACAAGGGTACAATGATACCAATAAGAGCCAGCAGTACGATGGGCACCATCAGTCCCTGCACCAACAGTATCCAGTTGTCTGCATAGGCAGCGCCAGGGTAGGCAAGGAACGTCACACTCGAAATAAGCGTGGCGAATATCGAGATACCCACCGCCCAGGCAGGAATTTTTCCGCCTCCTGCAAAGTATTGCGACGTGTCCTTCTGCTTATGGGCAAAGTAAACGCCCGTGCCGATAGCTGCCAGAATGGACAACAATACGATGATATAGTCAATTACATGCATAGTTGTTTAATTTTAATGAGTAATTAGTAATTGTGATATGATTAAGCAGAATGAAATCGGCATAATTTCATAGTATAGAGGCTTGAGGTAATCATAATTACTAATTTCTAATTCTTTGACCAAGGTCAAAGCGACCAAGGTCGAGTCCTAATTACTAATTTTATTAACTATCGCCTTTTCTTCTTCAGCCGAAAGACGCGTTAGTGGCATCAACATCCAGGGCTCGCAGAGTCCCTTGGTCTGCATCATCACCTTCAACGCAGTAAGGCTCTGTCCGAGGGTGCGGTCTTTCTGGTATATCTTCGCAATCTCATTAGTCTCGTCTTGCAAACGGTTGGCTGTTGCCATATCACCAGCCACAGCGGCATCAAATAGTTGCTGGAACATCTCAGGAACATAGTTGCCCGTAGAGGGCACAATGCCGTTGCCACCCAGCTCCAGGGAGTGAGCCGATTGTGCTGCCCATCCGCAGAAGTAAGCAAAGTCATCGTGTGTCTTTGTTATCTCGATACACTGGGCCATACGCTCCAAGTCGCGCTCTGAATCCTTTAATCCCACGATGTTAGGATGATCAGCCAATTTCTTGATAATATCTACAGGAATAGACATGTGGGTCGTTGCCAGAATGTTGTATAGCATCAACGGACCCGAAATGCAATCAGCCAGCGTCTTGTAATATTCGTACATCTGGTCTGGCGTCAGCGCATAGTAGGTAGGCAATGTAGCCACAATGACATCGGCACCCAAGGCCGTGTAAATTTCAGCTTGGCGCACTTGCTCAGCGAAGCAGTTGCCCGTCAGACCTGCATAGATCAGGATACGTCCGTTGGCAGCCTTGACAGCCGTTTCTACAAACAACTGTCCGTCAGCCTGACTAACGCTGTTGCCCTCACCCGTTGTTCCCATCAGCAGGGGCGATACTTTATTCTGTGCAAAGAAATCAATGATACGTTGAACGGCCTCTGTGTCCAGTCGTCCATCCTGAGTGACGGGGGTAACCATTGGCACCACCACGCCGCGATACTGGCTATTGTTCATAAGTCTCTATTATTTTTTGATTCGTATACATTATTTATTATAAAGACGCACAACAATAATAAAAGTCATCAATGACGGAAGTTCCTTTTTCTATCTGATTATCCATAATAAATTCATGATAAAGCATAACGTTTAATATTTTTTTCGTACCTTTGCCGTCAAACTATAGCTATCAACAAGATGAAGAAATCAGGGCCTAGGCACTATACACTCTATCATAAGAAGTATGTGGCACCGTGTATCAACATGACCTTAAAGGTGTTTTCCTTTATGGCTGATGTTGCTGCCCTGTGTATATTTGTAGGTGCCATTCTGGAATTTGGCTTTGATTTGTCGCATAAACTAATAAGCGAGTTAAACCTGGTCTATTTCTGGGCTTGGAACATGTTTCTGATTGAGCGAGTCAGTCATTTGCTTCTGACTAAACGTGGACGAAGAAAAACAGCATATAGCTTCTTGGGATGGACCATCAATGGACTGTTGACGCTGACGCTGATTCCTATCTTCATCGAATTCTTTGCCATTGACGACAGTATCGGTGTGATGAAGATATTGGGCAACAGGACGTTTCATCTGTTGGTGCTATTCCTGATTTCCGTCATTGAACTTTCCGACGCAGTCATTACCTCGCTGGGCAAAAAGTCTAATCCAGCCCTGATGATGGCTGTCAGTTTCATGTTCATCATCTTGGTGGGCTCTGGTATGCTGCTGATGCCCCGTTGTGTTCAACCAGGTGTCCACCTTTCTTGGATTGATTCGCTGTTCACGGCTACCAGTGCTGTTTGTGTGACAGGACTCACCACCATTGACGTGCCCAGCACGTTTACCTGTTTAGGACAATTGGTGGTCATAATGCTCATCCAGGTGGGTGGACTGGGTGTGATGACTATCACCAGTTTCTTCGCCCTTTTCTTCATGGGCAACACGAGCATCTACAACCAGATGCAGGTGCAGGACATGGTGAGTTCCAAGTCGCTGGCTTCGCTATGGTCTACTTTGCTTAACATCTTTGGTTTTACAGCATTTCTGGAACTGGCAGGTGCGGTGGGCATCTTTTTAAACATACATGGCACCATAGGTTTGGACGTTCGCCATGAGTTGTTCTTCAGCGTGTTCCATTCCGTATCGGCATTCTGTAATGCAGGATTCTCCAACTATCAGGAGGGTGTGGGTGCCCACGTTCTGATGACGGGCCACTGCTGGCTGTACGTCATTCTTGCGCTACTGATAATATTAGGTGGTATAGGTTATCCTGTGCTGGTAAACTTGAAGGGCGCAGTACTTAAACATGTGAAAGTAGTATGGAAGTGGATAAGAGGGCAGCATTATGCCAGTCTGAGCATTCCTAACCTGTTTGACCTGAACACGAAGATAGTTCTGCGAACTACTGCCGTACTGATAGTGCTCGGTACGGTGCTCATTGCTTATTTTGAGTGGAACAACACGTTTGCTGGTATGCGGATACACGAAAGACTGGTGCAGGCGTTCTTCAATGCTGTCAGTCCCCGTACGGCAGGTTTCATCAGTGTGAACCTGAACAGTATGTGCATCCAGTCCATCTTTATCTATACCATACTGATGTGGATAGGCGGTGCGTCGCAGTCTACGGCTGGTGGCGTGAAGGTCAATGCTTTTGCCGTAGCCATCCTCAACATCCGCTCCATCCTTCGTGGCACCACCCGTGTGGAATTTGCAGGACGTGAACTGTCCACAGACTCCATCCGTCGAGCCAATGCAGCCGTCATTACCAGCATCATAGTACTGGCATTTTTCGTGTTCTTCGTCACCCTTAGCGATCCGCAACTGCCCTTGAAGGCCATCGTCTTCGAGTGTGTGTCGGCCTTCGGAACGGTAGGTTCATCATTAGGCATTACTTCCGAACTGCATGACACCAGCAAAATACTGATAGTGCTCCTGATGTTCATAGGTCGTGTGGGCGTGGTAACGTTGGCACAGGGACTATTGAAACAGTATAAGAACCAGAATTATAAATTACCTCAAGACAATATTACCATATCATGAAGTGTATTATTATTGGATTAGGAACCTACGGCAGGGTACTGGCAGACGAAATGTCTGCCCTGGGCCATGAGGTCATTGCCGCTGACAACGACGCCAGCCGTGTAGAGAGAGTGAAGGATATCTGTGATGGAGTATTTCAGATTGATGCTTGTGACGAGCTGGCCCTGAGCGTACTGCCATTAAAGAAAGTCGATGTGACCATCGTGGCGATAGGCAGCAATCTGGGAGCCTCTGTCCGTGTGGTGGCGCTGTTGAAGAAACTAGGGGTGGAACACATCTATGCACGTGCCAACGATTATGTGCACAAGAGCATCCTACAGGCGTTCGATATCGAGAAAATATTGATTCCTGAAGAGCGTGCAGCCCGTTCGTTGGTGCGTCAGATGGAGTTGGGAGTGAAGACCGACCTCTTCCGTGTAGATGACACGTATTGCGTCTATAAATTCCATATTCCAGAGAAATTCGTCGGACTCCGCGCCAATGAACTTCATCTCTACGAGAACTTCCGCCTGAAAATCATAGCCATTAGGAAAAGCGAGAGGGTGCTAAACTTCACTGGCATCGAGTATAACAATTCTATCGTTGTCAACACCACAGAAGACAACCTGACAATCGAAGCCAACGACGTGTTGGTATGTTACGGCAAGGAGTCGGACTTCAGGAAACTCTGCCGATCATTGTAAGCAAAACGAGCCGAATGGTAAGTATTGAACTGGATATGATACAAACTGCTGGCGTAGGTGCTTTAGCGCTCATCGTCGGTATGATTCTTACGAGAAAGGTTTCATTTCTTCAGAAATACTGTGTGCCTTCGCCAGTAAGTGGTGGTATCATCTTCTCGTTACTAACGCTGGCACTTTATGGATGGTGCAACGTGGAGGTGTCGTTCGATGGTACATTGAAGGATGTTTTTATGCTGGCATTTTTTACCAGCGTTGGTTTTCAAAGCGACCTGAAAGTCATCAAGCAAGGTGGCCGACTACTGGTCATCATGCTGGGCCTGTTGGTTGCCATCATTGCTCTGCAAAACCTGATGCCGATAGGAATAACCAGACTCATGGGAGTCGACCCTTTGATTGGTATGGCTGCAGGTAGTATATCCATGACTGGCGGACACGGTACGGCAGGTGGATTTGCGAGTGTGCTGGAAGGTATGGGACTGCATGGTGCAGGAACCATCGGTATGGCTGCTGCCACCTTCGGCCTGATTGCCGGTTCTATGATAGGAGGCCCGTTGGCTGAGCGGATTATCCGCAAAAAACTGACGCATGAACAGATGCAGCCACAAGATGAGGAGATTGACCCTGCAATGGCTGGTATCGAGAGCGACGAGGCTTCACCAACTGGTCGTGCCAAGCGCGTCAGCACAAACGAGCAAGAATTCCAGCAATATGCCAAAGCTACCTATTGCATTCTTCTGGTCATGGGTGCTGGCACCATCATGAGTTGGCTGTTGGCAAAGACGGGCGTCACATTCCCAACTTATTTCGGTGCCTTGATACTTGCTGCCATTGCTCGCAACACGTTAGGATTCGTCAGTTTCAAGCGGAACGGCAAACGGGTGAAAGCTGACAAGCTGCTGGATATGGATCGCATCATCAGTGTGGGCAACATCTGCCTGTCAATGTTCCTTGGTATGGCCATGATATCCCTGAAACTTTGGGAACTGCAGAGTCTGGCCCTTCCGTTAATAGTCATCTTGGTATCTCAGGTTGTGATGATGGACTTCTTTGTCTACTTCGTAGCCTTCCCTCTGTTAGGTCGCAGTTATGATGCTGCCGTCCTGTGTTCAGGCATCTGTGGTTTCGGTCTTGGTGCTACTCCCAATGCGATGGCTAACATGAGTGCTGTGTGCTATAAATACCGCTATACGGTCAAGCCCTTCCTCATCGTTCCCATCATCGGTGCCATGTTCGCTGATTTGATTAATACGGGAATGATTACTCTCTTCCTGAATGTTTTGTAATAGTATCTAGTACGTCCCTACGGACTGCGAGTCCGCTCCTTACGGACTGCGAGTCCGTACCCGACGGACTAAAAAATCCGTGTAGTCTTTCGATTACACGGATTTAAATTTAGATTTTATAATTCTTACCCCAGTTCGGGATAAGAGTTGTCAAAACAGCATAAGTTGTTTAGTGTCCTCGATATAATATCCATCAAGTGCTTGTGGTTTGTTATCGAAGAAACAATATGCAGCCAGAGAGGCGACCATATTCATGATGAAGTTGTTGACAGACCTGTGTCTTGAGTGTACCAATTGCGCCGTATTCTTCAGCATGTCATTAATGGTTTCTATGATGCATCTTTTCCTGAGCATGATTTTGTCCCACATGGGCATGAGCCTGTTCTTCATGTTCGTCTTGATACCCGTGACCAGATGTATTCCGTCCTCGAAAAGCATATCGAAGAGCCTTGGTGAGATGTACCCTCTATCGGCGAAGAGTTTCCCATAGAGTGTCTTTGCCAAGACAGCCCAGACCTTCGGATCCCTGTCATCCACATTGGCTCCCGTAAAGCAGAACGTAATGATCTCACCCCTGTCGTTACAGACAAAATGCAGCTTGAAGCCGTGACACCATCCCATCGTCCCCTTCCCGTCTGTGGCCAGTCCCTGAAATACCTTGTTGGCATAGCGGCGCAGGTTGTGGCAGACAGGAACCATCGTGGAATCCACAAAACTGATACCCGTACAGCGACCGAAGGCAGAAAGGTTCAGAAAGAACATCATCTGGAAGAACACCCGGCTCTGAAGCTCGACGAAGCGGTTGTAAGAAACGGCATTGGGGAAGTCAGACTTCAGATGTTGCTTGATGAAAAACAGATAGTAGTGCTTGAAATTGCGGAACGAGCCGAACTGGAACACTATCAGGATGGTCATAATCTCACTGTCGGAAAGAGAGGCCTTGCGGTAGCGGCGACGCTTACCATCTGAGGACATAAGAGGCTTTTTGTCTATTTCCTTATCAAATTCTTTGCAAAATTCATCCACGGCACAGAAAATTTCTGTAATTTTGTAGTCGGTAATCATGAGTATATTCTTTTGTTTAACTTTATAAGTAACTGGAAATCACCTATAAAGGTACAAAAAATATCTCAGATTACCAACTTTTTAGACAACTTTCTTATCCCGAACTGGGGTAATTCTTACTTCACCTCCTCGAATCTAACCCATACTGAATATCAGAAACTTACGTTTTAGATGGTACAAATATGGACTCGATAATCGGCCTTTAATGGAATCTAACCATCCCGAATCTCATCCCTCACTATCAAGAATATGCTCGTCGATTGGGATTCTATATACGGCATTTGTGTTCTTTAATCTCTTGCTGATGTTCTTCGTATCAGCCTCTTTGAACCATGTTTGGAAGGTGTATTGGACGAACTGAGCCGTAAGCATTCCATCGATGTGATACAGGTTGGCAATATTCCAGCCGAAGTTCTGGAGATCCCGCTGCGTGAGTTCTTCCTTTTTGCCTACCCTCTCAATTTTGATGGGGAGGGTAGGAACCACAATCTTCTCAGAAACAAATGCGGTAACACATTCGTTGACCTGGAAAAGCTCCTCAACTGTGAAGTCATAAGGTATAAGTGTCTTCCTGACGTATGCCAGAAGCTTCTCTAACTTCTCCTTATTATCTTTGTCTCTCTTAGCGATGTACTGCTCTCGTTCCTTCTTATAAGTTCCCATAAACCGATGCAGCCTTTCCTCCATCGTAAGTTGTTGGTTGTTCTCGTCCATCACCTCCAATGGAGATTTCATGACAGGCTCCTGGATAGGATGATCGGCAATGTATTTCTCAATAGCTCTCATCTCTATCTTTGGAACAATATTCTCACGATAAGCCTTGGCATAGATGTTTGTG
>Ga0310695_10008451_pt1 | contig 15907 bp, 11 predicted proteins | sample RumenRJG_04DNA_FD_203882 | JGI IMG/M metagenome (GOLD analysis project Ga0310695, IMG submission 203882) | Bovine rumen microbial communities from Lethbridge, Alberta, Canada - RJG_04 (v2) (version 2) | ecosystem: Host-associated > Mammals > Digestive system > Stomach > Rumen | place: Canada...
GCATCGATGATCGTTATCTCCTGCTTGTGGTTGCCCCTTACAGAATCGTTTCTGCCTATGACAGCAAGCTGGTGTCTTCTGGAGTCGTAGGTCATACCGTTGCCGTGAGTAGTCTGAAGAGTGCCTGACACCTTCACGATAGCACCGTTTGACATCCTGTACTTGGCTATCCTGCCGGTCTGCTTGTAGCTGTTAGCAAGCAATACGTATGCATTTACACCATCCGATGTTCCGCCCTGCGCTACGCCCCATCCGTTACGAACCTGTCCGGCATATGATCTGAGATCATAACCGCCATTGGCGAACTTGACTTTGTTAGGAGAAACAGTGTTTCCGCTGCGTGCTCTGCCGCTGAGTCTTCCCAGTTTTGGCTGAATGTTCTTTACAGCATCAGGAAGTGTCGCAGCAAGTGTCGTACCGCCGGCTTTTGCTGTGACAGTGAAAGTATACTTTCTCCCCGGGTGCAGGTTTTCGAAAGTAGCTTCGAGTGTGTCGTTCTTCGATGATACAGCCGGAGCCTTTACATCGATAGTCAGCTGACCCTCCTTTTTCTGGACATCAGTGATCTCAGATCCGTCAGGGGCTGTCACCTTCTTGGTGACTGTATACGAGTCAGCTCCCGGGAAAGTTTTCCAGCTGAGTCTGATCTTGTTGTTATACTTTGCCTGCCCGGCTTTATATCCGAATTCTTCCTGACTGCCGGCATAAACAAGCCCGGTAACATACGTGCATAGATCAAAACTTCCGGAAGCGACAGGTGTCCCTTGGTCATCTACCGCCTTTACAGTAACAGTATATTTCTGTCCCTTGCTGAGTCCGGTAAATGTGAATTCAGGCGCATCCGCAGTTTGAGTGTTGTCGGAGCCTGAAAGACTGACCTTATATCCGGCTGCATTTTGGTATTCATCCCACTTTACAGCCGCATTGATCTTATTATCAGCGGCTGCCGTGAATTTCTGAACTTCAAAGCCTGTGATCGGATCCAGATCAGCAGAATCCTGCGACCCGCCGTTTCTGAGATTTCCGCCTGCATTCAGGCTGTCTGAACCGACCGACTCGATTCCATTGTCAGCATTGCTTTTTTCACTTCTGTCTTCAGCCTGCGCTTCCGCTGCTTCCGGCTTCTGATCTTCCTGAGTCTCTGCCGGCTGAAGATCTGCATCGCCTGCCGGCTCTGCATTATCCTGAGAATCCGCTTCTTCTGGATCCCGGTCTTCCTCAGAGCCTGCAGCATCTGCTATTGCACCAGATCCCGCTGCATCAAGAGCTGCATCTGCATACTCGGATGTAAACGCTTCATCAGTACCGGCAGCGCTGTCAGCAAATACTTCCTCAAAGGCAAAGCCTGACATGGACAGTGTCATCACTGCTGTCAGCATCAATGCGGCTATTCTTTTCAGGAGAACATTGCTTTTCATCTAAGTTCCTTCTGTTCTGATCACTACGTCTGTAATTGGTCCGGTGACAGACTCCGTGTACATAACACGGGAATCTATCACCGAAATTTTATCCTAATTCAAACGTAAAATCGCCGAACGTTTACAAACTTTAAGATTACTTGAACCATCTTGTGAACTTGCCGAAACCTTCTCTTGCGTTAACCTTGATTCTCCTGATCTGCAGGATATTCTGCTTTCTGGTCGCATAGCCGTTCTTGCCGTATGTAAACGCTACCTTGATGCCGCTGTCTGCATATGCTTTTCTCATGCCCTTAGTATTTCTGCCATAAGGATAAGCAAGATACTCAAAGCCGAATATCTTTTTCTGCTTTGCCGCATCCTTCATTACTCTTTCATACTCGCCCTTCTTTGAGAAGTGCTTATGCAGGCTGTATGTATGGCTCTGGAATTCCAGGTAATCCTGAGAATCTTTCAGCTTCTGATACTGCTTGAACTTGATGCTGCCTCTCTTGTTCTTGTAAGTCCTTGAGCCGACAACAAACGTAGTTCCCTTCATTTTATACTTCTTGAGCACCGGAAGAGCCTGGGTAGCGACGCCTATCGCAGCATCATCGAATGTGATCAGCACTGACTTTGGCGGAAGATTGATCTTGCCGGTATGCCACAGATAGAACTCCTCACAGTTGATCGATCTGTAGCCTCTCTTCTTGAGCCACTTCATCTGCTTGTCGAATGTGCTCCTTGAAACTGCAAGGCTGCTGTTTCTGTAACGGGCACTGCCTTTTTTGCTGTTTGAAACTACCATGTGATAGGTCAGGACTGGGATCTTGGTAGCATTTTTGCCGTGATAATATCCATACTTTTCTATAGCTGCTGCCTCAGCTGCCGCCTCAGTTTCTGCTTCCGATCCAGGATCCTGTGTCTGTACCTGATCCTGTGTCTGAGTCTGTGTCTGAGCAGTATCATCAGTGTTCGTATCGGCGAATGAGAAAGTTGTCATTGTGCCGATGACCATGATCAGAGCCAGAAAGATAGATAATAGTCTCGTAGTTCTCTTCATTTTACCTGCCTTCTTCCTTTTCCAATGTGCGTTAACATATAACAGTCTCTATACCCTGTAAATAACATTCTTTATCGTCATTCTGTCCAGCCGTTGTTCTTAAGGAAATCTGAAAGATCCTCCTTATACTCTTCCGGCTGATACTTCTTAGCCTTGGCGACCAGATCTCCTTTGCCGTCCAGCTCCATGATCTTGTACGCTGTCTCTTCGAGTTCTCTGTCAAGTCCAAAGCCCATTTTGATCTTAGCATATGCTTCTATCATCTCGATGTAGTCGGCAAGGTCAGCTCTGACCTCATCGTACTTTCCGGCATCGTATTTCTCTAAGATCTCATCCTTTCTTCCCTCATACTCCTCAAGCAGGCGGAATCTGTTGATAGTGCGCCACACATATTTGTATTGCCTGTCGGCATCTGCGAGCTTCTTTCTGTAGACTCTTGTGCCGAATTCATCGTAATCTGCTTTCTCGAGAGCCAGCCTGTCAAAATCCGTGCCCTTCTGCTCGGCTTCTCTGACGACCTGTTCATAAGAGTGTCTGAGGTCGATGTAAACTCCCCATTCACCCGCCGGATAAGCCGCTTCAGATGCCACCTTGGCCGGATCCTTATATGCAGCTTTCACTATGTCCGCGATCTTATCTGCTACCGATACTGTGATGCCTTCGAATTCTGCCTTGCCTATCTTGTTCATCGCCTTTCTCGGGACGTTGAACCTGTCTTTGCCATCGTAGTAGAAAACACTTTTGCTCTTACCGTTATCGGCCGTGCAGGTGCTGAAATATTTTGCCATAGTCCCCGGTCTTCTGAGGAGTGCCCTTGCCGCGCTGAGAGCGGTCACCTTAGTGCGCTCCTTATTGCTGCAGTACTCTTTTCTGACCCTGGTGCTAAGGATATCATTGGTCCTGACAAGTGTTTCAAGCGCCTTCTGGTATCTGCCTTTTGGCGCAGCGCTCCTAAGCACCCATATCTTGACGAAGACTCCTTTTTCCTCTGCCCATGAACCCCTCTTGATATCTATTAGCGTAGTAGAAGTATCTGTGTATCTTGCGTAGACTCCATCCATCAGAGGGTTGTTCTCAAGTGACTCGATCTTCCTGTCCGTCCTGCCGGCAACTGCTTTACAGAATTTCCTGTAGTCTTCAGGCATCATCATGATCTCTGCAGTATAATCGCTGCATGTGAAACCTCCGGAAAGAACCTGCATAGCCGCGGTCCTGCCGGCAAGAGAATAGCGTATTCCCTCTGCAGCGCAGATCTCTTCGATCTCCTTAAGCAGCTCTATTACTCTGCTCTGTACTTTAAGCATTGGCGAATATTCTCCTTTTCTTTTCAATATCCAGTCTGATGAGGCCGTCATTGGTGCCGTCATAGATGGAGTCATATATCTTAGTTGCAGCTGCCTTGTCTCCTTCGAGCCAGCGGATGTCGCCGGTCGCCTTGATGATATCAACATTGCCCGGGTATTCCTCGAGCAGGCTTTCCGCTTTTTTCATCAGGTCTGCGGCATCGCTTCCGTCAGATGTTATGATATCGTATTTGAGTCTCTCAAGCCTGACCTCCCTGTTCGTCGGGTACTGGGACTCAGCGTACTCGAGAGCATTCCGCTCATCTTCAGTCCTGCCGTATATTCTTGCGGAGGATACCGCGAATATTGCATCCATCATCTTCTGCACCTTATCGAGTGCAGGTGTGGATGCACCGTTTCTCTCGGTATATCTCTGGATGAATCCAGAGACTTTACCGTATTCACCCCTGCCGCAGGCGAGATTCATCATAGCCGCGTACAGACAGTCATCCGGCAGATCGATGAATCTGTACCAGTACTTATATGCTGCCGCATACTGGTACTGATAGAACTCCTCGAAGAGATCTTCCAGAAGCGGCCAGTTTTCAGCCTCTGTCTCAGCAAGGACATCTATCTTTTCTTCTTCGATCCTCTCAAGCAGGTTAGTCCTGACACGCTCTGACACAAATCTGATCATGTCCTCATCCCATATCTTTCTCTTAAAGCCCTCGTCAACGAATGATTCCTTGTACACCCTTCTCTTTTCCTTGACATCAGCTGCATCGAGAAACTGCATATAGTCTCTTACGAAATACGTATATGGTATGGTCGCACTGTGCAGATCGACATGGACCTTCTGCCCGCTTCCGCCCGGGATGATATAGTAATCTTCACCGTAGAAGTGGCGCATCTCCTCCAGATAATATTTCGAAACAGGCAGCGGCGTACCTTCGAATGGTATTTTCACTGGTTCAGCGTCGAACATCCACTTAGGGAACGTCCTGAGGAACATCCTAGGCGATGACAGATAGACATAATCGTCATACTCATCATCCTTAAGTCCCTGATTGAATAGTTTCGCCTCCATCTCCTCGAGGACAGCGACCTGTCCTTTTTTCTTGCTCTCTTCACGGGCTTTCTTATACGCCTCAACGAATCTGTCCGTCCTGCGGCCTGTATGCCTGAACGTGTTGTTCTGGAACTCGTCATACAGTGCAAGCAGCTCCATGTAGTCAGTTCTTGCCGGCTCAGTCTTAGGAAGCGGGAAGAGGATGAAGATATCTATGATGAGTCCGGCATAGGCTGTCTCGTCATCCCAGAACGGCGTATTCTTGGTGATCTTGGTCGTGTCAAGATTGACATAACGGCCAAAAGCAGTACCGTACTCGCGGTTGATCCTGTTGTCGACGACTATGCGGTGCGTCTTTTCCGTCTGGCTGTTGACTGCCTTTACGAACTTATTGTAGTTGTCTTCTGTCATGACGATATCTGCGTCATTGTCCCACGGAATAAAGCCCTCGTGCCTTACAGCTCCAAGGCATGTGCCTCCGTCTATGAAATATCTGATGCCGTTAGCTTCACAGATCTCATCGATCTCCTTAAGCATATCGAGCAGCATTTCCTGTATCTGTTGCATTATATTCTCCTACTAAAGTGTGATTCCGAAGTGGTCCAGTATATTCTTGCAGTAGCACTCTGACTCAGTCTGCAGCTCGGGTCTTACCTTAGCTCTTGCATCCCGGTATAGGTCCTTTCCTTCAGCTACATCTGAAATAAACTGATTCAGATCTTCCTTCTTATATATATGATGTCCCGGCATGTAGTCCCTGACGTTGTCATAACACCAGCTGCGAGCCTTCTCGTATTCATCGAAGTCTGTAAGGATGAATCCCATCGGCTTATCAAGCAACAGGTAGTCTATGGCTACTGATGAGTAGTCAGTCAGAAGAGCATCCGTCTTCGCAAGCAGTTCATAGAGATTGACATTCTCTTTTCTCAGGACCTGATTGTCTGTATGGGATATGTTGGTCAGCTTGTCCCATTGGATGTCCGAATCTGCCTGGAGTACATGTGTTTTGATCAGCAGTACTATCCTGTTTTCACTGCACACCCTGTCGAGAGATATCAGTTCTTCCATATTGTCAGCAAGCGGCAGGCCTGTATCAGAAACACTGGTCGCGGTGGATATCCTGTCCACCCTGCTCTTTCTGAAGGTCGGCATCCATATGATCAGCCTGTCAGCACCGCAGCCCTCTTTTATCTCAGCTGCGTATTCGCCGGCTCTTGTCTTTTCGGTATGGAACCAGTCATTACGTGCATAGCCGAGCGGGAGCAGCTTTTCAGGACCGCACAGGTAATGCGTCGTCAGCTCTTTTGCATATTTCGGACCGGTCGTCGTACACCAGTCGAACTGTATGACTCTCTGCTCACCGGGCTGCCTGCCCTTGTAGCCGCAGCCATGCCAGAGCTCTACAAAGGTCTGCTCGGGCCGGAAGTTCTTGACCCAGTTCACGTTGTGAGAAAAGAAGACGAACTCTGCGCTGAGGGCAGCCTCGTAGGACTCCGCCGTCCTCTGATGCCTGGAGTTGTACATCTTCACCGACTTCACGTTCGGTGTGCCCAGGTCGCGGTAGTTTTCCTCGAATTCAAACAGCCAGGTGATCTCGTACTTGCTGTTGTATCCGTGCTCGATCATATACTCGTAGAGAGCCCGCGGGTTGTCCGAGTAGTCTTCCGTCGAGGTGAAAACGACGCTGTTCTTCTTTACCGGCGGCGGGTTCTCTATGAGCTGTTTTACTTTCTGCCTTTCCGGATAATTCAGTATTCTGTTGATCTTTTTACTTATACTGCCTGGCATTATTCCTTTTTTATTTAAACCCGATGCAATCGGGTGCCGGGTGTTTTATCTTCCTCAAAATGCCACTAATCTTCATGTTAAGGATAAGTGCACAAACATACATATTAATTATATAAAAAACTGTATGGCAGTACAAGAAATCAGGGTTTTTCATAATTCTTCCGCTGTAATAATAGCCCTGAGGTCTTATTGGTGTTATTATGATACAGGAGTCATTTTTTTCGGTTCGCACAATTCTGAGAATTGCAGTGACCATTCCCCTGACTTCATGTCCGATATTTTTTCTACGGAGGTTCATTATGAAGAGAAGGATCGTCTCACTTCTGCTGATCACAGTGCTCATATTAGGATGCTTCACAACAGTCTCGTTCGGTGCAAGCAAGAAAAAGAAGATGACTGTTTATTATCAGGTCTGCAAAGTAGGTGATGTCGCTTATTGCAGCTCAGAACACGGCCTCTTCAAGGCCGACCTTAAGAGCGGCAAAAGCATCACTGTGTACGACGAAGTTATATGTGAAGCAGGAGGAATGAAAACATATAAGGGCTATTTGTATTTCATTGATTACGGTGACATCAGTGGGGATCTGTACAGAGTCAAAATCTTAAATAACAAAGTCCAGCGTCTGGCCACCGTTGTCAATGAATATGCAATAAGCAAGAAAAAGATCTACTACGTCGGTTACGCGAATATTGAAGGCAGCAAGGTAAAGAAGAGAGTAATGAAGCTTAATGGCAAAGGCAAGAAGAAGAGCAGCTATAAAGTTGCGAACAAGTACAAGGCTTCTAACGTCAAAGGCTATTATATCCAGTCAAAATTGACCAGCAAGGTCTGGAAGACATATGTGGATGATCTTGATGGAGAAACAAAAGGCTACTGGGAATATAAGTATACGGACTATCTTGTGACACCTGACAAGCAGATACCGTTATGCACGTATGATTCAGATGAGGTTTTATAGCCTTTATTCATAAAACATGGCAGCTGTGCAATATGCGCATGCTGCCATTTTTTTATGCTTTGCGATCTGTGAGTCCTATATAATCGAGGATCCTCTCGGTCGCGTGACCGTCGCACGATCTCATGAAACGGTCTCTGAACGCATCGACCTCTTCCTTGTCGAACTTGGTGTCGAGGTTCTTGATATAGTCGACGACGTCTTCTGTTTTGTCCACGACAGGGCCCGGCGTGAGCTCGTCGTAGTGATAGTAAAAGCCTCTCCAGTCGTTATAGTCTTCGAGGTCGTCTGCGAAGAATATCATCGGTCTGCCGAAAAGCGAGTACTCGAAGACTAGCGATGAGTAGTCGGATATACAGATATCTGCTGCGCAGATGAGGTCATCTATAGTGAGCTCCCCTGTGACATCCCATGCAAAATCCCTGCAGCTTTCCGGCGGCTGCGGTCTTTCCTTGACATGCGGATGCTGTTTTATGAGAAGGACGTATTCATTACCTATCTCCTGGCGGAGCATTTCGAGGTCGAGCGATTCAGGCGCATATGCTGTCTTTACTCTGCCCCTGAATGTAGGAGCATAGAGTATGACCTTGCGCCCATTCAGGCCAGGCACTGCTGCAAAAACTCTTTCTCTTGCTTCTCTGACATAGTCCTCATCAAAGAAGATATCGGTCCTGCTGATGCCTGTCGGCTGCACTACGCCCTTGTCTCTATAGTCCATGGCTTCTTCATACGCCCATACGACTTCAGGCGAGCTGACCGTGATCAGGTCTTCATTCCTGTAGTCAGGATATTTCTTCTTGGTCGCGAGATTGCTTCCGAATCTATAGTCGGCAGTACTAAGACCGAACCTTTTGAAGGCTCCGCATCCATGCCACAGCTGCACCACAGTTGTTCCTTTTCTTTTTTCAAAACCGCCTACAGTAGCGAGGGCCTCGGTGGTGAATACATATCTTGCCGTAGCGTATTCCTTGATGAAGTTGATCTCCCGCATCAGCTGATATCTCTTCCTGACCTTGTTGTGTCCGAGCGACATCTGTATGACGTTGTAGCCGCCTCTTGCTTTAACAGCCCGCAGCATGCCCTTCATGCTGTTGGTTGGTTTGAGCTGTGAAGGCTCGACAAAGACAACCTTCTTCTCATCGATCTTCTTAAGCCTGTATATTGCATAGAAGAATGGGTAGATGATCTTTACAGTAAGGAATCTGAAAAGGTTCTTCTCTGATCTGCTCTTCCACTTGCGCAGTCTCTCGCCGAGCGGCAGGTTTTCCTTTTCTGCACGCCATGGCTCGCGCTGCCTTTCCTCTTCTGAGATCCTGGCTGCAACATTAGCAGATGTGCTGCTGTTATTGGCTTCCTGTTCTGCTGCTGTATTCTGTTCTGCTGTTTTTCTGTTTTCTTCCATATTATTAATTATCTCGAGACATGCCCTTTATCAATATAGATCATTTCATATTCTGTATGGCACATTTGTGCCTGATCTGCAGATAAGCTGTTACTTGTTCCACAGCATGACCGTCTTGCCGCCGGCCTTTCGGATATCCGCTTCAAAGGCAGTAGTGAAGTCTGTCATATCGTTTACTTCGATAACACTGTCGACCAGACACTCGAGGTATGTCACCATCTCCGGGTGCTCCGTGTACATGTTGACGGTATCTATGAAGTCCTGTCTGCCGCTCCGGCTGCTCCCGAATATCCGCAGGCCCTTCTCAAGAACCATTCTGGTGTTGATCGGAGCGAGTTCCTCGGTGACGCCAAGGATGGAGATCGTACCCTCAGGGGCTATATGATCTATGATCTGGTTGATCGCAGACGGTGCGCCCGAACTTCCCACACACTCGAATGCATGGTCAAAAGTAATGCCCTCCGGAATATCATTGATGTGATATGTCTGTTCAGCGAATGAAAAATTAGCGAGCTTATCTTCGTGTTTACCGAATATATGCAACTCAGCATCAGGTTCTCTGTAGTTCAGAATAAGTGCGACGATAAAAGCGAGGTTTCCGTCCCCCCATATAGCGATCCTGTTCCTCCTGCTGTGAGAGAAAGCCTGAAATCTATTGATAGCATGATAACAGACCGAAGTGAATTCGGTGAAAGCAGCCACCTCGGGGTTGATCCCTTCAGGCAAAGCAACGACTCTGTCTCTCCTGAGAGCAACATTGTCCTGCATGAATCCGTCGAACCCGCTCGCTCTGAACTTGCTTGATCTAAGATAGTTCTCTGCGATTATCTCGTCCTCTTCAAAAGGCGTATTAGGGATCATGACCACCGCCTGACCCGGTGCGAACTCGCCTGACCTGTCCATCACGACCCGTCCGATACCCTCATGTATAAGTGCCATCGGAAGTTTTTTCGCAAGGACTGCAGCAGGTCTTCTGCCCTGATAATATCTCTGATCGGCATTGCATATGGACAGATGTGTCGGCCTGACGATGACCTGATCTGCATTGAGGTCTATATCATTCCACTCGACCTCAAAGCGCCTTGGCTCAACAAGCCTGTAAACTGCATTAAGCATTATTCGTCTCCTTTGAGGATCGTCTCAGCGACCTTGATGTCATACGGATAAGTGATCTTGAGGTTGAAGCTCTCTCCTCTGACGATCTCGACGTCCTCGCCTTTCATTACGAAGATCTTGGCCGCATCAGTGAGGATATCTTTTTCCTCATCTGTGAGGCTCTGATACAGAGCTCTGAGTTTCTTCGCTTTGAAACTCTGAGGAGTCTGCCCCTGCCATAGCTGTGATCTGTCAGGGATCTCAGCGATAAGCTTTCCGTCTTCAGATCTTACGATCGTATCAGTTGCAGGAAAAGCGGTGTCGCATGCGCCAACTCTTTCGGCTGCTTCGATATTATCTCTGAGTATCCTGTATGTGACAAAAGGCCGCACGGCGTCATGAGTAACGATTATTGTATCATCGTCAAGATTGCCCTCTTCATCGATGAAGTTTATCGCATTCATAAGGGTCTCGTTTCTCGTGTCACCTCCGGCGATGACCTCGATGCGGGACATGTCAGGAATGTTCTTAGCGAGAATGTTTCTGGTATGTGCTATCCACTTTGCCGGTGTCAGGACTATGATCTTTTCAAACTCTGTGCAAAGCGCGAATTTCTCCACTGTATGCACTATGATCGGCTTGCCGCCTATCATGAGAAACTGCTTTGGCTTCTCGGCATTGCCCATCCTCTTTCCGACTCCGCCCGCGAGCACTGCTCCGTATATCATTTAGTGTCTCCTTTCAGATTGGATCCGGTACTCAGCCAACCTGCGTTTCTGAACTTTCACACTGCAGGCCGTTATTCCACCGGACTGTATATAACTTCTATCTTTTATCCAACAGACCATCTTTTATCAGATGCTCTATTATACGCTCGGAATTCCTTCCATCGCGGAATTCTACTATCCTGCTGTATCTGGCTGTATTCCGCTCTGACTGCGGCTGTCTGTAATTCTTTCTCACTGCTGAGGTGATCTCTTCAGGCGTCATGCACACATCGCCGAATACATTGTCTTCATTCAGCATCAGGTAAGTGCCCTCGCCGTAGTGCTCCATGCATTCGTCTTTCTCATCCCAGCAGAATATTACATTGGCTCCTCTGTAGAAAGCATCATATGCGATCGATGAGTAGTCTGTGATCAGAAGGTCGGTTTCACGCAGGATCCTGTCATAGCTCTGTCCCGTCACGATATGGCCGCCCATGTCGCTGCTGACGGCTGCAAACCTGTCAGCCATAAGCGGGTGAGGAAGGATCGTCACTTTGTCCCTGTATTCCGGCGGGACTGCGTTGAAGATACGCTCAGTCATGCGATAGTAGCCGGTGTCTCTGAGGTCATCTCTCGCCTGATTAGTCTCCCATCTGCGCCAGGTGAGCATGATAACTATCCTGTCCGCGCTTTCATACCTGTAGGAATTGTCGAACTTTGCGAGTCCCGTGATATACAGGTCTTCTCTCTTCATCCCGGCGAGCTCAATGAAGTGCTCGGCCTCGAGCTCTGAAGAAACTACCGTCCTCTGCAGTCTCATACCGGCATTCCTGAAGCCCGTTCGCATCTCAGAGTTGAGCGATACCATGTACATGACTCCGTGCTGCAGGAAAACATATCTCAAATCACGGCTCTTGATCTTGTCCATAACCAGCTTGCTTGCGATCCTGAGCTGCAGCGCATGCTCGGTCGACTCGGTCGCTATATATGTATCGCTTTCGAAGATCAGTTCGAGATGCCGGTCAGAATCCTTCCAGACGAGATTCCTGCGGTACTTTTCAGGCAGGTCCCTTATCTCCGGATTATCTTCATTTACTATATAGTAGACATTGTCGTAGCCCGCGTCGATGAGCTTTTCATAGAGCACAGAAGCGCTCTCTTCATATCTCGAGCAGTTCTTCTCATACATCAGGATCGGCTCGCCCGACCTGTCGAGACCCTCTCTGCCGTGAGCAACTCTCTTCTTCCTGGCTGTGAGTGACTTTCTGTATGCCCTCCGTATCCTCTCCTGTTCTTCAGGATAGTCATACCGGTTGGCATCCCTTACGGTAAAAGTGAGGGAATTGTACTTGCTCTGTCTGAAGTACATGGCAATGCCGTCTTTTACGAAGACCTTGCTGTTCCTGTTGTGCCCCTTCTTGAGGTCATAAGCCGAATACAGTATCCTGCCCTCAAGCCCGTCATAACTGACGATCAGCTTGTTCTGTATGTCAAAATTCCTGGCTTCCTCACGGTCGATGCTGATCTCGTACTCGTTGATACTTCCTCCGCGCGGGAGCTTTCTGCCGTATCTTGAGCCGAAGCGGATCTGCGCAGCGTTTTCTTTAGCCGGGATATCGATCCTGATCCTGTCAGTATCTATAAGTTCCCTGCTGCCCTGCATCGAGACAATACAAAGCCCGGCGATAATGATCTTACCGCCTTCTTCTCTTTCCTTGTGAGTAAGGATCCCTATGATCGGGGATCTGGTGCGTTTTTCCATCAGACTATTCTCCGCCATTATTATTTTATAAGCAAAACGTATGTCATTCAAGAGCAAAGGCCTAAAGCCCTTCTGCGATATCTTTGATATTGATTCCGGTCTTCCATATATAATCTGTATCCGCAGAATTATTGGCAAGTATCAGCAGATATCCGTCTTCGTCGCATACCGCGCTCTCTACTTCACTCAGCTGGCAGACCAGACTGCCAAGGTACTTTCCTCCCTCCATGTCGTAGAGGTCTATGTAGTTGGTACCATGCTTGTCCTTTCCCGAAAGGCAGCGCATCATGATGCCTGCGTGTCCGCCGCAGTCCTGTGTATAAGTGTAGCCTCTGTGTTTTACAACGCCGACTGTATTGAGGATCTTGAAGGAACCGTCACCTGAATATGAGACCATTCCCGTCCTCGAGCTCGTGTAGAACCTGTTTTTGTCCCTGTCGTATCCTATACCCGATGCTCCGCGCGGAAGCGTGATCACGTCGTATCCACCCGTCTCAGGAGAATATGTCACGCACCTGCCGCTCCATCCTCTGACGCAGTAGCAAAGTCCTGTACTGTCCGCATAGCAGAATCCGTTAGGATGGCCCAGCGCGATGTCAGGAACCGAGACGCTTCTGCCGTCACCGTCGACATCGTAAGTGACTATTCTCTGAGCGCCGGCTGAACCGTAGGCTATGTAGTACTTGTCCCCTGAATAGCCGAAAGCCTGCGGGCAGTGTTTATTGCCGCCCTCTCCGATGACTGCCTTTACCACTTCACAGTTGCTTTCGTCCAGAGTGTATATGGCGAATGCCGATGCACCGGATGCTGTGACCGGATCAGACGCGATCACATGGATGTTGACTGTGCTTTCAGCTCCCATGTATTCGTCGGTCTCTTTTGCGGCGACAGTGATAGCCGCTTTGCCGGGACCGGTGAGGGTCACTTTTCCTGTTTTCCCGTCGACCTTCGCAACGTTATCATCGCTCGACTTAAATTCAAGAGCGGTCTTGGCCTTAGCATCAATAATAAACGGTTTGCTTGAAGTCAGCTTGGTGATATTATCTCTGGTCTCGACCTTCTGGGTCTTCATGGTGCTGAAGGCTTTGCCTCCAGTTATAAAGCCTTTGCGCTTATCATTATCGGCACGGACCCGGAACACATATTTCACACCTTCCTCAAGGTCTCCAACCTTTTTGGTAACATGGACATGAGTGTCCTTTTCACCTTCACGCTCGGAATCTTCCGGTTCTACAGTTTTGCTCTTGAGAGAATCCGCGTCAAGATCAAGCCGTTCCCAGTCTTTATATTTATGACCTTGCTTTTTATAGTAGAGCGAGTATGTATCTGTATTACGTACCTGATCCCATTCGAGAGTGATGCTGTCCGGTGTCCTTTTCGAAGCCCTGAGCGAATCCGTCTCAACTATGCCCGGGCGCTCCCGGTAATCTTTATATACTACAAGCGCTGTTGCTGCGGTCATGAGGATGAGGAGCAGAAATGCAACTCTGAGCTGTCGGCGCCTCTGCTTCTTCGTCAGGCTTCTGATCTTCTCTATCCTTGGCGGTCCCTTCTTTTCGGACGACAACAAAGCCCCTTCCTGTCTGCCTGGGGCTTTGATTTCCGGAGCCTGAGCGTTGTCCTCTGATGTATCTTTGACCTGAGTGTTGTTCTGCTCATCAAGAACTACAGGCTGATCGCCGGTGTTTTCTTCTTTTTTATTTGAATGATCTTTTTCTATCTGAATGTCGGGTTCCCTCATTGTCTATTTAGAACAGAACTTCTTTATCTTATCGCAGATATATTCTACATTATCCTGCGTGAGTCCGTAATACATCGGAAGTCTCAGCAGTCTTTCGAATGTATTTGTCGTATATCTGTCTTCTCCGTGGAATCTTCCGAAGCGGCTGCCCGCAGGTGATGAATGAAGCGGCACATAGTGAAAAGCCGCCATTATGCCGTTCTCCTTGAGATATCTGATGAGAGCATCTCTCTCACTGATATCTGCCACCTTGATGTAAAACATGTGCGCATTGTGCCTGCACTCTGCAGGGATCACAGGAAGTTCTATCCTTCCTGCCTCTGCGAGAGATGATAGCTGCTCATAATATGCATTCCAGCTGCGGATCCTGTTTTGGTTGATCATATCGGCTTCCTCAAGCTGTGCATAGAGGTAAGCAGCATTGATATCGCTCGGCAGATATGACGACCCCATATCTACCCATGTGTATTTGTCGACCTGTCCACGGAGAAATTTACTGCGGTCAGTACCCTTCTCTCTGATGATCTCAGCTCTTTCCGCCATTTTTTCATCTCTGATGACAAGGCCGCCGCCTTCACCCATGCTGTAGTTCTTGGTCTCATGGAAACTGTAGCATCCGAAGTCTCCTATGCTGCCAAGGGCTCTGCCTTTGTAGGTCGACATAACACCCTGCGCCGCATCCTCAACGACCTTGATGCCGTGCCTCTCTGCGATGTCCATTATAGTGTCCATCTCGCATCCTACGCCGGCATAGTGGACAGGAGCGATGACCTTGGTCTTATCCGTTATGGCTTCCTCTATCAGCTTCTCATCTATGTTCTGTGTATCCGGTCTTATATCAACATATACCAGGTCCGCTCCCCTCAGTACAAAAGCATTTGCCGTGGATACAAATGTGAATGACGGCAGGATCACCTCATCTCCCGGGCCGACATCTGCGAGGATCGCAGCCATGTCAAGAGCTGTAGACCCCGATGTCACAAGCAGCGCTCTTGCCGCGCCTGTTTTCTCTTCCAACCATGCATGGCATTTCTTGCTGAACTCGCCATCTCCGCAGATCTTGTGATTGTCGATCGCTTTATCTATATATTCCTTCTCTTTTCCTATGAAAGGAGGCTTGTTAAAAGGTATCATGCTTTTCTCCTTGTTATTCTATAAAAGCCTATACATAGTAATTGTATATTACAACCTCTGTTATTACAAGGTTCAGAGCGTCAGGATTTCTGCCTTCATCCGTCTGCAGCCCTGCCATCATCTGTTTTTCATTGCAGGGCAATGTTGTTTTCGTGTATTATTATATAGATACAATCAAGACAATAAAGCATAGGAGGTGCTGATTTGAATAAAAAAGGATTGCTTATAGGCCTTATTCTTGTCGTTGTTATTGCGCTGATCGCAGTTTTTGCCCTCAGCAGCCGTTCCTCTGACAAACCATCTATACCGGAACCGAGCGATGACGCTGTTCTTGAGGAAGATCTTGATGAGGAAGAGGAATTCGAAGGTAACGGTATTGCCTTTGAAGAGGAAGATGATGGTGCAAATATAGTGAAAGCCGCGGCGAAAGAGTCGGATTTCTATGGAACATGGGAAGCTACATCAGACATGGCTATCTATCTGTATGGCAACTTTGAGATCACCATCATG
>Ga0310695_10008452_pt1 | contig 15906 bp, 14 predicted proteins | sample RumenRJG_04DNA_FD_203882 | JGI IMG/M metagenome (GOLD analysis project Ga0310695, IMG submission 203882) | Bovine rumen microbial communities from Lethbridge, Alberta, Canada - RJG_04 (v2) (version 2) | ecosystem: Host-associated > Mammals > Digestive system > Stomach > Rumen | place: Canada...
GGCTTTTCTGTCCCAATCGATAGCAAGAGATTTTATGAGGTCATCGGTTGCCTCATTCCATTTCTCTTTACCAATATATGCTTCAGCCCTGAACGCATAGACTGAAGAATAGTCATTCGCCAGTTTTTCCACATAGTCAAATAGTTTGATCGCATCATCCCAATGTTTCTGGTCATTGGCATTACGTCCCTTACCCATATATCCCATCACATCGCCGGGCTTCAACTCTATCATCTTTTGGTAATCAGCATCGGCGAGGTCGTATCTTCCTTGCTCATAATATATCTGTGCTCGCTGTTTGTAGGAACTCGGTTCTTCAGGATTTACCTTAATAGCGGCAGTATAGTCACTAATGGCTTTGGTAGTGTCAGCGAGGTGCAAGTACACCCCAGCTCTTGTGGTGTATGCGAAGATCATATATTCAGCATCTTTCTTTGGTAGATGCTTAATAGCAAGGTCTGCGGCAGTTAATGCTCTGCCATATTCTTCGTCGTTAAGATGCAACCATGCAACCCATGAATAGGAGTAGCCATTCTTGGGGTTTTCTGCGAGGTCTTTATTGAAGAAGTCTAATGCTTCCTCGCTTTTCTCGTTCTGAATGGCTTCAACTCCGCGCTTGTAGTTATAAGTTTCTGGACGGTTCTGAGCCATGATGTGGATACTTACGAATGTCAGAATAAGAAATAGAAACTGTTTCATATACTTTGATATTTATTGAATGTTTACGTTAGATGGGGTCTGTACAATTTTGCGAATTTCATTACTTGAAAGTAAAACGTCAAATGATTTATGTGATTGCTTGCCTGTGAATATGTATTTAAGACCAGAATGGCTAACCTTGCACATATCGAGCAATGCTTTGCTTGATGGATCACTGAGTCCTTCTTCAAACATACTTTCCTTCACCAATTCCCTATTTGAGGCCATTGTGTCTATAGAATACAGGTTTTCATCGAGCTGAATAGTAATAGCAATGTTCTCCCCCTCCAAACTATAATCCGTCAGTAAGAAGCCTTCATCAAGTTTTAAAGGTAAACTTGTCCGTTCAGCTTCAATACTAATAGACAACAGATTATACAGTGCCTCATGAGGATTAAGCTGAAATTTTTCTCTCAGAGTGTTTATCTCATCCACATTAGCTTTGAAGTCAAATCTTCCCGTAGCAGATTCGGTGATGACAACTCTTATACCATATCCAAACTTGGCGAGCAAATCCATTACGAGATCTCCTTGACTGCTTCCCTGAGCATTGATACACAAGAGGCACATCAATATGCCTTCTTTCACCTTATTCTTATCTTCAATTCTGCTCAGAATATTTATAAAGTCAGAATCATATGCCAGATAGTAAGTAACATAGCCGTTCTCTAACTTGATACCTGTAACAGCACCTTTTCCCATTGCAGCTGGAATTGGGCAGTCTCTATCGGCTCGTTCAATCATTCGAGCAAATTCTGCTCGCTGTGATTCCTTTTCCATCGTGGGTTTCATCACTGTTTTGGCTATTTGTCCCAATATCATCAGACAGAGGAATATGATGCCAACGACAGAGAATGTGATTTTGAAAAACCTCTTCATAACTATTATTCTTACTTGTTATTTGCACTTTCATCGTTCTCATCCTTCTTTCCACTATTACGAAGCAGGAAATAGGCAGGTATGACTGATGTTAGTGACCATCCTATCAGTCGGCCAATAGTTTCTGCCGCACTCGGAGCGATAACACTAGGAAGACATACGATGCCTAATACAATAAACAGGATTCCAAATACTTTTTTCATAATTTGAATTATTAGAGTTACACGTTTATTATTTTATGATCTATAGTTGTCAAAGGTTAACTACTTACTGTCTTTAAACTGACGAATAAGCCATTTCGCCACAAAAAAAATAGCGATAAAAAGCAACCAGGACAAAGCACCGACCACGAATGCTTCTGCAGGACTTTCGTAATTTGAAGCCCAGATATTCGTCGACTTAAGACAAATTATCATAAGCATCAGGATTCTAATATTCATACTTTTCATACGTAAAATGTGATTTTGATTGTTTATATTATTGTTTCTTTACCCTTTATGACAAAAGCATGCAGATGGTTAACATGGGAAAACGTTTTTTTATTAAAAATGGGCGAAGAATTAAACTCCGCCCATCAAAGCCTACATCAAGACTTTTCAACTAACCCTTTAAACAACTATGATATGAACTATATTGAATCTTATATTTACCAGTCATAGCTGGAACTTGAACCGATGCTGCTACCATAAGAATCGTAGTATGTTGTTGTTGTACCACCTCCATAGTTTGAACGAGTGGTAGAAGAGCCGATGCTGCCTCCATACTGGTTGTAGTAGCTGGTGGTGTAACTACCGTCATAGTTCGAACGAGTCGTTGCACTTCCGGTACTGCCTCCGTACTGGTTGTAGTAGTTGGTGGTGTAACCGCCACTATAGTCGGAACGTGTGGTTGCGCTTCCCGTACTGCCTCCGTACTGGTTGTAATAGTTGGTACTGTAGGTGCCTCCGTAGTTGGAGCGAGTGGTCGAGGAACCGGTGCTGCCACCATACTGGTTGTAGTAGTTCGTTGTGGAACTACCACCATAGTTGGAACGGGTCGTGGAAGAACCTATGCTACTGCCATAGCGATTGTAGTAGTTGGTGGTGTACTGTGCAAAGCTTGAAGCTGTTGCCATCATGCAAACGATCATTGTTACAAATAACTTTTTCATTGTTTCTGAGTTTTAAATGATTACTAATTTTGTTTCTTTACCCTTTATGTCGGAATGAAGGGAAAGGTTAACAACTAATCGAAAAAAAATGCGAAGACTTTTTAAGCCCTCGCATAGAAGTATGGTTACAATGTAGTTTCAAGCACTTTGTTCTTTCTCTCTAAGTTTGTGCATCTCATTCCCAACCACCTGGTGGGCACGGAAGAAATCATTTAATTCAACCCGTAGATAATCATCAAGGTCTGGCATTGAGGACAAAAACGGTATGGTCGATTTTGAATGAACGTCCATGTTCTTTCCGACCTCATCAATAGTGAATACAGTGGTGACGGATGTATTGAGGTTTGAAGTATTGATGGCTTTCCGAAGTCTCGACACTTCGTCAATGTCATAAAGTTCAACGTGTCCCCAGTGTGTGTCCCATAGATGGACATACTTTATGTCATTTGTAGTATCAGCAAAGAAATGTTCCCCTTGGTATGCAAAGAAGATTCTGTTGTCATCACCTTCACCGAATTGGTACTGGCAGCCTATCTTGGTTAAGGTGTCAAGGAACAAATCTCTTGTTCCAATAGTTTTTCCTGAAGAAGTATCGGAGAGTGAAGCCTCTTGCTGTCGGGAAATCAATGCTTGCCTCTGTTCATACTCCTTCTTCCTAAGCTGCCCTTCTTTCCAGTCATTCCAAACGGTCAATGCTACGGCAATGGCCATAAAGACAAAAAATGCGTAAACGAAATATGCTCCCATAACTTTTTTATTCTTTATGCGAAAACTCAGTTAATGGTTAACAGGAACAACATATTTCTTCTAATCGAGAATTATAAAACCAGCCCAATAATAGGGGGATTCAAACATTTTATTACCTTTCTCATCAACGTAATTCTTTATATATTTCTGAGCATCTTGAAGAGAACGATGCATATTCTTACCAGACTAATAGTTTCTGTAAAACTCAACCATCAATAAACGAGTTGCAATATCGTCGGCATTCCACAAAGACATGAGAATTGAACCTGCTTGTGCCTCTTTAAATGCACGTTGCAATCCAATAATACCATCTTTTGTTATATCGCCACTTCCACTTTTACAATTGGGCAAAATAATTAACTGTACATCCTTAAGGTTCAAACCGGCTATATCATATGAAGATAAAATCTCTACTTCTTGATCTTTAGGTGATGAAGAAAGAACTATTCCACTTCTTACCAATCTTTTGTCGGTAATATGATTTCTATTACTCATGATACCCATCATTCTCTCAATGTTCTTGTTCGGGATTTTATTTTCTTTCCAGTAATAGGAATGTGTCGCTAAATGAACTACCGAATGATGCTTTTGTAATTGACTTTCTATATTTGCTTTAGTGCCATCTGTACCCTGAATTACAGTGTATCTCAAATTTGACCCGTCAAGTAACTTAGCGATTTCGTGAACTTCTTCTCTCGTTTCAGGAATCTTTTCAAATGACAACGGGCCATTATGCTCATAATTCAAGCCGCCGACTAATAAATAATCAGTAATCTCCGTTGAAGAAGATTGTATGACGTTTCTTGATGATGACAATCTATAGATGGTTGTATTAGGCTCAAACAGACCACATCCAATACCATAATTCTCGATTGGAATAATGTTGAGCATACCATCTAAGGATACAAATACTTTGGTCTTACCCTTTAAATGTATAGAAAGTTTGTCCCATATTAAATGATTATAATCTTCTACTGATGCATTGCCTTTAAGTAATTCATTTAATTCGTCTTCTTTACATATATAGTTAAATACAGGGAAAGACTTTTCTGGTAATAAGCACAAAGCAATTATTTCTCCCGTGTTTTCAGCATCAACAAACTCAATGGCTATAGATTCAGAATCCAATCCTTCTAGAATATCTGAATAACTACCATATAAACCGTCTTTAAGAAAAGCAGATACTAATTCGCTATTCTCCAATCTTTCCTCAAAGGTTTTGGAGATATTCTTATTAGCATTATGGGCAATTTGAGAATTGAGCAACAGACCTTTTAAAAAGAGAATGTTGTCATATAGTATGGCATTAAGCTTATCTATTTGTGTAGTGTTGGAATATAAAGCTCGCAGATAACAATCCAAGAAAATACTGTCGAACCAATCTTCGTAAGTTCTCCATAACAGTTCCCTGTCATCATAAGAAAGTTTTGAGAAATCACGAATGATTAAGAATTTGTAAATATCGAGTGTGTTATTTAACTCTAAGAAGGCTTCATAATAGTCTTCTTTTTCATACAAATATGTGGAAACAGTTCTAAGAAGCTCTGCAAAATCGTAACTATATTTGCCGAAAACTTCTTTTGTTTTATTCAAACATAGGTCCTTAAGTTCAAGATATTTTTCGAAATTGTCTGAATGCAAATAAAAATATAATAAATGATTTTGTCCTTCACATTCTTTGGCATCATCATGAACTGAATTGACGGCTCTCTGGCTTAGACAGGATTCTTGGAGCCTTATGGCTTCATTCGTAGCCCCTGAATTAAAGTAATCAAGTGCCAAATTCTGCATGATACCGAAATAGAATTCATTTTTCGTCGAATTTTTGAGATATTTATTTTGGATGCTTATTTTTTCGATTATTGAGAGAAAGTCCAAGAAATTAAGAAGAATAGATTTGTTATTAGGATAATACTGCATTATTAAGTTAAAACCTTCCTCAGCTATTTCACTCGCACTCTTTCCATTCCCCATACACTGATAAGAATGAGAACATACAGCACATAATTGTATATATGCATCTATATTTTTCTTCTTAGTGTCCTCATTCTTATAAACTAAAGATAGTTTTAATGCATCTGCATATCTCTGTTTGATATAATAATATCTACAAAGATTTACTGCAACTGGTATTAAATTATTATTTGCGTTTTCTTTATACTTCTCGCGAATCATCAATCCATTTTCGGCTAATGAGATTGCTTGATCATAATCTCCTGTTCTCTCATAATAGGATGATACTTTCCCTAATGAGAGTGCTAAATCTAATGAGCCATCTGGATTGATATCCTTATGGATTCTTATTGCTTCATTTCCTTGTCGAATTGCTTGATTGTATTTTTCCTCTCTTGCATAAACATCAGCCAATACGCCATACATTCTTGCCAACGAAACATCTTCCTTCCAATGATTTGTTTGATATAGTTTTATGACAAGGTTAGAGAATTCTATTGTAGAAGAATCATTATGCAAGTGATTATTACAGCCTGCTAATACATATGCAGTAGTTGCTAACAAATTATCTGCCTTAATATCATTATTTATAATATATGACATGACATTTGAGTTTGCTTCTATAGCATTTTCATACTCTCCTCTTCTCATGAGGGAATCTGAGAATGAATATAATTGCCTGGAAAATGTATGAGGAGCAAGATAGGTATTAGAATCACTTCCATTTAGTTGATGTAGCTTAATTCCATTAAACCTCCACTCGCTTGAATCATTTTCTATCAAACTGAATGATTCATTAATTGGATTAACACGAGGAAATCTAATGCTAAATGTGATTGTTTGGTTTGGACGGTCAAATCGGGTAATGGCAGGAGCAATAGCTATTCCATCTACGCCTGTCATTTTATAACGCCTGTTACCTATCTCCAAGAAAGTATTAGGGTCTATATTGATCCATCCTGCATAAGACGAATCATTAATCATATTATTGGCTGAAATATTAACTGTCACAATTGAATCGCCAAGTGTAATCCAATTAACCCAAGTGCTATTTGGGCTCTTGTCAACAGATAAAAGGTTATGATGAAAGGTACCACTGGCAAATAATACAGCAGTATAGAATAGACCTATGAGAGTGGCAGAGACAATTTTTAGAATAAATTTCATAGTAAACCATTAGTCTAACATTATAAACCCTGCCCAATAATATGGATCCTTGTATTTCTCTTTAACATCCATCATCGCTTTCCATAAAGCTTGATGTTTCTCAATGCCGCTTGTGAGATATGTGTAGAATTGAGTCATCAGCATTGATGTAGCATCATCCTGGACTTTCCACAGAGACATGACTATAGTCTGAGCTCCAGCAATTTTAAAGGCTCGTTGAAGCCCATATACGCCATCCACAGGGTCAACTTTACCTCTCGCAGTTTCACAGGCAGAAAGGACAACAAGTTTTGTATTTGACAAATCTAACCTCGAAATCTCGTCGGCTGTAAGTATTCCATCTTCAACATTCAATAGATTAAAGTTGCCTTGCCAAATATTATTGCCTCCAGCAAGCATTAAACCAGCCCACATCATGTATGAGTCTTTTTGTGAATAGACATTGGTAGACGAAACGAACTTGTTTCCTTCTGCTCGCTGAGGAGTATCGATTACAAATCCGTGGGTAGCCATGTGTAATATCTCAGGTGAATTGCCACTTAGGGTTTTAAACGATTCTTCATTTGCGTTATTCTCCTCAAATACTGACACCTGTACACCCTTCTTGTCAAGTAATGACTTTATATTTTTTACTTCTTCCTTTGTTGATGGTATTGGTCCCCATTTACCTCTTTCATTTTCTGAACGAAGTGCTAATCCCGATTGGATTTCAGTTCCTGAATATGTATTATAAGATGAACTGACCATCTCCATATCTGCTGTAGTTTCGTCATATTTGACATTGCCATACAAAACGGAAGTCTTATAATTCAAAACGGAAGATTTTATATTAACTATGTTTGCAGTTGAAGATATGCGACACATTGAATATCTTTCATTTAACATCTGCCCATCTTCGCCATGTAACACGTCAAAATTAAGGTTGGACAAATATCCCGTAGGAGAATAATAAACGGTTTTAATATCTTGAAGGTATGGGGTCATTCTATCCCATAGCATATTATACAGAGTGACAGCTTTATCAGGTGAATAAAGTTCATTTACGAATATCTCATCAGGATTATCATTATCAAATACTTCTTCAACGACATCAACATTTTCTAATGAAACAAGTATAGGATACTCGTAATCTTTTCGTAATATAAAAGCTCCGTAGTAAGGCTGTAAATCAGGGTATTGCTTCATTCTTGGCGCATAACAATATTCAATAGCTATTTCATCCTTTTCTAAGGATTGTTGTATGTCTTTCCAAGTACGAGTTTCGTTTTTAAGTAATTGACCCAAATTACCGATATTATCTATCATACGTCTTTCAATTCTAGTAATTTCTCTAGATAATGAATCTCTATCTGATTGACTTACGGACTTATATGCAAGTTTCTCTTTTAATTCTTTATAATGCAGATATGTGTTTTTTGTATTTTTATCAGCCGAATCAGCATAATACTTGTCCATTATCATCGAGGAATTAACTAACAAGTTCTTACAAAACAAAGCATTGTCGTAAGCAATAGAAACTGCTTGTCCATCATTAGTGTGGTAAGCAACAAGATTATTGGTCATAATAAGTTCTTTAGAGATTTGGGTCCAATAATCATCTCTTTCAATTCCAGCAAAGTATGAAAAGATATTTGCAATATTATTGGTGGAATATCTGTTCATGTCCTCAATTGCTTGTATCGTCTTTCGGTTGTCTTTTAAGTATAAACGACAAAGTGCAAGATTTTGAGCAAACAAATAGTTTTTATCGTCATTGTTACCATTGAGATTATCGAGCAATTTTTCTGCATCTGACCATTGGCCTTGTTTCATATACATCGTTGCCAAATTGTTAACAGCCAATGACCACGCATCACTGACGTCAATATTGTTTGCAAAATCCTTTACTATGTTTTCGAGCGTTGAAATTGCATCACTTCTGTCTCCTATAGCATCATAAACTATTGCTGCGTTACTTAATAGTGTGATACCAATATTACCATGTTCATTTAAGGGACCGATTCGTTCTTCAAAAACAGAAATAGCTTCATCAATATACCATTTCGCATCAAGATAAAAATTAGCATCTAAATATTGTCCAGCTTCTGCATATATCATAGCTATATTGGCAAGAACTTTAGAATATTCTATTCCATAATCGCCAGTTTTTTCAAAAAGATTACATGCAGCATGACTAAAGCGAAGGGCTTTGGGATAATCTTTCAGTCTATAAGCAACCAAGCCTGCACTTGAAAAAAAGATTTGAACGTATTCTGCAGGCATTTTTTCTGTGCTGATTCCAATTTCGTTATTGAATGAATCTATTTCTTTTTGAGCAGAAGGATAATCACCCATCTGCATATATACATTAATCAATAAAGAAATAATACTGGCATATTTTAAAGTGTCAATATACTCATCATTTTTTAATATGTCTTTATACTGAAGTAACGATTGTAGGGCAACATCTCCTCTGCCAGAAACGACTAATGAAGAACAGTCTTCAATAGAAATTAGTCCTGATTGATCAATTTTTGAGGTATTAGAAACACCTGTAGTGGTAGCAACTTGCATATTTAGTCCTTGCTTCATTTGCTGAAACAGAGCAGGGTTAGGTGTGCCAGCACTCTTATATATCGCAATTGCTTTCTCCAAGAAAAGTACCTTTTCTTCCGATTGAGTCTGAGGAAGAACCGCTATATTGTATAATGCCACCGCATATTCTGCTGAGGTTTCTCCAAAAACATTTTTAGCAACTTGTACATATTCTCTACAAAAAGGTTCTCCTTCTTTGTATTTATGCATATCGCGAACTAAAATAAGACATAAATCAAGTAGGCTTTGAGCATAACCTACGGTATTCTGAGCTTCTGAGTATGGCTCAAACCATCTATGTATAGAAAGCAGGAGCGATAAAGTGGTTTCTTTATTACCTTCTTTATACAAAATGTTATAGTAATCATGAACCAATTGCCATAAAGATGAAAGCAATTCAAAATCAGGCATATAACCATCTGACTTTATTTCATCGTCTATTACGGCATCCAAGTATTCTTTATATTCATGTTTTAGCGATTCTGTTGGATAGGCATTCCACATATTTGAAGTAAGTAGTCCCCACAAAAGAATATACGAAGGTGTTTCACCTATTTGTTCCAAAGAATCCTTTTTAGCTTCCAAATAACTCCTGGCAATAGAATCACCTTGCTGAGCCTTAATCAATTGGAGATTCTTTACTAAAGGATTGTCTGTTTCTTGTGAGTAGGAAGAAACGGCGCATATAGATAGTAATATTAACCAGACAACTCTTTTCATTTCGACTCACATTCCTTTATATAGTCAAGTGTACGCTGCATAGCCTTACCATTCAGTTTTATCTGAAGGTCTTTGCTCTTGTTAAGGTATAATAAGGCATTAGCATAATCTTGTTGAAGCATATAGGCTCTGCCCAAATTATGATACATTGTGGTAAGCAAAGCATAGTCTTCCCCTAGAGATTCAACACATAGTTTTATGCCATTTTTCAAAACATCTGTTGCTCTAGAATTCTCATTTGTTTTAATCAAATAGAAGCCATATTGGGAATAGTATGTTACCTTGGTATTATCTGATACTATTGAGAACAAACCTTTTGCTTCTTCAAATAACCTTTGGGCCTCTTGATATTGATGGGCATTTCCACAATCAATGGCCCACATAGTAAGATGCTTGGCATATACATCATTTCCATCAATTTCTTTAATATATGGTGCTGCAATTTCAGCATATTTTATTGCTTCTGCATAATTCTGAGCATTAGAATAGGCAGTATTAAGATAGCTATATAATACTTTTCTTGTCACATTATTAGTAGAGTCGTTTATCATTCCCTCAGCTTTTTTCAAATAGGAAATAGACTTCTGATAATCTGGCTTGAAATAATAGCTAATACCCAGATTGGAAATGGAACGCATACTATTAGAAGGACTCCCATTCCACGACATCTCTAAATATTTAATACTGGCATTATAGTTTCCTATACCAGCAAAGGCATTACCTATTCTTTCGTACAAATTATGGTTTTGCCAATCATATTCATTTGTATGTTGAATATAATCTACTGCCTCTGGAAGCATTATCTCAACAAATTCTGCTTTGTTATGTTTAGCCAATAGTTCAAGATAATCTTCGTAGGCACTGCAAACATTTTCATTATGTACTTTGTACGATCGACCAATTTCAATCATCTCTTTAAGGATTTTAGTCACTTCTTCCTGTCGGTCTTGTGATAATAACCTGTACCGCAATAAACTTGCATATAAAAGATAATCATCATTTGTTTTTCCAACATTCGATTCAATTAAATCCAAAATCTTATGATAAGTTATTATTTCTTCATCGTACTTTCCTTGTTCATCATAGGATTCTGCTAAATCGAATAAACCTTCTACTCTATTTGACCAACTTTCGGATGGCAAATCGTCTATTTTTGTATTAATTTTAGCAGCGCATTCTTTCGCCAACTTCGTATAGCCAAGTTTATTGTAAACTTCTGTTAATTCACTTAACGTTTGTGTTGTTATCATGCACTTGAACCCTAAAACATTACCTCGAATCATAACCCTACGAAAATACTTCTCTGCATTGTGATATTGCTTCAATTTATTATAACAAGAACCAATACCATAAATCAATTCAAGATATATACAATCTTCATGTGGGAATTTCTCCATACGTAATAATGCTTTGTTCAAATATGGTATTGCTTCTTCAAATTTATCTAAGAAATAGAGGCTAGACCCTTTTGTATAATAAAACATCATTGCGCAAGAGTCTTCTGAGATTTCGACGTTTCGTTCATCTATATCACGAAGAACCCCTAAAGCTTCTTTATACTTTTCATCATCAACGAGTGCGTATGCTTGTTTTACCAACTTTGGTATGTCTTGCCCAAGCACTTTTCCACATGAAAGAAAAGCCAATACTATACTAAGACAGAATAATTTCATGTAGCTATTTAAAGATACTTATAGTTTTTCTAACAACTCTTTTGATTTAGAATTAATAGCAGAACCATCCTCAGTAGATACAATTAGCATTTCAAGTATCTTCTTGGCATCTTTCTTATTATTGTCCTTCAAATTTGCAATCGCAAGGTGCCAACCGATTTCTGCCGAATAATCAGTATAGTCATTATAGGTTTCCATCTGTGAGATTTCCCAGCATAGGGACAATTCGTGGATGGCATTTTCGATGTCCTTGTCATTTTTGACATCAGCGAAAAGCTGTTCCAGTTTCTTTTCAGCCTCAGATGGTGTGTCTGCACCACGGACAATCAGACTAGACGGGAATGTGTCATCGAATTGTTCACCAAGCCCAGTCGTATGCTGGTAGTTGTAATAGCCTATACCTAACCAAACCACGCCAACAAACGATGCAGCAATAGCCAACCAAGAAGAGACTCTTCGTATTGGTCTAGTCTTTGCTCTCTCTTCCGGTTCAGCTTTCCTATAATATGTACCTGTTTGTTCTCGTTCTGCAAATATAGCCTCTTGTTCTGCAACAATAGTCGCATTAGCATCTTGGGTGACTTTCTGAGCCACAGCTTCAACACCTTGCTGACTTGATGCAAGAAAAGCCCCTCTGATGTCCTTGTCTTGCTCAGAACCGACCTGTTTCAGTCCCTTCACAAGACGGGCTGTTACAATTGCTTTTTCTTTAAGTTCTGGATTATCTTCCAGTTCTTTCAAAAACTGTTGTTCCTCTTCCGCAGTCATCTGACCTTTGAGATAAGCAACTATGCGGTCATCCTCTTCAAGGAGTTTAGGATCGATATTATTGATGTCTTTTATCATAAGTCAATGAATTTTAGTCAAAGAAACGTTTTGCAATTTCCATAAAGCGAGCCTTAAACTTCTCGCCGCAACGATGTTTTGTTACTTTTACAGAACCTTCGCTCTTGTAATTGTACATCTGAGCAAGCGTCTTCATGGTAAATCCGTCACGGTAGAATCCCCATAGGATTTTATCACAAGGTTCGGGGAGTTTGGAAACAATTTCCCGAACAATAGCCTCTTTCCGGGCCTCAATCTGCTCAGTGTCGTCTTCAAGTGCAAGTAAACGATCAATACGCTCATCTTCGTATTCATCTTTTGTCGTACTTGGGTAATCATCAATAATATTCAATTCTTTACCCATTCCACGCATTCTTTCGTATGCCTTGTTCCGACATATACCGATAAAGTAAGTTGACAGCTTAGCTGTGAGGGTCAGTTCTCCTTCTATTATCTTATTATACAAGACAATAAAAGCTTCCTGAAAAATATCCTCACAGTCAGAGCGTGACAACGAGAAAGTACCTTGCAAATAGGCAAGAGTCTTATCCCATTGTTCAGAAGCAAACTTGTTCAGTTTCTGCTGGGTCTGTGGTATATCTACTATCACCATATTTATTTTATTGTTGTTTCGTAAACCATATTTTGCCTTATAAGTCTTCTGTCTGTTTTCATCAAACTATCAACCTCAGTGATCCAGTCAATACTGCAAGTCAGTTTCCGTTTTGAAAGAACCTGACTGATGTAATATGTCAATGGACCATAATATTTCCCTGATTGTTTTATCTCGTAATTCGATTGATATGAACGACAGGCCTCCAGAATGATTATATCAGAAAGACCTGACTCCTGGGGAATTTGAAATGCGCCTTTAGCGTTGATTCTTGGTCTGAACTCCTTTCCATTGGGGCTAAAGCCTTTCTTCGTTCCACGAACATATAGTTCGTCATCATCATCCTCTATTTCCTCCTCTCCTCGTGAAGAGCCACCGGCATGACAAGCATCAATGACTACACAGACATACCCCCTTGTTCCTACTGCTTTTCTTATCTTCTGCAAGTAGGTGTGAAGCTCATCATCCGTTATGTGATTCTGTCCTTCATACTCATTTTTATTATATGCCATCAGAGCATCGTACGGAACAAGGGATTCGTCCCATCCATCTTCTTCATCTCCGTTCAAATCCTCAAAAGGTTGGCCATGACAGGAGAAATGTATATAAACGACATCCCCAGATTTGCAAGATGTAATTAAGTCGCACAATTCCTTTCTTATTCTTTTTGCTGTAGCTGTATTATTGCAAATCTTAGTGGACTTGAAGCCTTGTTTCTTAAGAACGGGTAAAATCAAATCTGCATCGTTTGCTCCATGGATGGATCCCCACATATTGTTGTCCGTCCTCGCATATACTGATATTCCGACAACTAATGCACGCTTCGTTTGAGCCGTCATTGATTGAATCATGAAGGTCATTATAAGACAGAGTATTAGTCCTAATGTCTTACTCCTGTTATGTTTGATGCTCACTGTCATGGACTTCATTATTTGCAATCCGATGTTGATTTACTTTGATTCCTGAGAAAGCAGATACTGTTTGTATTCTCTTACAAGCAACTCTTTTATATCGACTTCAAGCAGATCAGCAATCTTCAAAAGATTGCCGAGGTCTGGTTGCGATGAATTCGTACACCACTTTGAAACAGTTGATGGGGCTACGCCCATCTGTTCTGAAAGCCACTTACTTGTGCGCTTTTTTTCAACAAGAACGACTTTTATTCGATTGATATCTTCCATTATAATCATTTTAACTTTGCAAATATAGTGAATTATTTTCAATTTAGCCTTGAATATAAAAACTATTTATTGTTAGCACTATTGTTTTTATACTTTTTTATGCATTTGAGCGAAATCTTGCTACTTTCAATTATCATTTCTTATCGAAAGCTCACTTGACCCTCACCCTTCTTTTTGTTTTCTCCTCGTCTTCCATTCCGCTGTCAAGAATATTATAGCGACAGCCATTACACAAGACAGCTGGACTTTCCTGCAATGTCGCTCATTCCCCATGACATAGTCCTTACAGGCAGCTTAGCCCTTGTCCTTTCCAACGACGTTTTTGTTCATGCCGTTTCCACTCTTTTACATATTCAGCCAAACGCTTTTCCTTCCAATATCTCTACGTTTCGATATGGTGAGATTCCACTGAGCTGATATTTGACTGTCGCGCATCCTCCTTTTCGTATCTGTCACTGAATTGTTCTTATTCCGACTTCTTCATCTATGACTTTTCGGGCGAAGCGAGTCACACTTACTTTTTCCGTCGCAAAGTTAGTGCAAGCCGTATTCTGCAAGTACCAGATACCTTATTCCCTGAATTTTTTCAAAAACTTTTTGCCGTCTGCAGGGCATCCAATAAAAACTTTTAGGCCCAGGGGTGAAATAATTCGGAAATTCCTTGCATACCATACTTCCCTTGCCAACTCTGATAGCAACGTAAAAAATAAATGTTTCACTTCTAAAAATTCAAAACAATGAAAAAGATCGAGAACAATTTCGCAGTAACAGGTTTCGTAGGTAAGGATGCAGAAATCCGTCAGTTCACAACCGCTTCAGTAGCACGTTTCTCACTGGCTATCGGCCGTAACGAGAAGAACGGCGAAGAGAACAACCGCGTATCGGCTTTCGTCAACGTGGAAGCGTGGCGTAAGAACGAGAACGCCGAGTCATTCGACAAGCTCACCAAGGGTGCAATGCTCACCGTGGAAGGTTACTTCAAACCAGAGGAATGGAGCGATCAGGAAGGTGTCAAGCATCAGCGAGTGCTGCTGGTAGCCACCAAATTCTATGAGACTCCCGACAAGGAGGAAGAAGCTCCTGCGGAGGAGAAGAAAACTTCAAAGAAGAAGGCCAAGTGAGCCTTCTTCTTCCCTCTGCAAAGCAGATTTTCTGAATAAAGGGAAAAGAAAAGAGTTAGATTTCATTTAATTATTCACCATCAAACATTTATGATTATGCTTTACACGCACACTATCGGACGCATCGGCAAGGATTGCCAGGTCATCACAGGAACACACGGAACATTCATGGCTGTGGATATTGCCGTCGATGATTATTCCAGAGGTCAGAACATCACTACTTGGGTAAGGGTGCGCAGCAGCAGGGAAAACCATGTCCGTCTGGCTGAATACCTAACCAAGGGCAGGCTCATTCTCGTGGAGGGAACTATCTCAACATCGCTGTGGACAGACCGCCAAGGCGAGAGCCACACACAAATCTCCATCAATGCGGACAGCATCGCTTTCGTCAATGCAGGGAAGAAAGAGGAGCAGAACGACAACCCGAAGAAGGCTGCCAAGAAAGGGGCAAAGGCGAAGAACACACCCCAGCCACCGCAGGACGCTCCAGCACCTGACGAGAAGGACATGCCATTCTAACGAAGAAAGGAGGATGCAATGAGATACGCAAGGCTATTTGTTCCCTATCGTGGATATTGGGACATCAGCGTGGATTTGGATAGCA
>Ga0310695_10008453_pt1 | contig 15906 bp, 14 predicted proteins | sample RumenRJG_04DNA_FD_203882 | JGI IMG/M metagenome (GOLD analysis project Ga0310695, IMG submission 203882) | Bovine rumen microbial communities from Lethbridge, Alberta, Canada - RJG_04 (v2) (version 2) | ecosystem: Host-associated > Mammals > Digestive system > Stomach > Rumen | place: Canada...
ACTGGAATTAAAGTGTCTGATGACGATTTTAAATCTCTGAGTATTTGTGGTGATGAATTTCATCCCGATTGGAATTATAAAATTAGTCCAAGATTGTAAAGATTAATTGTGCACAATTCCTTAGCGAGTTAATAGTTAAAACAAAATCCAAAATTCTTGATCTTGCTATCAGAGGGAAGCTTGTACCGCAAAATTCTGATGATGAACCGGCAACAGTGCTTTTGGCTGTGACACCTCGCATACACCGAGAAAAAGAAGAACTCATAAAAGCTGGTAAACTCAAACGAGATAAGCGTGAATCAGTCATCTTCCGTGGTGAGGATAACTCTTATTATGAGAAGTTAATGGGGAGCTCAATTGAAAAGCAGATTAAGATTCCTTTTGATTTACCTAATGGTTGGGTATGGGTTCGAGGAAGGGACTGTTTCTCAGACATGACAAATACGATACCAACAGGGATTGATTTTGATTACATAGATATAGATTCAATTGATAATCGAGAACATAAAATCACAAAACCGAAGCATTTGAATGTATCAGATGCTCCCAGTCGGGCCAAACGTGCTGTTTACACAGGTAGTGTTTTATTTTCTCTAGTTAGACCATATCTTCAAAATATAGCTAGAGTTTCTGAAAAACACAAAAATTGTATAGCCTCAACTGGATTTTATGTTTGTAATTCAAACGGAGTATTGTCTTCAGAATACCTGTTCTATTTAATGATATCTCCTTACGTAATTAACGGATTAAATCAGTTTATGAAAGGTGATAATTCACCATCTATAAACAAAGATGATATTGAGAATTGGTTATACCCAATCCCTCCACTCGAGGAGCAGAAAAGAATCACATATCAAATTGAAAAACTGTTAACACAAATTACTAAAATTGCTAGTGCATTAAAGTAAGACTTTCTTCAATTGAAGATAGTTTTCTAGTTATGCTATGGACAAGTTTAACTATTCTTTGCTGTTCTTCATATGGAGGAATAGGCAGTCTGATCTTCTGGATAGTTAATGGTTTTAGTTCTTTTTGATTTGTAGAACCTTCTCCCATCTCTTCAATTTTTCTTTGCATAAATTTTAAATAAAAGAATAGATATGAAGGTTCTATGTTTTTTGCAGCACGCACAACTGTAACATGTGAATCAGGTACTATCGGGATATGATGAGGATTATCATTATTGCGATAGATTCCAATTCTTCCAAGAGTTCCAGTTGAATTGATTACTATATCGCCAACAAGCATATACTCATCGGAACTGTACCTATTTGTAGATTCTCTATCAAGCCATAGCGCAGTACTTAAGTCAATTTCCCCTGTCTTCCGGTTACATTTTTGAGCAAAAGCAAGAACATTTCCTTCATCGGCGTACTTTGGTGCACGCCCCCTTTTAATCTCTTTGGAACAACAATCTTGTAATTCGCACCACATCCAGTTTTTTGGAGACTTAAATGGCAGCTCATCATCAATGCACTTGATAGTTCCGTCGCTGAACTTCTAATAATAAGAGTCATAACACCTTACGCCTATAATTGCGTAGCAACTTCGCAATCAATAGGAGGTCATCATGGAACAGTTACATGAATTTAAGCGTTATCTGCAAAGTAATAGTTTGGCAGCAAACACAATAGAATCATATATATGGACTGTTGAGCATTTTCTTGATAAGCACAATGAAGTATCTGAAAATACATTGCTTGAATATAAAGGTTATCTTATGGAGAAATTTAGTCCAAAAACAGTTAACCTTCGAATTCAAGGAATAAACAAGTACCTTGCTTTTTCGGGGAAACAAGCGCTTCAATTGAAAGCTGTGAAAATTCAGCAGAAGAACTTTTTGGAAAATGTAATCAGCTACGAAGATTATCAATTTTTGAAGAAGAAGCTAAAAGCTGACGAGAATGAATCATGGTTTTTTGTTGTATGGTATCTTGCTGCTACAGGGGCGCGAGTCAGCGAACTTATACAGATTAAGGTAGAACACGTGAACAGCGGTTATTTCGATCTCTATTCCAAAGAGGGGAAACTACGGCGGTTATACATCCCCAAAAAGCTTCAGAAAGAAACTCAGGAATGGTTGAATAATCAAGAACGTTCAACGGGATATTTATTTCTTAACCGATATGGAGAAAGGGTTTCTACCCGAGGAATATCGCAACAACTTAAAAATTTTGCCAAAAAGTATGGACTTGATCCTAAGGTAGTTTACCCCCACTCGTTTCGACACCGCTACGCTAAAAATTTTTCGAGCTGTTTCATATTAGCTGTTACAACTATTGAATCTACATTTATTGATTATTAGCTGATAACCCGTATAATGATAGTTATTACCATTGTTTTTTTTATGAGTTACCAGTCATGTCCAGAGTTAGTTTGCCTATTGAGGTAAGTGAAGAAGAGCTTAAAGAACTAAAAAGGCTAGCCAATGGGAAAAATCCCACTATGTCCATGAGGGCAAAAATCATACTGAATGGTCTCGATGGAACTACAAACAAAGATGTGGCTGCTCAACTTGGGGTTGAGACACGAACCGTCTATCACTGGAAGGAAAGTTTCCGCAAATCACGATTGGACGGACTCAAGAAGACCTATGGAGGCGGAATTACAATATCTGAAGAATCGATTGCTGATGCCGTTGCAAAAGTTAAGGACGCAGTATCTGCAAATGACAGCTGGACAATAGAATCTCTTGCCACATCTCTTAAACTGAGTGGCTACCTGGTGAAGAAAGCATTGAGTCAGCTTGGGATATCGCATCGTTGTACTCATGTCTGGCACAGGGAAACAGAAGATCCGCTTATTGTGAAGTCGTTGGAGGTAACAGGCGTTTATCTTTCTTCTGCTGTCAGAGCGATAGTGGTTACCAGCACTCAAAATCCGCTGACAACAAGAAAAGGAGAGTTATGTACCCGCAATCGGAAGCTTTATCAGGAACTTGAAAAAAGTACAAACGTGCTTATGTTACCTGATGTTCTGGTCGCAGCTGCACGTCACTGTAACGATGTAAAAACTGGAAAGACAGTAAGTCTGGAAGAATTTATAACAGAGATAAACAGGGAACTTCCAGAGTTCTCCGAGAGCCATGTTTTTCTTTTTGGTGATAAACCTCCTCAAATCAGATTCAACCGTCCTGTTGTATATCACTATCATGAGTTCAGCGACAGCAAAGAATGGCTTGGACAATTCAGAGCATGGGTGACAGGAACATATGCAACGGAAGATTACGACCAGATAGACAGACTGACGGCAGCGATAGATGTTTATCAGAGCTCCGTAAAGGATTCAACAGAGCCTTTCTTCTGGAGGAAGTTTTGCGGTCAGCAGACAAACGTTACCAAACAGAAAAATGATGTGCCACCTGAAGTAGCTGAGTCGGTTGAACAACTGATGAAATCCATGAATGATGACAACAACCAGGTGAAAATTGGAGCAGTTCTTGTCATGCAGGATGGTGAAGATACTTATGTAGCAAACCTGAAGTCTGAGACTCCGTTTCCTTCTTCAGACGATTTTGATTTCAGTTCTCCAGAGACTATTGGCAGAAGTATGGGACAATTGGAGAAGCCCGTATACAGTTTTACTCACAGCATGGATCAGAAACTTTTGGAAATGCTCTGTGAGACAGTTAAAAAAAACACCCGATAGACGGTGTCAAAGTTAATGTAATCCTTGAGTGCGTCCATGCGAGACTTGAAACTCAGATGCCCCTTGCATGTCTTGGAAATCTAAAACCCGGTCAAATTCCCAGAATTCTCAGTTCTGAGTATGCTTGTCGGATTGCACGATTTTCTATTGCTTCTTCTTTTCGCAAGGCTTGCGAACTGTTTAATATTGCCTGCGAAAGAATCGGAACTGATCATGAAATTTCGCTTAGCACTTTCGTCAGAGATGTGTTCAAAATCGGGAAAACTTTGATTACGTACAAAAATCAGAAAGTGCGGAAACTACTGAAAGAAAATGGATTTGATCCGGACACAGGATTGTTCCCGAAAGCTGAACTTCCTGAGGTTCTGAGAAACAGAACTGCCGAAATGCTGACAATAGATCCTGGCAAGATATACGGGGTGCAACATCTGCCTTCCCTTATAGCAGAAGGCAAATCAGTTCCTGATTTGGAGGTGTTCAGAACAGCCAATAAGCGAAGGGAAGCAAGGAATCAGATCTCATCTGATGACATGAACCGGATTATCCGTGACTACATCGGCTGGTTTAATTCCCAGCAGAAATACAGGGAATACAGTTTACTTCATCCTGTTACATTGGAAATCAAACCGGATGAAGTGGTATACATCGCTGTTGATGCAGTTCTGGTTACCGAGCAAAGCGAACAGCATATTCCCGGTGGCAAAATAGAAAGCAAACCTGAAAGAACGTATATAAGTCATTGGAATATACAGATTGAAACAGGCAAATTCAGGTACAGAATAACGGATCTTTCGAGAGATGGTGCATTCAAGCAACTGATAGCAGTTCTCCTTGCAAACAGGCTGACATCCAAATTTATGGTATTCTTTACGGACGGAGAAAAATGTATTTTTGAGGATATCAGGAGATTGTTCTGTCATTCAAACTATGTCATATACCTTGACTGGTATCATGCTCAAAACAAAGTCGTCAATCTTACGTCATTGGCGATCAGATCTGTACGTGTAGATGATCCAAGGGGCGAAGTTGAGCACTATACCAGGGGTAGTAAAAAAGGTCAGGTCAAGAAAACTGATAAGACATCACTGTCGAAACTGTATGCCAGGGCAATAAGTCGGATCCTCTGGAGTGGTAATGTGGATGAAGCCATTGACTACATTAGTCATATACCACAAGAAAATGTCAAAGACTCAAACTGGCTCGAAAAACTCAAGGACTATATCAAAGGGAAATCGCCTTACATAACGTGCTATTCGCTGAGAAAACGAGCGGGCTTGAGAAACTCATCTAATGGAGTTGAAAACGAAAACATGATTCTCGTTGCCAATCGACAGAAACACAAAACTATGAGCTGGCAGACAAATGTAAGTTCTGCACTTGCAGCAATTTCAGCAGTCTTCTTAAATAACGAAGCTGATATATGGTTCAACCAAGGTATACTGTCTTTCAATATATCTGCATCTACGAATACAGATGCTACGGTATCGACAGGAATAGATGATCCACCATTACAAGAAGAATTGGATTTTGATCCTAATACTGGGGCATAAGTGCGAGCAGACAGGTGTAGCATAAATGTATATTCATTTGTTGTAGCAACTAATATGAAACAGCTCGAAATTTTTTGGAAAGATTCAACGACATAGCCTTGCTCGCAGATCTAATGGGGCATGAAAGTATCGAGACCACTAGAATTTACCTACGTAGAACTGCTAGCGAACAACAAGCATTGGTAAACAAGATTGTAACTTGGTAAATCAATAAGCATCACACTATAGTTGCTTGAATTGAATCCAATATTGAGAATAGCTGTTTCACTCTATCGGCTATTCTTTGTTGTTCGTTTTGTGGTGGAATCGGTATTATGGTATCCATCATTATGTTTTTATCGATTCTTTGTTGGCCAACAGTTCCAGAATATGTATCTACTCCTCGTTCTATAAATGATTCAGATTTTAAAAATAATATTGCGTACTCAGGGTTTAGTCCTTCACAAAAATTTCTCAAAATATATAATTCAGTAGTACCGGCGCCATAACCATTTTTTAGATTTGAAAAAACAACCGATTTTCTATTTTCGAAGCATGGAGAGATTTTTGCAAAACCTAAATCGCCATCAGCAAAATGAGTAAATCCTTTTTTGCAATCTTTCCATTGTTTTAGTTCATAAGCACAATTGTACAAAAATCGATCATTAATTAAATTCATGGGAACAAATGATACAATTGTTTCATCATTAGCTATGTCATTTTTGGGGTTAACAGAATAAAGATTTTTAAGGCGTTCAACTGTCCACCCTTCAGGAATATCGTAATGTATTTCGCTATCAATACAAGCTCTCTTATTTCCGATTGTTTCATAATAAGAGTTATCCTCACCACGGAAGATCACTGATTCACGCTTATCTCGTTTGAGTTTACCAGCTTTTATGAGTTCTTCTTTTTCTCGGCGTATGCGAGCCAAAAGCATTGTTGCCGGTTCATCATCAGGATTTTGCGGTACAAGCTTCCCTCTGATAGCAAGATCAAGAATTTTGGATTTTGTTTTAACTACTAACTCGCTAATGTTTAACTGCTCGTTAACGATTCTCTCGATATTAAAAAAAAGGGATTCTATCGAAGATACAATTCTCAACTGTTCATCAATAGGAGGCAGTGGCATTAATGTAGCAACAATTTTTTCTTTAGAAATATTTGGCTGAGCTCCTCCGATTCCTCGATTTATGAACTTTGATTTATGTGACATTAAAAAATAAAACAAGTATTTGTTGTAGACTCCTTCAACTGGGCAACAAGCACAACAAGCCTGATTAGTTGTTGCTTGTTTTGTCAAAATCCCAAGTTTTCCGATTGTAGCACCATACATTGCAATGAGAATAGAACCAACAGGATTTAACTTGACAGATGTTTCCTTGAGAGCCAATTCCGTTATTGTCTCTGGTATCTCAGTTATATAATCATCATTTAGATCCCCTGTTTTGAGCCATGGAATATCGCCACCATAATATTCTGAATGAGCTCTATTCGGCGTTGCACCCGCGCCCCAATTACCTATAAAACCTAGTCTTACCCAAGTCCAGGTTGATGGTATTTTAAACGGAATTTCCTTCTTTAAACACTTGATAGTTCCATCGCTGAACGTCTCATAATGCAAATTATCTTCACCAACAAAGATGACAGTATCATTCTTAAGATCCTTGGAGTTTAGCATACCATCCTTCACCATCTGCTGCTTTTCAGCTCGAATTTTTTCTAATAAATCGGATGCTGGTTCATCATTTGGATCTTGAGGTACTAGTTTTCCTCTTATTGCAAGATCAAGGATCTTCTGTTTTAGTGCTTTAGTATCCATCAATCTTCAATTCCTTTTAAAAGTTCTTTTAACTGAGCAACTGCTTCATTCATTCCGTTAACTTTACTCTGTATTTCACTCAGCATTTCATTAACAGTTCGTTCATCATTCTCTGTAAAATCGAGCCACTTAAAGTTCAAATCTTCCCTAGCTTTGACTTCTGATTCAGAAAATTTACGCCATCTTCCGTTCGGGTTCTTTTCAGCATCATACGTTTCTTTTCGGTCACATATATGCCCAGAACAATAGCAATCAACAAAATCCTGCAAATGTTCTCTAGTCATCGGTTTATTGACCAACGTGTGCTTGACGCCTGTTCGATAATCGTACACCCAAATATCTTTAGTCGGTTCACCTTTATCAAAGAATAAAACATTTGTCTTTACGCTGTTAGCATAAAAAATACCGGTAGGTAATCTCAGAATCGTATGCAGATTAAAATCTTTCATTAACTTATCGCGCACTTTCTTAGTTGAATCACCGTCCGTTAATATACTATCCGGTAAAACTACGCCCACACGTCCGCCTGTCTTGACGATAGACATAATATGTTGAAGAAAATTAACCTGATTATCCGACGTCTTAATAAATTCAGGTCTATTAGCCGATACGTCCACACTCCCCTGAGGTCTTGTACCAAAAGGAGGGTTAGTCATAACGACCTTATACATATCATCCGTTTTGTCAGTTAATGAGTCACAAAGCCGAATAGGGCTTTTATTAACACCGATATCATGAAGATAGAGATTCATTGAAGCTAGAGTAACAACTAGGTCTGTATTGTCGGCACCATAAAATGCATTATTTTTCAAAAACCTCTGCTTTTCTACATCCTTACTCTGTTTTTTCATGTGCTCATAAGCTGATAAAAGAAAGCCGGCTGTACCGCAACAAGGATCTGCAACAGTCTCGTCAATTTTAGGATCTACTACATCAACAATGGCAGAAATAAGGGCTCTTGGGGTGAAATATTGTCCAGCTCCACTTTTTTTATCCTGCCCATTCTTTTCCAAAATTTTCTCGTATATGGCACCTTTGAGATCGCCTTCCATCATGTACCAGTCATCCTCACTAACCATGTCGATGACTTTTTTTAGCATAACAGGCTTATTAATTTTATTAGTAGCCTTTGTAAAAATGGTTCCAACAAGTCCTTTGCTACCTGATAATTCCTTCAGAATATCTTCATATTTTTCAACAAGATCTGTTCCTGTTAATGCCGTGAGCTCCCCCCATTTATATCCTGCAGGAAGATAACTTTGTAGACCTAATTTCTCTTTTTCATCATCCATCTTTAAAAAAAGGATATATGTTAATTGTGTAATATAGTCGGTGAATCCGACCCCTGAAGCAGCTAAAACATTAGCTATATTCCACACTTTGGAAACCAGTGCGGATTCAGATTTCTGTGTTGAAGCCATTTATTTCAAAATCTCCTAAGCAACTTTCAATAAGAAACGAGTCAAGATCTGTATTTCTTCTGCAAAAACAGTTGGCTTAAAAGACGTCACTCCTTTCCTCCATAAATCTGTATCGATCTCGTTTAACTCCATTAGTGATATTCCTCCATCATTAATTATGTAGTCAGCTATTTGTTTCATAATCTCTATTTGGGACTCAGAAAGAACTCTTTGTTCTTGTCCGCAGTAAAGACTAAATCGCTTTGCATAACCTTTAAGTAAGGTGAACAACTTTTCATTTTTACCATAAGCGAAACGAACAATCTGAATTAAATTTGTAAGTGCCTTAAAATTCGTTTTTACATCCAGTTCGTCCACATTGCCTTTTTCATCTATAAGCTTGTAGTTTTTCCATATTTGGTACACATCATAGTGCCGACTTTCAGAAAGTAATCTTTCTCTTAATTCAGTAAGCATGCTGTGCGTAATAATAGTATCCTCGGAATTGTATATTATACGGAGAGCTTCAATACTATCCTTGTTTTTATCAAGGTATTTCTCATACTCATCGATAAATGACTTTGCAGTTTCAATCGAAAACCCTGAATAAATCAACTCATCTGGGTCATTATCAGTTTTTATAATATAGCCTTGCTGCATTTCTAGCAATTTATCTCTAGCCTGAATGTTTGATATTAAATCGAAAATCAAATCCTTTCGTTCTGTATTATGCTCCGAAGGACTATTATACGGTGGTAACGATTGCTGACTAAACGCCTCATTAATTTTGTAAGCTATTTCTTTCGGTGCGAAGCCATATGTCGTAATAAAATAATCGAGATGTCTTCCGAATAACTGATTATTGTCGTACCTATGATTAATCATTGCACAGTAATTTGATAGCAAACACAAATTATCATCACTTAATTCGTTATGAGCCAAACGCTCCAACAGTTGTTCCAGGGTTAATACTTTTTCTTTGTGCCCTGGCCCAATCACCGGGTGAGGTATACCTTTAGAATGCTCTGTAACTCCAACAGCATCAACAATGTAGAAAAATTCCTTCGTATTTGCATTTGGGGTAACTTCTTTTAGTTTATCATCACCAATTGTTCTACATCCTCTTCCCTTCATCTGAGTATATAGAACTTCAGATTGAACATCTTTCATAAAAAGAACAACTTCTAAAGGAGGAACATCCGTTCCAGTAGCAACAAGAGTAACGGTAACAGCTATGCGGAAATCTTTTTCATTTTTCAAATCTCGAATCAAATCATTAGAATTTCCGCCCTTATAAGTAATCTTCTGAACAAAGTGTTCAGGGACATTACCTGTTTCAAACTCAGAACTAAAAACTTTTTCTACAAGGTCAACAATCTGAGAGGCATGATTTTCATCTTTTGCAAATATAAGCGTTTTTGGAATATATTCCCACTTTCTTTCACGATCAGGATACAGTTCGTCATATATGGCAGTTTTATATGTCTCCAAAACCTCTTTAATCTGAGAAACATTTACAACAGAGCGGTCAAGAACATTAGACTTGTACTCAATGGAGTTTTGAAAAACAACCTGACTTCGGCTAGCACCTTTGCTTTGTTCATCAGTTCTGCGACATATCTCTTCAACTGTAGAACCAGCTTTTATAGTCCCTCCATGTGTGGTGACTTTGGTGATAACCCTATACACACGTGACGGAACATTAACTCCATCAACAACAGAATCATCGTATGAATACTTTTCAATTACATTCTCATTGAAGAAAGCATAGGCTTCTGGGGTTGGTGTAGCAGTCAGCCCAAGAACGTGAGCTCCAGAAAAATAATCTAATACAGCTCGCCATTTACCATAAATGGATCTATGGCACTCATCTACAATTATTAGTTGAAAATGATCTGGAGAAAGCTTTAGATTATCACCAAGTTCTATTAGTTTGGTATCGTCTTCCTCTGAAAAAATCTTTTCATCTTCTACGTCTTCACTATCATCATCTTCTAACGTAGCTCCTGTTAATACAGCAAAAAGCTTTTGAATTGTAGAGATGACAATGTCAGATTTTATGTCTGTATCTTTTCTCAGTCGTTTAATTTCGTACAAGGAACTCATTTCCTGCTGTCCTTCTGTACGATTGAATTTACAAAATTCACTTTCTGCCTGACGAGACAGGTTATTCCTATCAGCAAGAAACAGAACTCTCTGAGCTGAGGTATAATTCAAAAGCCTGTATGTAGCAAGACAGGCAAGATAAGTCTTTCCAGAACCTGTTGCCAGAACAGCAAGGCTCTTTTTCTTTCCTTCTTTTATTGATTCCTCGAACTTTATTTCCGCTTGATACTGGCACTCACGTAATCCATTCTTATCAAGGTAAGGAAGCGCACCATATTCGGATGATTGGCCTATAAGTTGGAGCATTTTTTTAGGGGAGTGCATACACGGAATTTCTTCGTATCTGCTTCCACGATGCAACAAATTCTTGTAATAAATTCTCTTTCCGTTAGCTAGATAAACCAAAGGAATTTGCCCTGGGAACCAAACACCATACCAATCTTTAGGTGTGTTAGCGTAGTTTTCTGCTTGGACTTTTACATCCTCACCAAGAGGGTTTTCTTCACGTTTTGCCTCAACTACAGCAATAGCTTTGTCATCTACGAAAAGCAAATAATCGCTTTCTTTGTTGCCTTTCATAAGAGCTTCTTTAACTGCCGCGGTACTCTTGGGAATATACTCGTTTCTTGAAACAATATCCCAGCCCACACTTTTCAACTGCTTATCAATTTTTTCTCTAGCAAGTTCTTCGGGCAACATAGGCAGTTCCTCCCTCACAAAATATCAATAACAGGACATAAATTATCACCAACTCATACAAATTTATTAACTTCGCATGTTACCACAGTTGTGATACAAAATTCTTATTACAAAACCACAAAAAACATAAAATTCTAAGAACAAGAATATTTTTTATACAATTATTTTACAAACTTCAAAAATTCATTTATATAAGCTATAGTGGCGCGGCCGCGAACGATACTGTATTTTCAAGCAACCTATTCACCACATATCAATCCCTTTTCATTGTTTTTATCGAATCAAAATATCTCCTTATATATACTCCTCATCTATCAACTGTTTCAGCTTTTCCTTAAAATTTGTTTTTGTTATTTTTAGCTCTTCCCCACTCACTAGTCTTTCTACTCTGGGATAACCATCCATTTTTTCGATTTCTGCAATAATACTCCTACTATCACCTTTACAATGCCCACTGTGAGGAGTTGGTCCAAATAATATGACCCGATACTGAGGAGCATACTGCATTTTTTTAAAATCAAACTTTTGAACGTTTTCATAATCCAAGCAAAACTCAAAGCGCTTCTTATCAATTCCGAGTTGCTTTCCTATGGAAACAAGAATTTCTTCTTTTGTTTCTGTTCCACCTACAACTACTATTTTTCCGTTCTTATATGTTTCAAACTTATTCTCACTTCCAAGTAAATCAGACAAGCCTAGCAGACTCAGAAGATCATTAAGCGTTCCTCGTCTATTTGCTCTTGAAAGAATTTCTGTTATCTTACTGGGCAAAACACCCATGATAGCGTCTTCAAGCTCGGATAATTCTTCAATTGATAACATATCACTTTACCTCCCCGAAAATTCCTCTTAAAGCATTGTGAGCTTTTTCTAGTTTAAGCTGTAAAACCTTAATTTCATCCTGCTTCGCCTGGTACAAATCAGCAATCTCGTTTTGCTTTTCCATTGGTGGTAAAGGAACTATAAGTTTCTTAAGCGACTCTAAAGAAATGTTTGGAATTGTTGATCCCACGACTATTTTCTTAAGCGAAGCAAAACCAACTTCACTCTCAAAAAACGCTTTTATAAAAAACGGGTTAACCTTTTCTTCATCCAGAGCAATGATAAACAGATTACCATTTCCAAGTATTTTTCTACCTTCTTCTATCTCTGCAACCGCAACTTTGAAAGGTGCTCCATTCTTTGAAAGCAGAAGATTCCTATTTCCTATGAAATACTTACCTAACTTAGGATTAAGTTCTTTTAAATAAGGTAAATCTTCAGAGATCATCCCATTTTGAATATTTGATAACATTAGGTACTGCACATCTGTTGGGGTATCAGAAATCATCTCATCAAGTTCATTTGCTTTAAGTTGTGCACCGCGAGTTACACTCTTTATCAAACTTCCAAACTCAACTCCATCTTGGATTTCAACTGTATTTTCTAAATATCTTGATGGGTTCAACACAAATTCATTCTGCTGAAGCGTTTTAAAATCGACAGTAACAGCTTCTTCACCTTCTTCTTTAAGCAGACGGATAATACGCTCTATATTTTCATCAGTAATAATATTCTGTCTTCTACCCTGTTCACAGATAGATGTTGAATCTATCAATCTCACACTCTCATTATTTCTGCTAAGAACAATTAGAGTCGTAGAAATATGGGTATATTCGAACAGATTTGATGGTAATGCTATAACTGCCTCAACCAATCCATTTCTTATAAAATACTCCCGTATTTTCTGATCAATACTATTCCATGTACTACCGTTAGTCATAATTGCGACAGCCTTTCCATCCTCTGTAAGATGATCAATAATCAAAGAATTAAAAATCCAATCAGCGGACGTTGCCCTTTTAATTTCCGGTATTCTCTTGTGAAGAGATTCTAAGTAATCAGTTTGGGCATTGAGGTTAATAAGCCTCATTCCAAATGGATAATTTGAAAAAATTTTTTCAAACTTTTTATCACCTGCGACTGCAAACATATCACCAAGTTCCACGTGAGCATGTTTCGCAAATAAATCTGTTCTAATTCTTGAAATTTCACAATAACGAGAGTTAATTTCATTCCCGTAAAAATAATTATTTTCTTTATTTTCGGAAACCAATGTAATGAAATCTCCTACTCCACTACCAAAATCAGCTACTCTTTCGTTTTCTTTGATATCTAAAATCCTGTTTGCAAGTTTTGAAAGCGATTCCGGAGTACCAGATTCTGCATACAATTTTCCAGCAAAGCCTCTCGGAAATACTAGCATGTACGCAAGAAAGTCTTTATCTGAAAACATCTTTGAGAGCTGAAGCGATACCTCAATACAATCTCGTGCCACATCTTTTACAAACATAGCTCGCTGCTCTGAAACATTTTCTTCAATAAATGAAAGTAAATCATCAGCATCGTTAACATTATTTGTCAGAGCTATATGTGCTGCATAAACAAGAACAAAGCACAACTGAGGTTCAACTACACTCCTTCCTCTGATAAAACTAATAATATTATGAGTGATTTCACCTACTACCTTAGACTCAATATTTAAGTTTTCTTTTCTGTATAACATAGTTACCTCTATTTATGGTTATTTATAACCTAATCAACAACTATAATAAAGTCTATCATCAGCTATCTTGGTTGTCAATAACCAAAAATACATTTTATATTCGAAGCACAAAAAATCTTATAAAGATCACATTTTGCCCACTTTTTCATCAAAAACTTACACATTTCACCTCAAACGAATAATAAATATACTAGACATTATCAATTAATCGTCACTTAGCCCCAAAGGTCGTTTTATTTTCACACGGACTTCCAATAAAAGTACAAGACCGGCATCTTCGGAGTCAGCAACGGGAGAATCGTGATAAATGGATGAAGCAGATGAATCTCAAGGAGGTTGTTAACACTCCGCTGTATTTCAACACCGGACTTATGTGCTACAAGGCTGACTGCAAAGGATTGTATCAGAAATTTATCACTGAACTGGAAAAGCAAGGTGACTTCATGTACTGCCCGGAGCAGGATTTTGTGAATCTGCACTTCAAGAAGAAATATCCGCTTGCCAATGAGTTCAATGCCATCTGGTTTAATCCAAGATACAAGGAAATGGCACCGCTGATGGTGCATTATCTTTCCTTCGAGAAACCATGGAATAAGTTCATCTATCTTGATTTTCGAGCTTATGCCTGGTGGAAGGAGTACCTCTCTGCTTGCGAACGGGTGGAAGGATATCTAGACAGAGACTTTATCAGACGGGTACGAAGTAACGTAAACAGAGTTAAATGACGGGCGGCTAGATGGTCGCCTTTTTTATTGGGAGAAACAAAATGAGAGAGCTTTGGAATATGCTCCAGTCAGTATTTACCGGAATTGGCGGATGGCTGGGTTACTTTCTTGGAGGCTGTGACGGACTGCTGTATGCCCTGATTGCCTTTACGGTTATCGACTACATCAGCGGTGTTATGTGCGGGATAGTCGATAACAACCTATCAAGCTCCATCGGCTTTAAAGGCATTTGCAGAAAGGTAATCGTATTCATGCTTGTTGGGGTGGCCACCATTCTGGACACGAGAATATTTCAGACCGGGAGCGTACTCAGAACTGCGGTGATTTTCTTTTACCTCTCAAACGAGGGCATCAGCCTTCTTGAGAATGCATCACACCTCGGTCTGCCGATCCCGACGGTGGTCAAAAAGGCTTTAAACCAGTTACACGATAAATCAGAAAATAAGGAGAACGAAAATGGCAAATAGTCCATTAGTGAGTTTTACAAAATTGAGTCCGAACCATTCAGGGAAAAGGACCTGTTCCATCAGCAGAATTACACCTCATGCCGTTGTCGGTCAGCTCAGTGTGGAACGCATCTGCGACTGCTTTAAGGATAAGGGGAGACAGGCGAATTGCAATTACGCCATCGGTGCTGACGGCAGAATCGGACTGTGCGTTGATGAGCAGAACCGCTCCTGGTGTTCATCATCAAGAGACAACGACCAACGCGCCGTCACCATCGAATGTGCCTCAGATCTGACTGAGCCTTATGCCATGAAGTCCGAGGTATATGCCACCTTGGTAGATCTGTGCGTTGATATCTGCAGAAGAAATGGCAAGAAAAGGTTGGTGTGGATCTCAGATCGGGATAAGGCACTTGCGTATTCGGTCAAGAGCTACGAAATGTTCCTGACCGTTCATCGGTGGTTTGCAAAGAAATCCTGTCCGGGAAACTGGCTATTTGAAAGAATGAGCAGTTTGGCGGACGAGGTGAATAGCAGATTGCATAAGTAAATTTGGCAGACGTCAGTCTGACTATTTATCTTATTTTGCCCCTTTGGGTTTAGGGTAGGAATATGAACTAGCCCCGCCGAACATACTATATATATTTTTAACATTTGAAGTATCCCAGTTGCCGATCGGTTGATTGAAGGATTTTGCACCACCGAACATAAAACTCATATTCGTAACTTTAGAAGTATCCCAATCGCCGATTGGCTGATTAAAGGATTTTGCTTCGTAGAACATTCCGTTCATTTTCGTAACCTTAGACATAAAATTCCAAATTTACTCCACTAATTCGCAGGATACTACAGAACGGTTGAAACTGATGAGAACCGACTCACATACAATTAGACTACTGTTTTATTTCTTGGCTTTGGACCCGGTTTCTGTCTTAGTGAGCCATCATTCTTGTATAGGTTACGCTTAGTGCCAACCTGAACTCCCG
>Ga0310695_10008455_pt1 | contig 15902 bp, 11 predicted proteins | sample RumenRJG_04DNA_FD_203882 | JGI IMG/M metagenome (GOLD analysis project Ga0310695, IMG submission 203882) | Bovine rumen microbial communities from Lethbridge, Alberta, Canada - RJG_04 (v2) (version 2) | ecosystem: Host-associated > Mammals > Digestive system > Stomach > Rumen | place: Canada...
GAAGGTCGCATGCATCTTGTCGTGGAGATGGTCGAACTGCGTTCGACCTACCGCACGTAAAACTGCCAGTCCTTCAGCCGCCCGATCGACTTGTTCTGGCGCGGCGTGTACCGGAAGCCGTGGATTTCGGCCCTCTGCTCCGAATAAAACTCGATCCAGTGCGGCAGATTGCGCGAACTCGTCAGCCAGAACGCCTCCACCTGGCCGTCGATGGCGTTCTCGGCGACGCCGTCCTCGCGGATCTCGTCCTCGCTCGAAACGCCCGACACCGTCAGGGCGAGCGAGGTCATCGGATTGCCCTGCGCGTCCAGCAGGTCGAATTCGGCGATCGTGCCGAGGTTCTTCGGGTCGTACGTGGTGAGCGCCTGGAGCGTGAAGAAGTTGCCGCGCGCGGGCTGGTCGAACATCACGACCGTCGCCTCGTCCGTCGGCGGGAACGTGCCGGACGCGACGACCTTGCCGCCCGTCATCCGGCTGTTCCAGCGCTGGACGCGGTTGAAGTCGGTCTCGAGATTGAGGACGTCCAGCACCGGATGGTCGAGCGACGTCACCTTCGCGTCGCCGCGCGGGCCGAAGAAGTCGAGCACGACGATGTCGTTGCGGCCGGGCCGGAGCCAGCACCCGGGCACGAACAGCGTCTGCTGCGGGCCGATCGACCAGAAGCGCCCGATGTTGTGCCCGTTCACCCACAGCACGCCCTTCGTCCAGCCGCTCAGGTCGATCCACGTGTCGGCGGGCCGCCGGTCGTCGACGGAGAGGACGCCCACGTACATCGACGGCGCGTCGTCCGCGTACGCCGCGCTCAGCGCATCCTCCATCTTGAACCAGTCGCCGAGGTCGAAGCGCTGGAAGTCGGGATCGAACGGCATCAGCCGCGCCGTCCAGCCCTTCAGCTCCGTGCGGTCGAGCTTGACCGCGCCGTTGAGGCCCTTGCGGTCCTCCATACCCGAGGACGAGTTGATGCGCCCCATCGCCTCGACGAGGATCTGGAGCCGGCGCGGCCGGTTCTCGCGGCTGCGGTAGATGCGCAGCTTGAGGCCGCGGTGGCGGCGGTCGAGCGTGCCGATGCGCTGGCCGTCGAGGAACACGTAGCCGAAGTCGTGCAGCTCGCCGACGCGCAGGATGCCGCCGTCGTTCGGGCCGATCGTCGTCTCGTAGCAGACGAGCCCGAAGCCCTGACCGAGCTGCTCCATGAAGACGGGCGTATCCAGCTTCACCTCGCGCGTGACGAGCGCCTCCACGGGAACGACGCGCTGGAGGCCGATCTCGCCGTAGCCCTTCACGGGAATCGCCGTCGGCGGCTCGGGGATCGTCTCGCCCGGATTGAGGTGGTGCTCCGCACGGGCGCGGAACTTCGCGAACGACGGATTCGCCACGCCCTGCTCGCTGATCGGCGCCTCGTAGTCGTAGCTCGTCACGTTCGGGACGAACGGGTTGCGGCAGCCCGTCCAGCCGCCGAAGCTCGTGCCGCCGTGCGCCATGTAGAGCGAAAAGCTGACGCGGTGCTCGAGCATCCAGTCGATCGGCCCGAAGAACTCCTCGTCGCTCTTCGCGTAGTGGTGCGCCTGGCCCCACGTGTCGAACCACGCGGGGTAGTATTCCGCGCACATGAGCGGCCCCTTCGGCTGCCATTCGCGGATGATGGCGAAGCGCTGCTCCGGCTCCGCGCCGAAGTTCGCCGCCTGGAAGAGCTCGGGGATGAAGCCGTTCTGGATGACGCGCGGCGGGTTGCACGCGTAGAGCGGCACCTCGAAGCCCGCGTCCAGCGTCGCCCGGCGGAGCGCGCGGATGTACTCGACGTCGTTGCCGTGCAGGCCGTACTCGTTCTCGACCTGCACCATCAGGATCGGCCCGCCCTTCGTGACCTGGAGCGCGCCGAGCTGCCGCCCGACCTCGGCGATCCACCGCCTGCACGGCTCGACCCAGCGCGGATCGCTCGAACGCATGCTGATCGGCTTCTGGCCGTCCTTCGTGTCGTCCTTCATCAGCCACCACGGCGCGCCGCCGCCCTCCCACTCCGCGCACGCGTACGGGCCCGGGCGCAGGATGACCCACAGCCCCTCCTCCTGCGCGAGGCGGCAGAACGCCGCGGCGTCGGCGTTGCCCTGCCAGTTGAACACACCCGGCGCGCGCTCGTGGTAGTTCCAGAACATGTAGCAGCCGACGGCGTTGCAGCCCATCGCGCGCAGCATCTGCAGGCGGTGGCGCCAGTACGGGCGCGGGATGCGCGCGTAGTGGATCTCGCCGCAGCGGATGACGAACGGCTGGCCGTCCAGCAGGAAATCGGTGTCGCCCAGCGCGAACGTATGGACGGGCGGCACGGCCGCGCCTTCGGCGCTGGCACTTGAGGCAGGCGCTTCGCGGACGGCGGATGCCGCACCCAGCACCAGGCACCAAGCCTGAATCAAAAAGAAAAGTTTCTTCATGGTGGACAGTATATCAAATCCCCTGTGCCCGTGCACTACCCCTTTGGGTAGCGCAAGGGGCTCTCGGCCCGCGGATGCGCCTTTGCATAGGCGTCCTTCAGCCGCTCCACGGAGACATGCGTATAGATCTGCGTCGTCGACAGCGACGCGTGCCCCAGCATCTCCTGCACGCTGCGCAGATCCGCGCCCGCGTCCAGAAGGTGCGTCGCGAAGCTGTGCCGCAGCTTGTGCGGCGTCAGGTCGGTCGGCAGCTCCGCCTCGGCGAGATAGCGCTTCATCCGCCGCTCGACGAACCGCGCCGACAGCGGGTGCTGCGCGTCCCGGGCGAAGACCGGCGCGCCGTCGGCCGCCTGCGCGCTGTCGCGCGCCGCGCTCTGGCGGCGCAGCTCCTCCAGCGCGTCGCGCGCGGGCCGGCCGAGGATCACGAGCCGGTCCTTCGACCCCTTGCCCGTGACGATGACCGTCCCCTTCGCGAAATCGATCTCGCCCCAGCGCACGGCGACCGCCTCGCTGATGCGGCAGCCCGTCGAATAAAGGAACTCGAAGATCGCCGTGTCGCGGCAGGCGTCGTAGGCCGTCAGCCGCCCCTCCGCCGCGTCCCGCCCCGGCCGCGCGAGGAAACGCCGGACGTCCTCGACCGACAGCACCTTCGGCAGCATCTTGGCCTTGCGCGGCCCCTTGAGCGCGGCGAAGGGGTTGTCGACCAGCTCGCGCTCGCGCTGGAGAAAGCGGAAGAACGCGCGGCACGCCGAGAGCTTCCGGCGCATCGTCGTCGGCGTCGCGCCGCCCTTCGACAGAAGCGAGAGAAACGCGCGCGCGTCGCCCTCGCCCGCCGCGAGCCACGGGTACGGCGGCCGGGCCGCCGCGCCCCACTTGAAGGCGACGAACTGCGCAAGGTCGGCGAGATAGCCGTCGCGCGTGTGCGCGGAGGCGTTGCGCTCCGCGAGCAGGTACGACTCGAAGCGCCGGACGAGCGGATCGGCCGCCGTCTGCGCGTTCGGCGCCGGGCCCATCAGGCCCCCTTCCGCGACCGGCGGGCGCGCCGGCGGCCCTCCCCCTCGCCGCCTTCCGCCGCCTCGGCGGCGAAGTCGCGCAGACCCAGCTCCGCGACGTGCGCGTCGTAATCGGGAATCTTGTCGTGGTACGCCGCCGCGACGCGCCTCAGCGCCATCACCTGCCGCGTGCTCAGCGAGTGCCGCCGCTCGAACTGCTCGGCGAGGCTCTCGACGAAGCTCTTGTCGTCGTAGACCTTCTTGCCCTTGCGGACGACCGGTCGCCATTCGCCGACGGTCTTCAGGAGCGCCAGCAGCCCGGGGATCGCCGGATCGGAATCCTTCCCCGAAAAGCCGCTCGGCACGAACTCGGCGAGCTTCTCGCGGATCGCGTCGCAGTCCGGCAGCTCGTCCGCGTTCTCGCCGACGGCGCGCGCGAGGATCGCGAACTGCTTGGGCGAGAGGCTCCGGCCGCGGTCGAACTGGTCCCGGAGGCTCTTCAGAAACGGGTTCTTCAGCATGTCGCCGATGCGGTCCATCGCGTCGAAGCAGTACTTCACGAGCTCGTCGTCGGCCTTCTGCGGCACCATCGAGGCGCCCGCGCCGATGCCGTTCTCCCGGAGCGTCTGCTCCGCGCCGGGGATCTGGTCGGCGTAGAGCGACACCATCCGCACGAGAAACTCCAGCTGGCGCGCGCTCAGCGGCACGCGGCCCTCCTCCATCTGCCGCTTGACGCTCGCGACGAACGCCTTGTCGTCGTAGACGCGCTTGCCGACGGTCTTCGGCTCCTTCCACGTCTGCACCTGGTCGAGGAGCGAGAAGACGAGCAGGAACTTGTCGTTGCCGGGCGGCGCGGGCTGCGCCTCCTTGAGCGCCGTGAGGAACTGCGCGTAGAAGTCGGAGAGCATCGCGTTCATCGGCTCGCCCTCGGTCTCCACCTTGTCGAGCTCCGCCTCCATCTCGGCGGTGTAGCCGACGTTGAAGAGCCGGTCGAGCTTCGCCGTCAGCCAGTCGCAGACGAGCATGCCGCGCGTCTGCGGGATGAGCTTGCGCTTCTCCGTCTTCGCGTAGTCGCGCGCCTTCAGCGTCTCGATCGTCGCCGCGTACGTCGACGGGCGGCCGACGCCGTTCTCCTCCAGCGCCTTGATGAGCGACGCCTCGGAATAGTGCGCCGGGCCCTTCGTCTGCTTCTCGTCCGCAAGCCAGCGCACCGCGTCCAGCAGATCCCCCGGCGCGAGCGGCGGCAGCGCCGCCACCTCGTCCGAATCCTCGTCCTCCTCGTCGTCCGCCTTTTTCTTCCTGAGCGCGAGCTTCATCACCTTCAGGAAGCCCTCGAAGTCGACCTCGGTCGCCGACGCGGTGAAGACGTAGGTGTGCAGCAGCCCGTCCTTGCGCGCCGCGAGCGACACGGTCCGGACCGTCGTCTGCGCGTCCGCCATCTGGCTCGCGACGAACCGCCGCCAGACGAGATCGTAGAGCTTGAGCTCCGCCGCGTCGAACGACGCCTCCTGCGGCGTCAGCGCGACGTTCGTCGGGCGGATCGCCTCGTGCGCCTCCTGCGCGCCGCCCTTCGACTTGAAGAAGTTGGGCTTCGCGGGATAGAACGGTTCGCCCCACGTGCCGACGATGAAGTCCTTCGCCGCCGCGCGCGCCTGCTCCGAGACGTTCACCGAGTCCGTTCGCATGTAGGTGATGGCGCCGCGCTCGTACAGCGCCTGCGCGAGCTTCATCGTCTTGCCGGGCGAGAAGCCGAGCACGCTCGACGCCGCCTGCTGCAGCGTCGATGTCGTGAACGGCGGCAGCGCGTGCCGCGCCTTCGCCTGCGCCTTGAGGTCCGTCACCTCGAGCGCCGCGCCCGCGAGGTCCAGGAGGAGGTTGTTCGCCTGCTGCTGCTCCTTGATCTCCGGCTTGCCGCCGTCGAGCCGCGCGAGCCGCGCGACGAACTTGCCCGCGCCGTCGCGCTTCTGCGCCTCGACGCCCATGAGGAAGTAGCTCTCGGGCTTGAACGCGTCGATCTCGCGCTGGCGCTCCACCAGGAGCCGCAGCGCCACCGACTGCACGCGTCCCGCGCTCAGGCTGCGGTTGTTCGCGCACTGGATGTACTTCCACAGGAGCGGCGAGACCTTGTAGCCCACGAGCCGGTCGAGGATGCGGCGCGCCTGCTGCGCGTCGACGCGCGGCATGTCGATGTCGTGCGCCTCGGCGACGGCCTTCACGACGGCCGGCTTCGTGATCTCGTTGTAGGTGACGCGGCGGAACGGCTTCGCGCCCGCGACGGGCGCGAGCACCTCCTTCAGGTGCCACGCGATCGCCTCTCCCTCGCGGTCGGGGTCGCTCGCGAGATAGATCTCGTCGGCCGCCTTGACCGCCGCCTTCAGCTCGCTGACGACCTTTTCCTTGCCTTCCGAGATGACGTACGTCGGCTCGAACGTCCACCGGCCCGCGCCGGCGGGCGTGATCTTGATCGATCCGTTCCCCTTCGGCAGGTCGCGGATGTGCCCGACCGAACTCTTGACGGTGAACTCGCCGCCGAGGTATTTTCCAATCGTCTTCGCCTTCGCCGGCGATTCCACAATCAGCAGTTTCTTGCCCATGTCACGGACTCTCCCCTGGTCTTTTCCTGTTGCATATTGTTTCCAATATACACTTATTGGCGGCAAAAGTCAAGCACGAGCCGTTCCTTTTTTTGCGTCAGTTCGAGCGCGGGGATCGTCAGCGCGCCGTGGCCGTCGCGGCGCGCGACGCCCGTCCGGCCGCCGAAACGCCACCGCACGGCGGGCGCGGCGGCGAACGCGGGCGACTGGATGCGCCGGAGCGTCACGTCGGCCGTCGCCGCGTCCGGCGGCGCGAACTGGCGCGTCGGGAGCTCCGCCGCCGACGCGATCCACAGGTCCATCGCGAAGCCGCCGTCGTCGTCGCGGACGTTGCGCCAGCGGAAGAAGGCGTTGATCTGCCCGGCCGGCGGCGCGCCGTCGGCGATCACCATCTCCGCCGCCTCGATGTCGCCCGCCCAGCCGCTGAAGCGGCCCGTCTTCGTCGGCTTCCAGACCTTGAACGGCCACGGCAGCGTGTCGTCGCATGACGCGTGCGTGAACGCGGGGTACGCTTCGTCGCGGCGCACCGCGAGCCAGTCGAAGCGCTCGACGAGATCGTTCTTCGCGCGCGCCGCCGACACGTACCCGCAGTGGCCGTAGTCGCCCCACAGGACGAGGTGCGGCCAGCGGCGGCGCTGGAGCGTGCGGACGATCACCTCGCGGTCGCGGCTCCAGACGTCGTCCACGCCGCTCCACTCGACCGCGACGGGCGGATCGGCCCAGCGCGCCGCGTCCCAGTCGTCCGCGAGCGTCCCGTCGGCGTTCACCATCGCGAGGCGCGCCGCCGCGAACCAGACGGTCGCGGGCACGTTCGCGTCGATCGCCGCGAAGATTTCGCCGTGCGCGAGCCCGATCGCGTACGCGGCCTGGCCGCCCATCGAGTTGCCGCACAGGTACACGCGCGCGCGGTCGACGGCGTAGCGGCGGCACGTCCATTCGACCGAATCGAGGACGCGCCTTTCGCACGGCGTCTCGCCGGCCATGAGCCGCGGCACATCCGCCGCGGTCGGGCCGCGGTAGGCGGGCGTCGCGCCCCACCAGTACTGGTCGTGCGTGCGGTTCAAGAGGACGTGGTAGTCGCGGATGTCGTCGAGGTTCAGGACGTAGAAGTCGTCGGGCGCGGAAAAGACGCGGTCCTTCTCGTCGACGAGCCGCGTCTGCAGGTCGACGCCCTTGCCCGGCCAGCCCGCGCCGCGCCAGTGCAGCACGACGAGGAGCGGTCGGCCCGGCGCGTCGCCGTCGACCGGCTTCGCCACGGAAAAGCGGTCGACGAAGTTCGTCACGGGGTCGCCCCACGCCGGATCGCCCGTGTGGCGGTACCAGTCGACGGTGCGCCGCCCCACCGTTTCCGTGTCGTACCGTTCCGGCGACAGGTTCAGGAGCGCGGCCGCCGCCAAGAGGAGCAGGCCGTTCATGCGCGCGCCGCCTCGCAATCGCGCGCGATCTGCGCCTTCAGCTCATCGAGCGACGCGAACGTCCGCTCCGGCCGCAGGAAGCGCAGCAGCTCAACCTTCTCTTCGTGGAGCGGCGCGCACTCTTCGTGGAGATGGTCACGCTGCGCGTGACCACACCTTAGCCAATGCACCTCCAGAACCGGCTGCTTCCACGCCTTGTCCCCCATCGTCGGCGCGCGCCCGTAGTTCGCGACGCCGCGCCAACCGCCCGCCGCGACCGCATAGACGCCGAACGGCAGTTCCACATTGCTCGCGACGGCGATATTGACCGTCGGGAAGCCGAGCGTCGCGCCGAGGCCCTTGCCCTTCACGACGGTACCGCCGAGCGTCAGCGCGCGGCCGAGCATGGCGTTGCCGGCCGCGATGTCACCCGCCGCGAACGCCTGGCGGATGCGCGTCGACGAGATGCGCGCGCCGTCATACGTTGCGTACGGCACGACCGTCACCGTGCAGCCGTGCGCGCGCAGAAGCGCCGCGTCGCCGCGCCCGCCCTTGCCGAAGCGCCAGTTCGCGCCGCAGCGCACCGTCAGGTCCGGCGCGTTCAGGTAGCGGGCGCGGAAGTCCTCCGGCTCCAGCGCCGCGAGCTCCGGCGTGAAATCGAGCGTCACCACCTCCCGGACGCCGCACGCGCGGATCGCCGCCGTCTTCTCGTCGCTCGTCATCAGAAGGCGCGGCGCGCGGTCGGGCGCGAGCACGGTGAGCGGATGGTTGCGGAACGTGAGCGCGACATCCGCGCCCGTCAGGATTTTCTGATGCCCGAGATGGACCCCGTCGAAGAAACCGACCGCCAGGATCATGGCAACGCCTTTGCCGCCGGCACGACGAGCGCGGCGAAATCGCCCGTCTCCGTTTCGAGGAGCCGGTCGAACGGGATCGCCGCATCGACCGACAGCCGGCCGATGGCCGTGCGCCGCAGACTCTTGAGGCACGCGCCGCAGCCGAGCGCGTCGCCGAAATCGTTGACGAGCGTGCGCACAAGGACGCTCTTCGACGCCTTGAGCGCGAACGCGGCGACGTGCGCCGCGTCCGGCGGCTCGACCGCAAAGCGGTAGACGTGCGCGAGGAACTGCGTGTGCTCGCCTGTGTCCGCGATCTCGTAGCCGCCGCTCCCCTCGCGCCGCACCGAGCAGAAGCGCGGTTCGGTCTGGAAGACGTCGCCCTTGAAGTCGCGCGTCGCGGCCGCCATCTTCTCCGGCGTCGCGGCCGCCGCATCGCCTTCGCCGGTCACGCGGCCGTAGATGTCGTGCGTATCGGTCCGGCGCCCCAGCTGGAGCGTGCCCGTCCAGGCGCGGTCCGCGCCCATCACGTCGCCGACGTGGCGGTTCGCGTCGCCGATCAGCAGCACGAGCAGCCCCGACGCGAGCGCGTCGAGCGAGCCGCCGTGGCCGACCTTGACGAGATTGAACTTGCGCTTGACCGCCTTGACGACGGCCGAGAACGGCAGACCCGCGGGCTTGTCCACCAGGAGGAAACCGCTCAGCTCCTCCAGCATCCGGAGCTGGGCGAGATTAGCCATTGTCGGCGGCCGGCGGCAGCTTGTCGAGGAGCGCCAGGACTTCGTCGCCCTTCTCCAGGCTCAGGTCGAGCTTGAAGATGAGGCGCGGCGTGAACTTGAGGCGCACTTCGCGGTTGATGATGGACTGGAAGCGCTTGGCGTTGTGCTTCAGGTGCTGGAGCGCCGTTTCCTTCAGCGCGTCGTCGCCGAAGACCGAGACGGACACCGTCGCGTCGCGCAGATCCTTGCCGCAGCGCACGCCCGTGACCGTGAGGAGACCCGGCGCGACCGAGTCGCCCTGCATCACCGAAAACATCGATTCGGCGATGACGCGTTTCAAGAGGCTGTTCACCCGTTCGAGACGATCAACTGACATAGTTTTTTCAGTATATCACATTCCCCCCGCCATCCGCAAGCGTTGCACTCAGCGGGCGGCGTCCATCGGCCGCCAGCCGTCCGGCCCCGCGAGGATGTCGGCCGCCGTCGCCATCCCGGCCGCCGACAGGCGCGCGCGGAAATCGTCCAGCGTCCCGACCGCGATCCACGGCGCGCGGTCGAACGCGCCGTCGTGCGTGCAGCCGTACTCCGCGCTGCGGTAGACGCGGCGGCCGCAGTCGGTCGTCCAGTCCTTCCAGCCGGCCGGCAGGACGGCCGTCCCGAAGTCGCACCCGACGAACGCCACGTTCGCATACGGCCGCCACGGGCGACCCAGCAGCGTCTGCTTCCCGCCGCCGCACGTGACGCGGCAGTTGACGAACACATAGCCGAACGGCAGCTCGGGCTCGTGGCTGCCCGCCGTCACGTAGCCGCCCTGGTGCGAATGGAGCTCGCACGTGTCGAAGAGCGCGACCGCGTTGCCGAAGATGAAGTCGACCGCCCCTTCGATGTAGCAGTTCCCGAAATACTGGCGCGCGGCCGTCGCGCCCACCGTGCCGCCCGCGTAGACGGTGTCCTGCCAGCCGAGGATGCGGCAGTTGCGGAAGGCGCACCGGTCGCCGCACGCGAAGAGCGCCACGCACTGCCCCGCCTGCTCCCGGCCGCCCGTCGCCGCGAGGCGCTCGGGCGTGCCCGTGTTCTCGATCGTAAAGCCGTCGAACGAAATGTCGCTGCCCTCGACGCGCAGCGTGCAGCTGCCGAACGTGCCGAGCGTCCCCTTGCCGTCCGGCCGGGGCGTCGCGGGCGTATCGTTCCACGAGATGACGGTCTTTCCCGGGCGCGGATCGTCGGCGACAAAGCAGACGTTGCGCAGGTTCGCGCCGACCTTCACCTTCTCGCGGTAGCGGCCGGGCGCGACGCGCACGACCGTCCGGCGCGGCGAATCCACCGGCAGCGAATCGATGACGGCCTGCAGCGACGCGCCGCCGTCCACGCGCCGGACGAGCGGCTCGTCCGCCGGCACCTCGTCGCGGTAGGGCGCGCGCGCCGCGCGCGCGGCAAGTTCCTCCGCGCCGTCCCCCGCCGCCTGCCGCGCCGCCGCGCGCGTCTCCGGCGGCAGCGGGAGGTCGAACGGCGGCTGTGCGCAGGCGACGAGCGCGAGCGTCGGCCGCACCGTCGGCCGCGCAATGACATCCGGCGGCAGCGTCAGCAGAAAATCAAGGCCGCGCCGGACCGCCGCGCGCGCCGCTTCCGAGCCGGTCGCCGCGTACAGGCGCGCGAGAAAGTCAAGCTCGGTCACGGTCGCGCCGTCGTCGACCGTGGCGCGCGCGGCGTCGCCCTTCACCGCCACGAGCGCCGCGCGATCCCGCGGCGAGAACTTGGCGTTCAGCGGCAGGTGCGCGGGCCAGCCGCCGACGTCCAGCTGGGCGGCGAGGACGTTCGCGGCGATGCGCGCGGCCTCCGCCGTCTTGAGGAGACGATCGGGAAACGCGCGGGCGGCGCGCGGCCAGTCCGCCTGCCCGACTGCGCCGTGCAGCTCCACCACCTCTCCGGGCGCCGTGTCAAATTCGTAGCCGAACGGCGCGGACGCACCGTCGGACGCGCGCGGGCGCAGGATCGGCGAGCGGATTTCGCCGGCGGAGCGGATGCGGCAGACGCCGCCGTCCTTCGAGAAGACGCGCAGCTTCGTCACCTGGCCCGCCCGCCATTCGAGATCAAAGAGGAAGCCGCCGGCCGCCGCCAGCCCGCTGACGTGGCCCTGCTCGACCTCGTTCGCCGGGAGCGCCGGCAGGAGCCGGATCTCGCCGCCGTCGCTGGCGATGTACCGTTCGGGGTAATCCGTGCCGTAGCCGGATTTCCTGCCCCACGCGCCCGCCGCCAGCAGGAGGGCGAGCGCCGCAACCGCCGTTCGCATCGCGCCGTCCCTACAGGCTCTTCGGCAGCTCTTCGAGCTGGTAGCACTCGATGATGTCGCCGACCTTGAAGTCTTCGTAGTTCGCGAAGCACACGCCGCATTCCTGCTGGCCCGTGACTTCCTTGACCTCGTCCTTGAAGTGGCGCAGCGTCTGCACCTTGCCGTCCCACACCTCCGCCTTGTTGCGCAGGATGCGGAACTTCTCCTTCGCGACGAGCTTGCCGTCGTTCATCTGCGAGCCGGCGATCTTGCCGAGCTTGCCGATGTCGTAGATGGCCTTGATCTCGGCGTGGCCGAGGACGACCTCCTTGTACTCCGGCGGCAGCAGGTCGAGCATCGACTGCTTGACGAAGTCGATGAGCTCGTAGATGATGCGGAACGAGTTGATCCGCACGCCGTCGTGGCGCGCCTGGCTCTGGACGCCCGAATCGTTCGCGATGTCGAAGCCGACGATGACGGCCTTGCCGGCCGCCGCCGACTTGACGTCCGTCATCGAGACGTTGCCCGTCCCGGTGCCGATCACGTTCAGGCCGACCTTCTCGGACTTGATCTCCTCGAGCGCCGCGACGACCGCCTCGAGCGTGCCGCGGTTCTCGGACTTGACGATGACGTTCAGCTCCTTCTTGCCCTCCGCCGCCATGCGCGACATGAGCGCGTCCAGCGTCGCCGCCTTGTTCGTCGACAGCTCCTGCTCCTTGCGTTCGCGCGCCGTCTCCTCCGCGAGCGTGCGCGCACGCTTCTCGTCGAGCATCACGCGGAACTCCGCGCCGGCCTCGGGCACGCCCGAAAGGCCCGTCACCTTGACGGGCATCGCCGGCGGCGCCTCCTTGATGCGGCGGCCGTGGTCGTCGATGAGCGCGCGGACCTTGCCGAAGTGCTCGCCGATCAGGATCGCGTCGCCCACCTTCAGCGTGCCGCCCTCCACGAGGAGCGTCGCGCACGGGCCGAGGCCCTGCTGGAGCTCCGCCTCGATGACGTAGCCGTTCGCGCGGCGGTTGGGGTTCGCGGTGAGTTCCAGGACTTCCGCCTGGACCAGGATGTTTTCCAAGAGCGCATCCACGCCCGCGCCGGTCACGCCCGAGACGGGGCAGCAGATGATGTCGCCGCCCCAGTCCTCCGGCGTCAGCCCGCGCTTCTGGAGCTGCTGCTTGACGCGGTCGATGTTCGCCGTCGGCTTGTCGACCTTCGTGATCGCGACCATGATCTGCACGCCCGTCTGGCGCGCGACCTTGATGCACTCCTCCGTCTGCGGCATGATGCCGTCGTCCGCCGCGATGATGAGGATCGCGATGTCGGTGATCTGCGCACCGCGCGCGCGCATCGCGCTGAACGCGGCGTGGCCGGGCGTGTCGAGGAACGTGATGAGACGGCCGGCGATGTCCACCTGGTAGGCGGAGATCTGCTGCGTGATGCCGCCGGCCTCGCCCGCCGCGACGTGCTCCTTGCGGATCCAGTCCATGAGCGTCGTCTTGCCGTGGTCGACGTGGCCGAGGAACGTCACGACCGGCGCGCGCGGCTTGAGCGTCTCGGGCGGATCCTCGGGAATGAGGTCGTCCGCGTCGATCGCCTTGAGGACGGGCTTGGCCGCGTCCTTGTTGCGCGCGTGCTCGACCGTCACCTTGAAACCGTACTTCGCCGCCACCTGCGTCGCGATGTCCGGCTCGACGCGCTGGTTGATGGACGCGAGAATCTTCAGGCCCATCAGATCGGCGATCAGGCGGTTCGGCTTGATGTTGAGTTTGGCCGCGAGATCCTTGACGACGACCGCACCGCGGATCGCGATCTCGCGCGCTTCCTCGTTGACCTTGATGCTGCCGCCGACGGACGCCGCCGCGGGCGTGCCGTGCGGCACGCGCTTCTCGAACGCCTTCTGCGCGTCCTTGCCCTTGCGGCCCTTCTTCGTGCCGTCGTCGTCATCGTAGTCCACCACCTTGGGCGGCCGCACCTTCGGCTGCGCCGCGACGGTGATGCGGATCGCGCCCGAGCCCGCCGGTGCGTGCGGAAGCGGCTTGAAGCCGGCCGCCGTCAGGCCCACCTTCACCGGGCCCGCCTGCAGCGCGGGCTTGACCGCGACCTTCGGCTTGTAGCCCGGCGCCATGCGGATCGCCGGCCGGGCCGGCGCCGCAGGTGCGGCCGGCTGCGCGGCCGCGGGCTGCGCGGGCGCGACGGAAATCGAAATCGCCGGCTTCGGCTTGGCCAGCTGCTGCGGCTTGCGCGGGTTGATCGAGATCGGCCCGAGCTTGACCGGCGCGGCCGGCGTCTCCGGCGGCGGCACAGCCTTCTTCGGCGCGGCCGACGCGACCGCCTTCGGCGCCACCGCCGTCTCGACCTTCTGGCCTTCGCTCGCCGCCTTGGCGAGCGCGAGATGGAGCTTCAGCTTCTCGGCCTCGGCCGCCGTCGCCGCCTGGCGCGCGGCCGCCGCCTTTGCCTGCTTCGCGGCGCGCTTCGCCGCGAGGTCGCCCTTCGCGAGGCCCTTCACCGCCGCCTGAAGCGCGGCCAGTTCGCCCGCTTCGATCACGCTGATGGCGTTCGTCACCTCCGCGCCGCATCCTTCGGCCGCCCTGAGGACGTCCGCGCTCGTCACGCCCGCCGCTTTCGCTAGTTCATAGACTCTCATGCCAACCCTCGCTTATTCCGCGTCCTCCGTGCCCGCCGCCGCGTCGCCGTCCGACGCCGCCGATCCGCCCGTGAGCGCCGCGACCGCCTGCGCCGCCGCGTAGACGCCCTTCGCCGTCACCTCGTCGAGGCCCGTCGCCGCGATGAAGCTCGCCTCGTCCTCCTCGGCGATGCCGTCGACCGTCAGGTACCCCGCGTCCGCCATCTGCGTCGCGACCGCCGTGGAGACGCTGAACGTCTCCGCCAGCTCCTTGATCGCCTCGGCCTTCTGGTCCTCGAAGCTCGCCGTCGCCATCGACTTCTTGACCTCGACGTGCCAGCCGACGAGCTTGGTCGTCAGGCGCACGTTCTGGCCGCGCTTGCCGATCGCGAGCGAATACTGGTCCGCCGCCGCGACGACGTGGACGGTGTTGGGCAGCACGGGATCGACCTCGATCGACTCGAGCTTCGCCGGCGCGAGCGCCTGGGCGACGTACTGGCGGATGTCCTCGTTCCAGCGCACGATGTCGATCTTCTCGCCGTTGAGCTCGCTGACGATCGCCCGCACGCGGCTGCCGCGCTGGCCGACGCACGCGCCGACGGGATCGACGTTCTCGTTGTTCGTGCGCACCGCGAGCTTCGCGCGGTAGCCGGGATCGCGGCTGACGCCCATGATCTCGACGACGCCGTCGGCGATCTCGCTCACCTCCAGGCGGAAGAGCGCCTCGACGAACTTGCCGCTCGCGCGCGACACCGTCACGCTCGGCCCCTTCGCCTCGGGATCGACGCGGATGACGATGGCGCGGATGGGGTCGCCCACCTGGAAATTCTCGGTCGGGATGCGCTCCTTGCCGGGCAGGATCATCTCGACCTTGCCGACCTGGATGTAGAGGTCGCGGTTGGCGACGGCCGAGACGGTGCCCGAGACGATGTCGCCGACGCGGTCCTTGTACTCCGCGAACGTGTTGGTGCGCTCGGCCTCGCGGATCTTCTGCATGATCATCTGGCGGGAGGTCTGCGCCGCGATGCGCCCGAGGCGCGAGGCCGGCATCTCGACCTCGATCGTGTCGCCCTCCTTCACCGGGTTGCCGTGGTTGAAGCGGACGGCGCGCGCGCTGGAGATGAAGCCGGGGCCGGTCTCCTCGTCCGACACCACGAACGTATCGTAGACGTGGAGCGAAAGATCCTTGCGGTCGATGACGACGCGCAGATCGACGGTCACGTCGCGGTTGCGGCGCGCGGCCTGGCTGATCGCCTGCTCGATCGCCGTCAGGACGATCTCGCGACTGACGCCGCGTTCGTTCTCGATGTGCTGCACGACCGCCAGCAACGGATTGTTCATCGCCATTTCTTTCGTTCCTTCATTGTTGTTCAAGTCAAATTACGACCCTCGGTTCGACCCGCTGGATCGCCGAAAATCGCACATATTCTATCAAAAATGCCGCGCAACGCGCAACGGCTTTTTTTATTCGGACGGACTTTCTGCCGCAACATGTACCTTCACTCAACAACCATTCCTCAACCACGCTCCAGCCACAGCCAAACCAACCCCAACCACGGCTCAACCATCCTTCGTATGGCGAACCTCCTCCCCGCCGCCGCATTGCTTACGCCGCGCTGACGACCGTCGCCGTCTTGGGCAGGGAGACGCACTCCGTCTCGCCCTCGACGCGGGTGACGGTGAGCGTCACCTCGGTGCCGTCCTCGACGCCGCTCAGCTCGCCCGGCCACGCGACCGTGATCAGGTTCTCGCCGCAGCCCGTCACGGAACCGGCGACCTCGGTGCCGTCCGCGAAGACGAACTTCGCCGCGACATGCGCGGCGGCTTGTTGAAATCAGGCCCCCCCGGGGGGCGGGCGGTGCGCGACCCCTAGGGGTCGCAGGCCCTTACCCCTAGGGGTGAGAGGCCCTTACCCCTAGGGGTGAGAGGCCCTTACCCCTAGGGGTGAGAACACCTTACCCCTAGGGGGCTGCCTTACTCGGTCGGCGTGGCGGAAGTCCAGAAGAACGGATACATCTTCATCTCCTCACCTTTGAACTCGGCCTTGCCGATGTA
>Ga0310695_10008456_pt1 | contig 15902 bp, 13 predicted proteins | sample RumenRJG_04DNA_FD_203882 | JGI IMG/M metagenome (GOLD analysis project Ga0310695, IMG submission 203882) | Bovine rumen microbial communities from Lethbridge, Alberta, Canada - RJG_04 (v2) (version 2) | ecosystem: Host-associated > Mammals > Digestive system > Stomach > Rumen | place: Canada...
GAAAAAGAAACGGATCTCTCTTACGATGAAGGGGATCCACTAGATGCCTGTATTACGGCGGAGAGGAAATCTGTATGGAAGACGGAAAAGAGCTTGCCCTGGCTGTCATAGAGAGACTGAAGGCAGAATATCCGGATGCCGACTGCACTCTTGACTACGATCAGGCCTGGAAGCTGCTTGTGAGTGTGCGGCTGGCCGCCCAGTGTACGGACGCCCGGGTAAATGTTGTCGTACAGGAGCTTTACGCCAGATTTCCCGATCCTGCAGCGCTGGCTGCGGCCGCCCCGGAAGAGATAGAAGCGATTGTCCGGCCGTGCGGGCTCGGACACAGCAAGGCGAGAGATATCAGTGCATGTATGCGCATGCTGGTCGAAGAATATGACGGCAAAGTGCCTGCAGATTTTGATGCGCTGCTGAAGTTTCCGGGAGTGGGGAGAAAATCCGCCAATCTGATCATGGGAGATGTATTCGGAAAGCCTGCGATCGTCACGGATACGCACTGTATCCGTTTGAGCAACAGGATCGGTCTTGTGCATGATGTCAGGGATCCGAAAAAAGTGGAGACGGCACTGTGGAAGATCGTCCCCCCTGAAGAAGGAAACATGCTGTGCCACCGGTTTGTGGAGCATGGAAGAGCAGTCTGTACCGCACGCACAAAGCCGTACTGCGGCAGGTGCTGCCTGGAAGAGATCTGCGAGAAGAACGGAGTTTAAATAAAAATGGCAGAATATGATTATCTGATCGTGGGAGCCGGTCTTTACGGCGCTGTGTTTGCCGCACAGGCCTTAAAAGCAGGAAAAAAGGTGCTGGTGATAGATAAAAGGCCGCACGTTGCCGGAAACGTATATACAAAAGAAGTGCGGGGGATCCATGTACATCAGTATGGCGCGCATATTTTCCATACCAATGATAAAAGGGTCTGGGATTATGTAAATCAGTATGCCGTCTTCAACCGCTTTACAAATTCTCCCGTAGCCAATTATCATGGAGAGCTTTATTCCCTGCCCTTCAATATGTATACCTTTAACCGCATGTGGGGAGTGGTGACGCCGCAGGAGGCGGAGGAAAAGATCAGGCAGCAGAGGGAGGCGGCCGGAATCACAGAACCGAAAAATCTGGAGGAACAGGCCATATCCCTGGTGGGAACCGATATCTATGAAAAGCTGGTCAAAGGCTACACGCAGAAGCAGTGGGGACGTCCGTGCGATCAGCTTCCGGCATTTATCATCAAAAGGCTTCCGGTCCGCCTGACCTTCGACAACAATTATTTCAATGCCCGGTATCAGGGTATTCCCGAGGGCGGCTACACAAAAATGGTGGAGAACATGCTGGAGGGGATCCCGGTAAGAACCGGTGTGAATTATCTGGATGAACGTGGATCCCTGCGTGCGCTTGCGGGAAAGGTGGTCTATACAGGACCGATCGATGAATATTTCGGCTACAGACTCGGAAATCTGGAATACCGCTCAGTCCGGTTTGAGACGGAGGAGCTGGATATTCCGAATTTCCAGGGAAACGCAGCGGTAAACTACACGGATGCAGAGACACCGTGGACCAGAATAATCGAACATAAATGGTTTGAGTTCGGAAAAAATGCCAGGGGAGAAGACATTCCCTGCACCATTATTTCCAGGGAGTACTCTTCCGAATGGAAGCCAGGAGACGAGCCTTACTATCCGGTGAACGATGAAAAGAACGGCGCGCTGTATGAACAGTACAGGACTCTCGCAGAAAAAGAGGACGGGGTGATCTTTGGCGGACGCCTGGGAGAGTACCGGTATTATGACATGGATGCCGTTATTGCCGCCGCTCTTGACCGATGTATGAAAGAACCCGGCTTCAGTGCCGGCGCGTAAAAGACCTGCAGGAGATGACAGATTTTGAAAGAAAAAAACAAACCGGATATTCCGTTTATTGCCGGCCTTACGGTTCTGATCATGGTTATGTGCCTGACTGCCGGGTTTTTCTGGCAGACGGTAGCCAGACAGGCAGAGGAGGAACGTGAGGCGGAAAAAATGCGCAGAGAACAAGAGCTGCAGGAAGCAGTCAGCGCTATAGCAGTGGAGTACGGAAATCCGCTGAAGAAGCAGGTCTGCGTAAATCTGGATACCGAAGAGGTTTTTAAGTGCGCCGTGCCGGAAGAAGGGATCTACAACCGGAACGGAGCGCTGATCCCGGGGGATGTGCTGGAATACGGGGATATGATCAGGATCTGCGGCGGAACATGGAAGGATGCAGGGGAAGACGGGCTTCCCGTGCTGGAAAACCCGGACCGCATGGAGAGAACTTCCAGAGCGGATCTTCACTTTGCCCAGACCTATCAGGATATTGCAGATGAGCTGGAATCAACAGTGAGAGAAAATGACAGTAAAGGGACAGATACTGGAGATACTGAGTAAAAACCGGAGCCGCCCTGTTTCGGGAGAAGAGATGGCCGGACAGCTCGGATGCACCAGAGCGGCCGTATGGAAAGCGGTAAAGTCTCTGAGAAAGGACGGATACGGGATCGAAGCGGCCGGCCGACAGGGCTATATACTGAAACAGGATACTGCAAAGGTGACCGCGGAAGGCCTGCGCCTCTGGCTTGAACATCCGGATGTGACAGTACATGTGACGGACGAAACCGCGTCTACAAATCTTCTTGCAAAACAGGCTGCCATCGTGGAAAATGCTCCTCACGGCAGCCTCTTCTTTGCGCGCAGTCAGACAGACGGCAGGGGCAGAAAGGGGAGAGCTTTTTTTTCTCCCAGAGACTGCGGTCTGTATTTCAGCGTTGTGATCAGACCGGAAGGAAGCCTGGAAGAAAATCTGAGAATCACAGCCGCGGCAGCGTCGGCCGTTTACCGCGCGGTCAAAAGAGCGTGCGGGATCCGGCTTGGGATAAAATGGGTGAATGATCTCTTCCTTGGAGACCGTAAAGTCTGCGGGATCCTGACGGAAGCCGGGACGGATTTTGAAAGCCAGGGGCTTGAATATGTTGTGGTAGGTATCGGCCTGAATCTCTTTCTGAATGAAGAGAAGCTGCCCGGAGGACTGTTTGCTTCACAGGAGGAGGCGGAAAAAACAGACCGGAACAGACTGACTGCAGAGATCGTCAATGAGCTGCTGAGGATACTGGATCAGCCGGGCCTGCCGGAGGACTATTTTTCCGAAAGCATTCTTCCGGGGAAAAGAATTCTGGTGACGCAGCAGGCAGGCAGGAGCTGGCCTGCCTTGGCAAAGAAGATGCTTCCTGACGGAAGACTCCTTGTGGAGGACGAACAGGGGCGGGAACATGCGCTGATTTATGGAGAAGTAAGGATTCGGAAAGGATGAAGATGCGTACAGAACGTCTTTATTATGAGAATGCCCATCTGAGGCAGTTTACGGCAAAGGTGCTGGAGTGCCGGCAGGAAAACGGAAGTTATGCGGTCTGTCTGGACCGCACGGCCTTTTACCCCGAAGGCGGAGGACAGCCGGCGGACCGTGGAGAGCTTGGAGGAGTCCATGTTCTGGATGTGCAGGAAAAAGCGGGGGAGATCATGCATTATACCGACGGACCTCTGGACGAGGGAAGGACGGTAACGGGACTGATTGACTGGGAGCGCCGTTTTGACCTGATGCAGCAGCATTCCGGAGAGCATATCGTAAGCGGACTTGTCCACAGCACCTTCGGCTGCGATAATGTAGGCTTCCACATGGGCGCGGATGTGATTACGATCGATTTTAACTGCCTGATCGGCGAAGAAGAACTGCGGGAGATCGAGGCGCGGGCCAATCGTCTTGTGTGGGACAATGTACCCGTAAAGGTTCTGTACCCGACGCCGGATGAGCTGGTGGAAATCGAATACCGGAGCAAGAAAGAGCTGGAGGGACAGGTACGCATCGTTCAGATTGAAGGAGCCGATACCTGTGCCTGCTGTGGTGTACATGTGGAAAGTACCGGTGAGATCGGAATGATAAGAATCCTGAGCGTCGTCCATTTCCGGGAAGGCGTGCGGGTGGAAATGATCTGCGGGGGACGTGTCCTCTGCCAGGACCGAATGCTGCAGACGCAGAACAGGCAGATTTCCGCCCTTTTGTCTGCCGGTCCGGATCAGACTGCCATATATGTAAAACGTCTTCTGGATGAGAATTTTGCTCTCAGAGGCAGGATCCGTGAGATGGAAAAGACCTGGATCACATCCCGGGCAGCGGAATTTGCCGGCGCAGGCGACACCCTTCTGATCGAAGGAGAGATGGAACCGGACAGCGTCCGCCGGCTTGCTGATGCCGTGATGCAGTCCTGTGAGGGAAGGTGTGCAGTGTTTTCGGCGTGTCCGGACGGCGGATACAGATATGCCATCGGACAGAAAGACGGCGATCTGAGAGACTTTGTCAGAACCATGAATCAGGCCCTGGACGGAAGAGGAGGCGGAAAGCCGTTTTTTGTGCAGGGTTCTGTCAGAGCGGGCGAAGAAGCAATCAGGAAATTTTTCTCTTGACACAGGCATTGCCCGTGGATATAATCAGAAGGCCTGCGAATTTGAGCAAGCTCTTTTTTCGCATGCAAAAATATGTTTTACTATGATTACCTTTTACGCCCGAAAGGAACGTAAACTGTAATATTTGCAGCCGGAGAACCCGCAAATAAAGGTATTTCATCGGGAGGTGAAACGAATATGCCAACATTTAACCAGTTAGTCAGAAAGGGACGTGAGACAGCAGTCAGAAAATCTACAGCTCCCGCCCTGCAGAGAACATTCAACTCCCTGAGGAAGAAGGCAGTTTATCAGTCTGCTCCCCAGAAGAGAGGCGTCTGCACAGCAGTTAAGACAGCCACACCGAAGAAGCCGAACTCAGCGCTCAGAAAGATCGCCAGAGTACGTCTTTCCAACGGCATAGAAGTAACAAGCTATATCCCTGGTGAGGGACATAACCTTCAGGAGCACAGCGTTGTCCTGATCCGCGGCGGAAGAGTTAAAGATCTTCCCGGTACAAGATATCATATCATCCGCGGAACACTGGATACCGCAGGCGTAGCTAACAGAAGACAGGCCCGTTCCAAATACGGCGCAAAGAGGCCCAAGAAGAAATAATTGCTTCAGCGGACTTTCGCGTCCGTGGATTTGACCATCAGCTTCCTACGGAGACTATACCGATTTGTGCGGCTTTCTTGTATACCCTGCCGGCTGCGGGTATTACATTATATATAGAAGAAATGCAGCACGAACATGCAATAGTGACTGTATGAGTACCGATGAGATAATCGAAATGATTAAGGAGGGAAGTTAACGTGCCACGTAAAGGACATACGCAGAAAAGAGATGTACTGGCAGATCCCATGTACAACAATAAGGTCGTAACCAAGCTGATCAACAATATCATGCTTGACGGCAAAAAGGGTGTTGCCCAGAAAATTGTGTACGGCGCATTTGCCAGAGTAGAAGAAAAATCCGGAAAACCGGCTGTAGAAGCATTCGAAGAGGCCATGAACAACATTATGCCTCAGCTTGAAGTAAAAGCCAGACGTATCGGCGGCGCAACCTATCAGGTTCCGATCGAAGTCAGACCAGACCGCCGTCAGGCTCTTGCCCTTCGCTGGCTTACCACCTTCTCCCGCAAGAGAGGTGAAAAGACCATGCAGGAAAGACTGGCAAATGAGATTCTCGATGCCATGAACAACACCGGCTCATCCGTAAAGAGAAAAGAAGATATGCACAAGATGGCCGAGGCGAACAAGGCCTTTGCGCATTATCGTTTCTGATAACACGGGAGGAGAAACCTTTTGGCTGGAAAACAAGATCGAGAGTACCCGCTTGAAAGAACAAGAAATATCGGAATCATGGCGCATATTGACGCGGGGAAAACCACTCTTACGGAAAGAATTCTGTACTACACTGGTGTCAACTACAAGATCGGTGATACCCATGAAGGTACAGCGACGATGGACTGGATGGAGCAGGAGCAGGAGAGGGGAATCACCATTACTTCCGCTGCAACCACCTGTCACTGGACACTGGAAGAAAACTGTAAACCCAAGCCTGGCGCTCTTGAGCACAGGATTAATATTATCGATACCCCGGGGCATGTGGATTTTACCGTAGAGGTTGAACGGTCTCTTCGTGTGCTGGACGGCGCTGTCGGCGTTTTCTGTGCGAAAGGCGGCGTTGAGCCGCAGTCAGAGAATGTGTGGCGTCAGGCGGATACATATAATGTACCCCGTATGGCTTTCATCAACAAGATGGATATCATGGGCGCAAATTTTTACGGCGCAGTGGATCAGATCCGTACCCGCCTTGGAAAGAATGCGATCATTACCCAGCTTCCCATCGGTAAGGAAGATGATTTCAAGGGAATTATCGACCTGTTCGAAATGAAAGCCTACATCTACAATGATGAAAAGGGTGATGATGTTACCATCACAGACATCCCGGAAGACATGAAGGACGACGCCGAGCTTTACAGAGCAGAGCTGGTGGAAAAAGTCTGTGAGCTGGACGATGATCTCACCATGGAGTACCTTGAAGGGAACGAACCGTCTGTAGAGCAGCTGAAAGCTGTCCTCAGGAAGGCAACCTGTGAATGTACTGCCGTTCCGGTCTGCTGTGGCTCTGCCTACAGGAATAAAGGTGTACAGAAGCTTCTGGATGCCGTGATCGAGTATATGCCCGCACCCACCGATATCCCGCCAATCGACGGCACGGATATGGATGGAAATGAGATCGTACGTCATTCTTCGGATGAAGAGCCGTTTGCGGCCCTGGCTTTCAAGATCATGACGGATCCGTTCGTAGGAAAACTGGCATATTTCCGTGTGTACTCCGGTACCATGGACTCCGGCTCCTATGTATTCAATTCCACCAAAGGCAAGAAAGAGCGTGTCGGCCGTATTCTTCAGATGCATGCCAACAAGCGTCAGGAACTGGAAAAGGTTTATTCCGGAGATATTGCGGCAGCGATCGGCTTTAAATTTACGACTACCGGAGACACCATCTGTGATGAGAATCATCCGGTGATCCTGGAATCCATGGAATTCCCGGAGCCGGTCATTGAGCTTGCGATCGAGCCCAAAACAAAAGCCGGTCAGGGAAAGCTGGGCGAAGCCCTTTCCAAGCTTGCGGAAGAGGATCCGACTTTCCGGGCTCATACGAATACAGAGACCGGACAGACGATCATCGCAGGTATGGGTGAGCTGCACCTGGAGATCATTGTGGACCGTCTTCTGCGTGAGTTCCATGTAGAGGCCAATGTAGGCGCTCCGCAGGTGGCTTACAAAGAGACGATCACCAAAGAAGCGGATGTGGACAGCAAGTATGCAAGACAGTCCGGCGGCCGCGGCCAGTATGGTCACTGTAAGGTGAAGTTCTCTCCCATGGATGCAAACGGAGAAGAGCTGTACAAGTTTGAGTCTACGGTTGTAGGCGGTGCGATTCCCAAGGAATACATCCCGGCTGTAGGCGAAGGCATAGAGGATGCCATGAAGGCCGGCATTCTGGGCGGTTATCCCGTTGTCGGGATTCATGCAAATGTATATGACGGGTCCTATCATGAGGTAGACTCCTCTGAGCTGGCCTTCCATATAGCCGGTTCTCTGGCTTTTAAAGAGGCTATGAAGAAGGCGGCTCCCATTCTGCTTGAGCCGATCATGAAAGTAGAAGTCACCACGCCGGAGGATTACATGGGCGACGTGATCGGGGATATGAATTCCCGCCGCGGCCGTATTGAAGGCATGGATGATATCGGCGGCGGAAAACTGATCCGCGGGTTTGTCCCACTGTCCGAGATGTTCGGATACGCTACGGATCTCCGGTCCAGAACCCAGGGACGTGGAAATTACTCCATGTTCTTTGAAAAATATGAGCCTGTTCCGAAGAGCGTGGCGGATAAGGTCCTGGATCATAAGGAATAAATAAGTTTCCCTTGCAAAAGGGGTTCACTTGCAATATAATAAGTCCCAGTGAGCTTACCGCGGCTTTTGGAAAAAGGAAGAAAGACCCTGCTGCGGTGATAAATCTGGTGAGTCTGATTTTAAGGAGGAAAGCAAAAACAATGGCAAAACAGAAATTTGAGAGAACCAAACCGCATTGCAACATCGGCACCATCGGCCACGTAGACCATGGTAAAACCACCCTTACCGCTGCCATCACCAAGACTCTTCATGACAGACTTGGCCTTGGCCAGGAAGTTGCTTTCGATAACATCGACAAGGCTCCCGAAGAGAGAGAACGTGGAATCACAATCTCTACCGCTCACGTAGAATATGAGACCAAGAAGAGACATTATGCACACGTTGACTGCCCAGGGCACGCTGACTATGTAAAGAACATGATCACCGGTGCTGCTCAGATGGACGGTGCTATCCTCGTTGTTGCCGCTACCGATGGTGTTATGGCTCAGACCAAGGAGCATATCCTCCTTTCCCGTCAGGTAGGCGTTCCCTATATCGTAGTATTCATGAACAAGTGCGATATGGTTGACGACGAAGAGCTCCTTGAGCTGGTTGAGATGGAAATCCGTGAACTGCTCTCTGAGTATGACTTCCCGGGTGATGACATTCCGGTTATCCAGGGCAGCGCTCTGAAGGCTCTTGAGGATCCGTCCGGAGAATGGGGCGACAAGGTTCTTGAGCTGATGGATGCAGTTGATGACTATATTCCGGATCCGCAGCGTGACACCGACAAGCCGTTCGTTATGCCTGTAGAGGACGTATTCTCCATCACCGGTCGTGGTACTGTTGCTACCGGTAGAGTAGAAGCCGGTACTCTGCATGTTTCCGAAGAAGTTGAGATCGTAGGTATCAAGGAAGAGACCCGTAAGGTCGTTGTTACCGGTATCGAAATGTTCCGTAAACTGCTGGATGAGGCTCAGGCCGGTGATAACATCGGTGCTCTGCTTCGTGGTGTTCAGAGAACAGAAATCGAGCGCGGCCAGGTTCTTGCAAAACCCGGTTCCATTACCTGCCATACCAAGTTTACCGCTCAGGTTTACGTTCTGACCAAGGATGAAGGCGGCCGTCATACTCCGTTCTTCAACAACTATCGTCCGCAGTTCTATTTCAGAACAACAGACGTTACAGGCGTTATCAATCTCCCGGAAGGCACTGAGATGTGCATGCCTGGTGATAACATCGAGATGACCATCGAGCTGATCCATCCGATCGCTATGGCTCAGGGTCTTACCTTCGCTATCCGTGAAGGCGGCCGTACTGTTGGTTCCGGTCGTGTGGCCAGCGTTATCGAATAATTTGACTTATAAAGAACCCGGAGTTTATACTCCGGGTTCTTTTTTTACAGGGGTGTAAAATGCTGAATCAGTTTTCAAGAACGGAACTGCTCCTTGGCGCAGAAGCGATGAAAAGACTTTCTGATGCCAGGGTGGCGGTTTTCGGCATAGGCGGTGTAGGCGGATATACGGTTGAGGCGCTGGCGAGAAGCGGTGTAGGTACACTGGATATTATCGATGACGATAAGGTCTGCCTGACGAATATCAACCGTCAGATCTTTGCAACGGTACGCACCATAGGACAGTACAAAGTGGATGTGGCAAAGGAACGCATACTGGATATTAATCCAAAGGCAAAGGTGAACACGTACAGGGTGTTCTACGGGCCGGAAACAGCATCCGGTTTCAGATTTGAAGATTACGATTATGTTGTGGATGCGATCGATACGGTTACAGGCAAGATCGCCCTTGTGCTTCAGGCGAAGGAAGCAGGCATTCCGATCATCAGCTCCATGGGCGCCGGCAACAAGCTGGACCCGACAGCCTTTACTGTAGCGGATATCTATGAAACCAGCATATGTCCGCTGGCCAGAGTAATGAGGAGAGAACTGAAAAAAAGAGGTGTAGACCATCTGAAGGTGGTTTACTCAAAAGAGCAGCCTCTCCGCCCGGGGGATGATCTTTCCGTCAGCTGCAGAGCAGACTGTGTCTGCCCTCCCGGTACAGAACGCAAATGTACTGACCGGAGACAGATCCCGGGAAGTACGGCCTTTGTACCGTCTGTCGCAGGGCTGATTATGGCAGGAGAGGTCGTGAAGGATATTATTGCAGACTGCGGTTCAACCGGCGGAAATCTCTGACAGCCTGCAGTCCGATCCGGATGATGCGTTTCATATTGATGGAATTCTTTCCGCCCTGGCGTGGACGGAACGTGATCGGAATATACTTTACAGAAAATCCCTTCTTCGTAAAATAGACACTGATCATCACATTGGTAAGAAAAAAGTCTGCCGGGATAAACCCGATGGCCTGCGCAAGGGGGTCGGCCTTCATCAGGCGATAAGGCGTGTTGGCATCCTGAATCCGTACATGAAAACAGGAGGCGATCACCAGGCGCAGGACACGGGTAGTGAAGACTCTCCCGAATCCGTCCTCTCTGGCCTTCCTCCACCCGATCAGCATGTCCCATTTCTCTCTCTCAGCCCAGAAGGGTTCAAATTCCTCAGGGCGCGTCTGCCCGTCAGAATCCGTCTGAAAGATATAGTCGGCACCCATCTGAAGCGCATAACGGTATCCTCTGTGTATGGTCGCACCATGCCCTTCATTGGTTTTGGTGACAGGGCAGAGCAGCGGATGAGAACGTGCAAGGTCTTCCAGAATGCTGAAAGTAGTATCTTTACTGCCGTCATCAAGGACAACAAGACGGGAAGCGCCGCCGCCATTGTGCTTTTCCACCACGGGATACCATTCTTCAATGATCTTCCGAATGTTCGATTCTTCATTGTAAGCCGGTATTACGATATACAGAATATCCATTTAGCCAGTATGCCTCCAGGTCAGTGTTCGCGTGCAGATGAAACAGAGTATGCACAAATCAGATTAAATCGTGAACAGTAACGAATAGAAACAATTCTATGCAAAGTAACTGTACTTGTCAACGATTTTTCTTTTTAAACTGTGCAATATATGTTATTATGAAACAAATATCGTAACTGATCTGAACCAAAATATCTATACATTAACCATGTGAGAAAGGCAGGTAGATTTATGTATCAGAACGGCAGGATACTCCTTGGCAAGTCGGGAGAAGAAAATGTATACATATATCCTCAGATGGCTAACCGCCACGGCCTTATTGCCGGTGCTACCGGAACAGGTAAAACGATTACTCTGAAGGTGCTGGCGGAGTCTTTCAGTGACTGCGGCGTCCCTGTTTTTCTGGCAGATGCCAAGGGAGATCTGGCCGGCATGTGCTGCCCGGGCGAGGCTGCCGGAAGTGCAGGAGAGAGAGTAGAAAAGATGGGGCTGGGATCCCTCGGGTTTGAGTTTAAAAGCTATCCGTCCACCTATTGGGACGTTTATCAGAAAAACGGACTGCCCCTGAGAACCACGATCTCCGAAATGGGGCCCCTTCTTCTGTCCAGAATTCTGGATCTGAATGATACACAGACGGATATCCTTACGGTTGTGTTTAAGATCGCAGATGATGAACAGCTGCTCCTTGTGGATACAAAGGATCTGAAATCCATGCTGGCCTATGTGGGTGAAAATGCCAAGGATTACGCTCTTTCCTATGGGAATATTGCCAGACAGAGCCTTGCAGCCATCACCCGTTCGATCGTAGCCCTGGAGGCAGAAGGCGGAGACATGTTCTTTGGAGAGCCTGCTCTGGATATCCGCGACTGGCTGGCCACAGATATAAATGGCAGGGGAATGATTCATATACTGGATTGTCAGGAGCTTATGAAGAACCCCACGATGTATGCTACATTCATGCTCTGGATGATGTCCGAGCTGTTTGAAGCGCTGCCGGAATCCGGAGACCTGGAAAAGCCGAGGATCGTCTTTTTCTTTGATGAGGCACATATGCTCTTTGACAATGCCTCCAAAAACCTTCTGGACAAGGTGGAGCAGGTAGTGAAGCTGATCCGCTCAAAGGGCGTAGGCATCTATTTTATCACACAGAGTCCTTCGGACATTCCGGATGGTGTTCTTGCACAGCTTGGAAACAAGATACAGCATGCGCTTCATGCCTATACTCCGAAAGAACAGAAAGCAGCCCGCGCTGCATCGGATTCCTTCCGTACGAACGAGTCTTTCAGCACTTATGATGCTCTCCTCAGCCTTGGAACCGGAGAGGCACTGGTTTCTGTCCTGGATGAAACCGGTGTTCCCACAGTCGTACAGCGCGCAAAGATTCTTCCTCCCCAGAGCCTAATGGGTTCTCTGGAGGATGAAATCCGCAGCCGGCAGATCGTTGGCTGTAATCTTTATGTGAAGTACAAAGATTTCTGTGACCGGGATTCGGCCTATGAATTCCTCCAGAGAAAAGCGGCAGATGATGCGAAGGCTCTGGCAGAGGCCAAGGCAGCGCTTGAGGCGGCCAAAGAGCAGTTGAAAGCCGAAAGAGAAGCGGCTAAGGAGCAGGAACGGGCAGAGCGCGAGGCGGCTAAAGAACAGGAACGGGCGGAGAGAGAAGCAGAAAAAGAGCGGGAAAGAGAGCTTAAGGCACTGGAGAAGGAGCAGGCCGCAAAGGAACAGAAAGTGCGCAATGAGATCAAAAAGGTCGGCAGCAGCGCGGCAGGCACTGTCGGCCGGGAAGTCGGAAATGCCATCGGCAGCACCATCGGCGGTTCGTTTGGAAAGAAGCTTGGAGGAAATGTAGGTGCTTCCCTCGGCAGAGGCATTCTGAATACACTGTTTAATCTCAGAGGATGAGGATGAAGAAAAGAAGGATGGCTGGTGACCGGCCATCCTTCTTTTTGCATGCAGAGCAATGAGCCATGCATGAGTAAGAGATTCATCAGGAAATGATGCGAAACAATATGCCGTCTATTTCGTGCCTGCTTCGCTGCGTCTTCTGATCACCCGGCTGTGATGATTAAGATATTTTAATGAGACTGCTAGGCCGATGAGAGAGATCAGAACAGACGGAAGCAGGAGCTTATTACGATAGCGGAAGGTGACAGTGTGTTTCCCCGTGGGAACGCGCAGACCCAGAACGCCGTTTTCACCCAGGATAGCAGGGTCTGCTTTTTCTCCGTCCAGGAAAATTTCCCAGCCGCGGATAACAGGTATGGAGGTGAAGAGAACACTGTCGCTTTCGGCCTTAACGGTGCCGCTGATGCGGGTATCGGAAAAATCCGTAATGTCAAGTCCGTTCAAAGACAGTCTGTCATAGGCCTTCTGGAACACATCATCATGGTAACCGGCCGCATAAAGGGCAACACTGCCGCTTTCACGCCATGTCTTCTCAAAGGCACCTCTGCGGGTCAGCTTAAAATCCACCCGGATTTTTTCGCCTTTGCTTACATGCCCTACATCGATCATGCTCCGGCCTGCAGAAAGCTCCCTGTCTTCGTTCACTGAGTCATTTTTGTACAGGAAACGGATAGCGTTCCCTGCATCCACATAGAGATACAGATACTGATCCTTTTCTGAGGTAAATACAGCATGGACAGCCGGTTCGGCGGAGAGATTTCCGGGATCTGTTACTTTATAACTGAATTGTGCATCACTGCCGTCGGAACTGACCGTAATATATTCTGTCTCTACCTTATCCGGTTCGATCAGTGTGAACATATCATCTTCAATTCCTGCAGCCCTGTGAATAAAATCATTCTGTACTGCAAACGGCTGACTGTCAGAAACATCCCAGTACAGAAGGGCCGGATCCGCAAGAAATGCGAGAGGCAGGCACCTTGTATTTCTGTAGACCCAGACGGTTCCGAACTGTTTCAGAAATTCATAACGTTCCTCTTTAGGGTGAGGACCGTCCTTGTTCATAATATAGCCAAGATCAAAGACGGCATCGACAAGCGGCGTCGGATCATAATATCGGAAACTGTTTCCCGTTGCCGCAACGCCCAGACTCTGCATAAAAGAAGAAATACCGCCGGGCTCCAGTGACGAGAACTGAGAAAATCCATTGTAGTGATATAAAGAGGCATCGTTGATCGTGGTAAACCGCCGGAATTCGGTCCGGTAAAAGCGGCCTTCCTCCAGACTGTCCATGTAGGCGACCGCCCTGGGCGCGTCCTCCATATAGCGCATGTAGGCTTCCCTGGAAGAAGAGTTCTCCAGATTGGTAATTGAAGAGAAAACACATTCCAGTATGATGCAGACAAGCAGAATGCCCTGAAGAACAGTCCGGCCGGCAAAAGTACTCCCGCCTGCAAGAATCCATCGCTTTTGATAAATAGTGAGGACTGCAAGGTAAAGTGCCATGGCACATGCATTGAGAAGAATATCGGAGCCGGAAAGGACCCGGTCCGTTTCTTCAATTTTCCCGGCAAGGCAGTACTCTGTGATCAGAATGACAGCCAGATAAATGCCGCATACCACATACGATACACGGAGATCTGCATGCTCCAGCCGGAGAAAAGCCTTACAACCCATAAAAATCAGCAGAAAACTGTACATGAAAGTGTAGCGGTGCGGAAGATTTGCAGGAAAATGCATTCCGTGGATCATGTAATCCAGAGGTTTGATGCAGGAGCAGAGAAGCATGACCGCCAGGATCAGGGAAAGGGATATTTTTTCTTTCCTGGAGACCGCACGGTTGGCAAAGTACAGGGGCAGCAGCACCATGGTGACGGTACCGCTGTAAATATTCGGAAGATCTTCGTTTCTGGCAAGAACGGCAGGTCTGGCGCCAAGAAAGTGATTTGTCAGAAGCTGCCACACGTTGGGATAGACTTTAAACGACGGGAAGGTGCTGTCGCTTACAGCGGTAGCCATCAGTGCCATTCCGACAGGAGCCAGGATAAACATGGAGGTCAGGGCTGCCAGTATGGAAAGGACGGCAAAGGGAACAAACCGGGAGCGGATCCACAGGAGACGTTCCCGGTTTGTTCCCCGGGGCATACAGATGACCAGGTCCGCAATAAAAATCAGTGCCGTAATAACGCATACCAGAACGGCAAGATAGAAATTAACGATCATGGTCATTGTGAGAGCCGCATAGTATCCGCCGGCCTTCTCTTCTTTTACAAGCCTTTCTGTACCCCTCACGATAAACGGAAACAGCGCCACTGTATCCAGCCACATGATATTCCAGTAATAGCATGTAAGAAATGCACAGAAACCATACAGCATGCCAAAGCACAGGACAGACGGATCATTCCTCCTGAAATGTTCCTTGAGGTACCATGTGCCGGAAGCGGAACAGAAACCGATCTTCAGAATGATAAAAAACGCAATCATTTCCGGCAGCTGTTTCTCTGAGAAGAGGAAAATGAGCAGATTGACCGGGGAAGCGGTATAGTAGGCCATCTGAGAAACAAAATCCTTGCCGAGTCCGCCCTCCCAGCTGTAAAGAAGGCTTTTCCCCGCCAGTATCCTGCTGCGAAGTTCCTCTATGTAAGGCGCGTATTGGTGATAAAGATCCACCTTCAGTACAGTCTTATCCCCGAAAGGAAAGATGCCGCGGGCGCCGTAAGCGATCAGAACGATCAGTATACTGATCAGAAACGCCATAAGAGGAATACTGTTTTTCTGCAGAAAAGACAGAAGACCGGTCCGCCCGCCCTGTTCCCGGGCGCCGGCGGCCTTCCTGCGTGATAACTTGATCATGCCCGGCTCCTTATTTTTACTGAACTTTATATCCGTTCCAGCCAAAGCCCATGCCTCCGTTCCAGCCCCGGTTGGCTGAGATGAAATCGTTGTCCTGACTGGGACCGCTCCAGGAGGTGCCGTGGGTCTCGTCTCTGAAGCTGAAATACACCAGAGTTCCTTCTCCGTCCACCATGTACACTGCTTCCTCTGTGGGATGACCGGAACCATTACGGGACCAGCCCTGATCCTTGGAAACCTGACGAACTGTCACAACGGAAGTTTCTATATCTCCGGGGTTCTTCAGCTTCCCGCCATCTGAGGACAGCGTTTCCAGCTTTTGCTGAAGCTCTTTCCAGGTTGTCATTACATGCTCCCGGTATGTATCTTCGAGGGCTTTTTCCTGCTCCTGACGGATCCGCGGCCAGCAGACTGCCAGAAGAAGG
>Ga0310695_10008457_pt1 | contig 15901 bp, 14 predicted proteins | sample RumenRJG_04DNA_FD_203882 | JGI IMG/M metagenome (GOLD analysis project Ga0310695, IMG submission 203882) | Bovine rumen microbial communities from Lethbridge, Alberta, Canada - RJG_04 (v2) (version 2) | ecosystem: Host-associated > Mammals > Digestive system > Stomach > Rumen | place: Canada...
GTACACGCTTGTATCGCGTCACGCCCGATGGTGTATGGCACAGATACCCCGAGGAAGGTTTCGAACCTTTCGTTTACTCTGACATCGAGAAGGATGACGACGGCCGACTCTGGGTGCTCACCACCGATGCGCTCTATCAAGTGCAGGGTGAACAGTTCGTAGAGGTGGCATGTCCGTTCGAGACAGGCCGGAGAGGCCAACTGCACATCGACGGCGACGTGGTGTATATGGCCTGCGAGAAGGGGCTGTACAAATATCAGGATGGCGGATTCACGCAGATGGAACTCCCAGCCGGAGGCCATATCGGCATCAGCCAACCAGAAAAGCCCTCCGCCGCTTCCCAATTCTTTGGTGTCGACGGCATACAGAGGACAAGCCTCAGCAAGGGCCTGAACATCGTCAGAAGAGACGGCAGTACAGGCAAAGTCGTAGTGAAATGATTATCTCAAGTTCTATAGAGATGGTTAATGACATCGTCAGAGATTGATGAGATGAGTGAGAACCTTTTTCAATTTCTGAGCATTTAGAAAAGAGATGTAAATGTTTTGTGTTGGCCCGCGCCGCCCCGGGAGGGACGGCGCGGTTTATGACGTCAGAAGCGGGAATCCCCTCGACGACCAGACCTCCTAAATGAATAGAAGCGTCAGAGCTGAGCGTATGTCCGAGTAGGCGCATGGCGCGGAGGATTGTCAAGAAATATTCGAATTTTGGTGGGTTGAGAATCGCTTCTTTTCAAAAAACAAATCGCTTGGCCCAACGAAGGGCATTTTTGGGCGATTTCGTTAACGCGCTGTCACTCAAGAGTTTGTGATTTTTGGATGTCAAAGTGAATGGAAAATGATGCACAAAGATGGTGTTTTGTGCTGGAAAATGCCATCTTTCAGGCGCTCAGCGATTAGGTCTGAGCCGCTTAGAGATGGCATTTCACGCTGTGATCTGACGCAAATCACGAGGTGAAGTGACGCAAATCATGAGGTGAAATGACGCAAATCGCAAAAACAGTAGACTGAAACGACGATTTCCTTCCGCTCCGTTCTCCAGAATTGCAGAAATTCCTGATGTGATTCTGTAAAACTAATTCAGCGGAATTTCGCGACTTTTCACTCGCTTGGCCGGAACGTTTTTGAAGAAAAACGCCCACTTCCAGAATATTTTCATCCTAATCATTCATTGAGTAATCCCCACACGCCTCTCCCGCCTACGGTTTGTTGCAATATCCGGCAAGGCACAATAAAAACCGCCAGGTCTGAGACCCGGCGGTTTTCTTTCTCTCTGTTCGAGTACTGATTACTCAGCAACAGCAGCTGTATCAGCAGCGGCAGTATCAGCGGCGGCAGTGTCAGCGGCTACAGTGTCAACAGCGACGGTGTCAACCTCGACGGGAGCCTGCTCAGCCTTGTTACCACAAGATGCGAAAGAGATAGCTGCGATAGCTACGAACATAAACACTAATTTCTTCATTTTCTTTGCTTTTTTAAATCTGTAAAACAATCATTTGTTTATTAAAACGGTGCAAAGGTAAGTGTTTTTTTTAATACGGCAATCATTTTTTTGCAACTTTTTTTAGTGCCCTTTTGTAACTTTTTTGTAAGTTGTTGAAATACAACGAGATACGAAAGTATAATAAAAGTTAATTATTTGAGCCTTGTTAATTATCATGGAAAAAAACGCGTTTTTTCGAGTTTTATTCGTACCTTTGCAGCATGATTGACAGTTCGGTTTTTCAAGGCAAGAAAGCAGCCTATTTTACGTTAGGGTGCAAACTGAATTTCTCTGAGACCTCCACCTTCGGGCGCATGCTTCAGGAGATGGGCGTTGTCGCAGCAGGCAAAGGAGAGCAGGCTGACATCTGCCTGGTCAACACCTGTTCGGTCACCGATGTGGCCGACCACAAGTGCCGCCAGGCCATCCATCGCATGGTGCGCCAGCATCCCAACGCCTTTGTTGTGGTGACAGGTTGCTATGCGCAGTTGGAACCTGAACGGGTGAGCAGCATCGAGGGTGTCGACCTGGTGCTGGGAAGTAATGAGAAAGCCAACCTCATACAGTTTCTGTCGGAGGCTTGGACTGCGAGAGAGGAGCAATGCTCTCACCCCTCACCACTCATCCCCCACCCCACTTTCCGCACCACCCCAACAAAGGATATCCGCTCGTTTGCGCCCAGCTGTTCACGCGGCAACCGCACACGCTACTTCCTGAAAGTGCAAGACGGATGCTCGTATTTCTGCACTTACTGCACCATCCCCTACGCTCGTGGCTTCAGCCGCAGCCCTTCCATCGCTTCTTTGGTGGCGCAAGCCGAACAAGCCGCCCGCGAGGGAGGCAAGGAAATCGTGCTGACAGGCGTGAACATCGGCGACTTCGGGCATCCGACCTCTGGCAGTTTGCAAGAAACCAACAACCGCGAGCGCTTCATCGACCTGGTAAAGGCCCTCGACCAGGTGGAAGGCATCAGCCGCTATCGCATCAGCAGTCTGGAGCCCGACCTGCTCGACGACGATCTCATCAGCTACTGCGCCACGAGCCGCGCGTTCATGCCCCACTTCCACATTCCCCTGCAGAGTGGCAGCAACACCGTGCTGAAACTGATGCACCGCCGCTACGACAAGGAGCTCTTCGCCCATAAGATTCAGCTCATCAAGCAACACATGCCCGATGCTTTCATCGGAGTTGACGTGATGGTGGGTACGCGTGGCGAGACACCCGAATGTTTCGAGGAGTGCTACGAGTTCTTAGACAGCCTTGACGTGACGCAGCTCCATGTGTTCCCCTACTCCGAACGACCGGGCACGGCGGCCCTGAAGATTCCCTACGTGGTGAGTCCTGAAGACAAGAAACTCCGTTCGAAACGTCTGTTGGACCTCTCCGACCGCAAAACAGAAGCCTTCTACGCGCGTTATATTAATAAGGTGGAGGAAGTGCTGTTGGAAAAAGCTCCACGCGGCAAGGCCATGCACGGTTTCACCCGCAACTATATCCGTGTGGAGCTGCCACCGAAAGATTCAAACGAAACGTTGGACAACCAGATTGTCAGCGTCCGTCTTGGTGACTTCAATTCCAAAAGGGACGCTTTAAAAGCCTCACTTCTCAACCTTAACTCCTAAATTCCCATTCATGGACAAGATAGCTATCGTCATACTCAATTGGAACGGCCGCCGGATGCTGGAACAGTACATGCCCTCTGTATTGATGTACTCGAAGGGGGATGCCACGGTGATTGTGGCCGACAACGCCTCGACCGACGACTCCCTCGATCTGCTTGAAAAGCAATTTCCAGAAGTAAGAATCATCCGTTTTGATGAGAACTGGGGCTTTGCCGAGGGCTATAACAAGGCGCTCACGGAGGTAAAGGCGGAGTATTACGTCATCATGAACAGCGACATCGAGGTGACCCACCATTGGCTGACGCCACTCATTGAATTCATGGACAATCACCCCGAAGTGGCAGCCTGCCAACCCAAGTTGCTGTCGATGGCCAACAAGGAGAAGTTTGAATATGCGGGAGCTTCGGGCGGCTTCATCGACCGCTTGGGCTATCCCTTCTGCCGTGGACGCGTTTTCGAAACGGTGGAAAACGACAACGGCCAATACGACACGAAGGCTGAAGTGATGTGGGCAACAGGTGCATGTTTCGTGATTCGCAGTAGCGACTTTCATGCCGTAGGCGGTTTCGACGAACGATTCTTTGCCCACAGCGAAGAGATTGATCTCTGTTGGCGGCTTCGTCTGCAAGGGCGCAAGATATATTGCATTCCCGACAGTCATGTATATCATGTGGGGGGCGGCACGCTGCCAAAGGGAAATCCCATGAAGACCTACCTGAATTTCCGCAACAACCTGACCATGCTCTACAAGAACCTGCCGGAGAAGGACTTAAAACATGTCATGCGCTGGCGTTGGCTTCTTGACTATCTGGCAGCTTTCCAGACACTTATCTGCAACGGCAATGTGGGCGACTTCCGCGCCATCTACCGTGCACGTCGCGATTTCAAACGATGGAAAAAGGAGTATGCCCCCGTCCGACAACAGTTGCAAGCTGCCAAGACCAACCACGAAGACGTGCGCCAACCCTTCAGCATTCTCTGGCAATACTACTTCCGCCAACGGCGCACCTATTCTGCTTTGCCACTCCAAGCCCCAAAGTCAGAGTAGCCAAGCAAACAGTTTTATACAAATAAGCCTCTTGTCGTCTGTCAGCCTTTGGCACTCAGCCAATTGCGACAGGGATTGGCATACATTGTGAGCATGCGCTCTTGCAGGAAAGCCACATCCTTGTGGCAAAGCTCTATCTTGTCAATCTGTGCGTTGAGATAGCCGAGGAAGCGCTGTTTGTCTTCATCGGTATAGAAGTCGGTCAACGCGTTCTGTTCAGCCAACATGTCGGCAGCGATGTAATTGCAGGGATAGAGGCGGTAGCGAGCATGAATCTGCTGGTCAATGTGCGCTGCCACCATATCGAAGAAACGGTTGCGCGGGATGGCCGTGTCGAGGCTGCCGAGCCACTCGTCTATGCAAGGAGCACATTCGTAATGTACCTGACCCTTGTAGCCCATGATACCCGTTCGCATACTGTCGACGTCGTCTTGGGCAGTTTTCTTCCACGAGGGGTCATCGCGCTTCAGCTGGAACTCGCGGGCTTTCAGGTAGTCGCAGGGGTCATACTCATAACTGATACTCAGCGGCACGATGTGCAACTGCTGCAACCGCTCTACGTTACTGCCCTCTCCGCCCATCGCCATCATCTTGAGGATGGCAGGCTGTGTGCGGTCGTCGCCGTCCTTGGCCCTTCCCTCGCGCTGGGCTATCCAGATGTTTTCCTTCTTCTCAGCAATGGCGAAGTGCATGTATTCCGACATGCGCTTGCTGGCACGCAGCATCTCGCTGCCAGGAAGGCTACGCTCCACGATGAACGATTTGTTCACCCTTACCAAGTCCTTGACCCAAGGCAACGAGAGGAGGTTGTCGCCGATGGCAATCTCGCAGGTGGTCGCAAAGCCTGAGTCGATGAGCAACTTGTCGAGCAAAGCCGAATCGAGTACGATGTCGCGGTGGTTGCTCACGAAAGTGTAGTTCCGTTGGTTGTCAACGGCCGAGCAGTCCATGTCAAGCCCCGTGCTGGCTTTGGCCATGAGTTTTTCCAAGAAATGATAGGCGAATGCTTTCTGAAACTCCAGGTTGGTCGTACAAGCCTTCAGTTTCTGGGCAAGCATCTCAAAGGGAATGTCGGGATAAACGACCGACATCACATGGCGGAACTGCGCATCGGCAATGAGACGATCGAACACTTCGGGAAGCTCTTCGGGCTCAAAAGGCCTTATGCTGTCAAAAACTTCAGGAACTTTCATACGGTTACAATAAAATAAGGTGTATCAATTCTCAACCTTTCAACTCTCTTCATCGGGTCGCTCAAGCATCCTCGCCGTCTTGGGCAGATGACGCTTTTTGCGAAGCCAAGCCGCCTTGCGCTGCTCGTATTCCTCGTGGTGACGTTCCAGAAAATTATCAGCCATCGGGATTGGTTACTTGTCAGAGAACTTACTGTAGATGACGCTCACCCGTATGTCGTCGTAGGGATTCTCAGAACCACCCACCAGCCGGGTGCTGCTAAGCGACATGTCGTGCGAGACACGAGCCACGTAAGCCACGTTGTTGGAAGTGTAGGAAGACACTGTTACGGGTATGATGACCACCTTGTTCCAGTTGGGATGCTCGGCCACCCAGTTGGGATTCGCCTTCATGCCCTCTGTCTTCTGTTCCAGCATGTGACGCACAAGGTTGGAGATGTTGCTGAATGTGAATGTGTTCGTATAAGCAGACGATTCTGTGGAAGAGAGGAATGACTGCCTATAATCGGGCAGTTTGCCCTGTTCGAAGAAGGTGTACATGCTGTCGCGCTCCACCATCAGGAGCCGTTGTGGGGCATCAAACGCATAGTCGCTCTCACTGACTTTGTTGATCTGCTTCAGCACAATCTTTGCCTGGCTCAGCGTGTCGTTGTCGTGATGGGCAGCAATCTCGTCGATGGGCAATGTGATTTCCGAGAAGATGCCAGCAGGCGTCTTCAGATAAGTACAGCTATTGTCAGCCACCAACCGCTGTAGCACTTCGTCGTCGTTCTCGATGGTGGTAGTCTGCAGCACCTCCTCTGTGCCGCCAAAAGCCGTGGAACCAGAATAGACGGTGTCTCGCTCCTCAGTTTCTGTACCGACAGTGGCCTTGTAGCGGAAGAATACATTCATCTGGCTCGACGAGATATAGGCCATAGAGCCCAGTCCGTCTTTTATTTCCAAGTAAAAGCCCGGACAAACACGGTTGACGAACTCATAGGAATTGGCGAAATACTCTGGATGGTTATAATACTGATTCAGGATGTAGCTGCCATAATTATTATAGGTACGCCCCTCCTTGTCTGTGTAAGTCTCGTTCAGGGGGATGCGGATGTTTGCAATGTACGTTGAAGAGGCGCGCATGCTGTCGGAATAGTTCTGGTTGGCCAGCGAATACATCAAGTTGGCGTGAACTCCGTCCTGCCTCACCAGTCCTTCTTTGAGCGGGTTATAGTTGGAGTAGTAGTTCACCCCCTCCTTCATCGGCTCGACCAACTCATGGGCGGTCATTTTCATAGCAGCGAGCGAATCACCATAGTAGCTCTTGAAATACAGGCGAATGTCGCACGAGTCGGCTATGATCTCGCCGTCGGCGTTCAGGCTGGCCACCTTCTCACGAGTGGGCATAGCGTTCATTCCGAAATTCTCCAAGGTATGGAACTGCACCATGAAGTTTCCCGTCACGAAAGAACCTGTTTCCGGATCTTTCACACGTCCCAGATAACCTGTGGCGTTTTTCGACAATACCGAATCGGCCAACACCGATCGTGAAGACACACGAAACGAGTCGGTCGAGATTTTCAGGTTATCCATGTTGTCTGTCAGTGACGCACCGATGGTATCGGTGGTATCGTCGCAGGCCGTCATTGCCGTCATCAGCAAGAGCAGCCCTACAAACCATTTCAATTTCATTGGTTTTCTTTATTCTATACGCCTTGCCCGACTTGTTGCCGCACAAGGACATCTGATTCTTTATTACTAAATGCTTACGACTCCATCACCAGGTCGTAGAACTGGTCGAGACTGTCGCCAAGGTTGCCAATGTCAGCGTGGCGCAACAGTTTCTTGCCCCCAGCCTCAGCATAGGCCATCAGTTCTGGGTTCACATTGTCCACAGCCTCCACGATGCCGTCGCTGTAGTCGATGGCCAGCTTGGCCAATTCGGGGAAGTCGAACTTCTCGTTATACTTATTCAGCATTTCGCGCTTTGCATCGCGGAACTCAATGCTGCGCTTGAAGTCCTCGTTCAACTCGCTTGTCAGCTTATGGCCGAATATCGACGTCACCACCTTCGTGTTGGCAAACGAAGGCTCATCGTGGTAGGCAGTCTTGATATAGAGCGGCACCACAGCGCTCATCCATCCCTGACAATGGATGATGTCGGGAATCCAGCGCAGTTTCTTCACCGTCTCCAACACGCCGCGAGCAAAGAAAATGGCACGTTCGCCGTTGTCGGCATATTCCTCGCCATTCTCATCATACTCCAGCTGCCGTTTGCTGAAATAGTCGTCGTTGTCGATGAAATACACCTGTATGCGGGTCTGCGGGATGGAGGCCACCTTGATGATGAGCGGATGGTCGGTCTCGTCGATGATGAGCATCATGCGCGAAAGCCTGATAACCTCGTGCAGCTGACCACGCCGCTCGTTGATGATGCCCCATTTTGGCATAAACGTGCGGATCTCGTAACCTTTCTCCTGGACCACATGCGGTACTTCCTTGCCCAGAAGTGACATCACGTTCTCTGGAACGTATGGGACAATCTCCTGATTGATGAATAAAACCTTCTTTGCCTTCATGCGATTCTTATTTGATGTTGCAAAGGTACGGAAAAATAAAGACAATGCAAAATAAAAATAGGTTTTTTAATTTTTATTGTCGAACGATAGTAACTCCATTTACATCTTTTCGGATTCTTTTCCCTTTGGAAAAAAGCGAAAAAAACCGTGCAAAGCCACCTGAATTGGAAAAAAGAAGTTGATAAATGACAAAAACTAAGAATATTCTTGCGTATTTAAGAAAATTGTTGTTATTTTGCACCCCGAATCTGATGACGTGCGAGAAATCGCCGCCCAACGAGGAATATCCTCATACGGTAAAATCTATTCAGACAGGAATGAAAGTATTTCAGACTATTGTGGAGCTGCAAAACCAGTTGTTTGCAGACCGCAAAGCAGGCAAGACCATCGGTCTTGTACCCACCATGGGTGCCCTGCATGCAGGACACGCCTCGCTCGTGGAGCGGAGTGTCAAGGAAAACGACGTGACCGTTGTGAGCGTCTTTGTCAATCCAACACAGTTCAACGACAAAAACGACCTCAAGACCTATCCCCGTACACTCGAAGCCGACTGCCAGCTGCTTGAGCGCGTAGGCGCCGACTACGTATTGGCACCCTCCGTCGAGGAGATGTACCCCACACCCGACACCCGACACTTCGAGTATCCTCCCGTGACCACCGTCATGGAGGGAGCACACCGCCCCGGACACTTCAACGGCGTCTGTCAGGTGGTGAGCCGACTGTTCTACATCGTACGCCCACAGCGCGCCTACTTCGGCGAGAAGGACTGGCAGCAGATTGCTGTCATCAAGGCCATGGTGAAGGCACTGGGCATCGATGTGCAGATTGTGGAATGCGACATCGTGCGCGAAGCCGACGGACTGGCCCTCAGTTCGCGCAACACCCTGCTGGCCCCCGACGAGCGCGCCATTGCACCCCTCATCTACAAAGCCCTCAGCGAGAGCCGCGACTACGCCAAGACGCACACGCTGCGCGAGACGCAGCAGTGGGTCGTCGACCAGATCAACGCTCAGGAAGGCCTGCGCGTGGAATACTTCGCCATCGTCGACGGCAACACCCTGCTCGACATGGAGAACTGGGAAGACAGCCCCTACATCGTGGGCTGCATCACCGTTTTCTGCGGCAAGACACCCATCCGCCTCATCGACCACATTAAATACAATGTATAAGCCATGATGATAGAAGTATTGAAAAGCAAATTGCACTGTGTGCGCATCACTGAGGCCAACCTCAACTACATGGGCAGCATCACCATCGACGAGGATTTGATGGACGCCGCCAACATGATAGCCGGCGAGAAGGTGCAGATTGTGAACAACAACAACGGCGAGCGCATCGAGACCTATATCATCAAGGGTGAGCGTGGCTCTGGCTGCATCTGCCTCAACGGCGCCGCCGCCCGAAAGTGCATGGTGGGCGACACCGTGATCATCATTTCCTACGCAATGATGGACTTCGAGGAAGCCAAGACCTTCCAGCCTACCGTTGTCTTCCCGGAGAACAACCGCATCGGCAAGTAATCCCAATCCTCGAAACCCCATCCCATTCGCAGATACACAGACACAAAACCCGCGCCACCTCATCCCGAGTCAGTGCGGGTTTTCTTTCTCACAAATCCACTTCGTTCTGAGGCGCAGTTGACGCCAAGGGCAACAACATCAATGCCTTGACTATCTACAACAAACAATTGATTACAACAATACTAAAACAACAAGTACTTATGAAACAGACAAATGTGAAGCCAGTTTCTGGAAAACTGGGCATTTTGGTAGTTGGCTGCGGTGCAGTGTCAACCACATTTATGACAGGCGTGCTCCTCACCCGCAAGGGACTCGGCAAGCCGGTCGGTTCATTCACTCAGTACGACAAAATCCGCGTGGGCACTGGAGCCGACAAGCAGTATCTGCCTGTGGGCGACATCGTCCCGCTGGCAACGCTCGACGACATCGTCTTCGGCTGCTGGGATGTTTATCCTCAGAATGCCTATCAGGCAGCAATGTATGCCGAGGTGCTGAAAGAGAAGGACATCAACCCTGTGCGCGAGGAACTGGAGCAGATCGTTCCAATGAAGGCCGCCTTCGACAAGAACTTTGCCAAGCGCCTCGACGGCGACAACGTGAAAGCCGGACTTACCCGTTGGCAGATGGTGGAGGCCCTGCGCGACGACATCCGCCGTTTCAAAGCCGAGAAGCAGGTGGAGCGAGTGGTCGTATTATGGGCAGCCTCTACGGAAATCTACATTCCTGTGGATGAGCAAGTGCACTACCGCTTGGAGGACCTCGAGGCAGCGATGAAGGCCGACGACCGCGAGCATGTCGCTCCCTCGATGTGCTATGCCTACGCAGCGCTGAAGGAAGGAGCCCCCTTCATCATGGGCGCTCCCAATACGACGGTCGACATCCCCGCCATGTGGCAATTGGCTGAACAGACGAAGATGCCAATTGCCGGCAAGGACTTCAAGACAGGACAGACACTGGTGAAGAGCGGTTTTGCCCCCATCATCGGCGTGCGCTCATTGGGGCTCAGCGGTTGGTTCTCTACCAACATCCTTGGCAACCGCGACGGATTGGTGCTCGACGAGCCCGCCAACTTCCGCACGAAGGAAGTCTCGAAACTATCTACCCTGGAGACCATTCTGAAGCCCGACTGCCAGCCCGACCTCTACGGCCATGGCAATGATGAGGACACACAGTATTATCATAAGGTGCGCATCAACTACTATCCGCCCCGCAACGACAACAAAGAGGGATGGGACAACATCGACATCTTCGGCTGGCTCGGCTATCCGATGCAGATCAAGATCAACTTCCTCTGCCGCGACAGCATTCTCGCCGCACCGCTCTGCCTCGACCTGTGCCTGCTCAGCGATCTTGCCGCCCGCGCCGGCCGCTATGGCACACAGCGATTCCTCTCGTTCTTCCTCAAGTCGCCTATGCACGACTACACGCAGGGCGAGGAGCCTGTCAACAACCTCTATCAGCAATACACTATGCTGAAGAATGCCATCCGCGAGATGGGTGGCTATGAGGCAGACGAGGAAATTGATTAATCAATCGATGGTCTGAACCTTAAGAAATGAGTTTTCTTTAGGGGTTTCCCGCTTCTGACCGCATAACCCACGCCGTCCCTCTCGGGGCGGCGCGGGCCAACACAAAACATTTACAACTCTATTCTTTATGCTCAGAAATTGAAAAAGCCTACAATCATTTCACCGTAATCTTGCCCGCAAGGGATTTCTCGCCCACAAGGGCGCGGACAACGTAGACACCAGCCTCCCATCCATCCGTATGGAGGAGGTAAGTGGGTTCGTCCACTTCTTTCGAGAACGTCTTCCTACCGGTAAGGGCATTGGTCACTTCCAATGTCCAGGGCTTGCTGAACAGACGAGGGGCTGCGCAGTCGTCTGCCGCCGAGCTTGTTTCAGGAAGGACTCCGTCTTCCGTTTTCCTTATCAGGCTCAGGGTATATGTGCCATTGCCAGCAGGAGAGATGTTGAGGCTATAGTCGTCGAGCATGACGGCTGGGAAGAACTTCAGCCGGACTTCATCGTCGCAGCCTTCCAGGATACACTTGCACCCGTGGGAAGGTTGGCTACGGAATAAAACTTGGAGCCACAAAGAACAGTGGATCCTAACATATCCATGATAGATGCTTTGACGGCAGCGAATGCATTAACCAAACCATACCCATAGGTCGAATCAAACCCTGTCTCCCCCAAATCCGTTGCTGTTGATTGTAATCTTGACCTTACCTGCTCTTCAGACAAGTAAGGATTAGCCGAAAGCATGAGAGCTGCCACACCGGCAACCTGAGGGCAAGCGGCGGATGTGCCACCAAAGGTAGAAGTGTAATTATTTCCAATATTTCCCTCCCCCATGTTGTACGTAGTGTAGATTCCTTCTGTGTTATAACTCTTCTTGCTTGGAGCAACTATATCTAACATAGTACCTCTTTGGCTATAGTCGCAAATCGTTCCATCTCTATCAACAGCACCCACGGCGACAACTCCGTTCGCTCTTGCTGGAAACATAACTACATAAGGGAGTGATTCAAAATAATTACCCGAAGCCGCTACGACGACAGAACCTTTACCTAACCTACCAAATGTTCTCGCATAGATAATGGCATCTGTAATAGAATTACTTTCAAAATTCCCGCCCCAGGAACAACTCAATATGTCTGCACCATGATCTACGGCCCATCTTATTGCATTTGCGATTGAATCATGTTCCGAGAAAATCGTATTCCCAAAGTTATCTCTAGTTCCTTTAGTAATATTAACAGGAAGAATTTTCACTCCTCCCGCTACTCCACGCACACCTATGTTGTTGTGTACAGAAGCTATGATTCCCGCACAGGAAGTGCCGTGATTAAAAGTTGAGTTTATCACATTTCCTAATCCATATGGACTGTTAACGGAATAACCACTGAGAACGTTTCCTTCAAAATCTTCATGATAAATGTCGACACCTTCATCAAGGACCGCCACCTTAACATTGCTATCTCCCGTTATCAGTGTCCATGCTGGAACCACGTTGATATCCACACCTTCAGCATCAGTATTATTTAAATAAAACTGATATGGATAATATGGGTCAGATGAAGATTTTATATTAGAAATCATATTTGGTTCACACCAATCGACATTTTCCATTCTTGATATTATGCCAACCAATCTTAAAACATCTTCTGCTGATTCTGTTTTACATGACAGCTTGTATTTCTTACCTCGAATTATGGATTCAAGATGTATATATTCTTTATACTTGTTCAAAATACTTCTTACAACTTCATTATCACTAGTTGACAGAATAATCTCTGGAAGTACTATTACGTTTCCATACCTCTTTGGATTAGTATATAACGGTGATATATACCATTCTTTATTTAAGTTTGTTGAACCTTTTACAACTATTTGGTTATCACTGATAGTGTATAAAACATCTAACTCGTTTTTAAGAATAGCCTTGTTAACATCTCCTTTTTGATACTCCTTAAATTCAATATAGTTCAAAGAGTCCTTACTTGGTAATAACTCTATAAACTCAGAATCGTAATAATAACCTAATTGAGCAGGAACTCTTATGCTAAATAGGATTACACAATAAAAACAAAAACATTTTTCATTCTTTATCATTATTAATTACAGGGTTTAACATTACATTCGAAGATTGGTGCCATATAAGGGATAACATTGTATTCTATAGGCTTGTAATCAAGTATTTGGAAAGAGATAACACAATCCTCGAACATTTGGATATTAGGCAAATCTTTACTATTAAAACAAATAGGTGTATTGACAGGAATACCATTGTCTGGTCCATTTTCTATATATACAGAAACATATTCTCCATAAATCTTGTAAACGGACCCTTCATAGCATGTGCCACCATTTGAACAGCCAATAAAGACTATTGTCATCATCGCCAATAGCGACAGTAATGCTACATAACTTTTCTTTTTGTTCATAATTATTGTCTATAGAATTCAAGTATTATTATTCGTTTTCATTTTTATTAGCGCAAAGATAGCAGTAATCTTGCATCATTCATACAATATTTATAATTTGTTAACCTTTTTGAAGGCCGCTATCCCAAGTCGATCAAACCTGTGAACAGGTACGTGTCGTTGGATAGCTGCAGCGTGTAGCTGCCCGAGAGGGTCGATGGCTGGACGGCATATTTCCAAAAGCTGGTTTTTGATGCCCGAGCCGCCCCTCTTCTTGCGAGAAGACAGCACGGGCCATCTGCACTTACATCTTAAAAAAACAAAAATGTATCGTTATTCAGAACAAAACCTCGTTATGAAATATATTTCATACATATAAAAGTTTCTATTCAATTACTATCTTTTCTGTTAGTTCTTCTTCATCATTGGGCTTGACACGTACGATGTATATCCCATGTGGCCACAGAGACGTACTCGTTGAGTAAGAAGTAGTGGTCACGCTTTCTGAAAGCATGAGCTGCCTGGTCATAGCGTTGTAAACAGACACTTTCCACTCCTGTGGAGAAGATGTTTCAATAATATCGCTGAAATCACCAGAAATCGAATTTACAGGTTCCGCTTTTATATATGAAATTTCAAGCACGTTATCGTCGCTTGACAACCTCAGCGGTGAAGTATAAGGACCGCTACCTGATGTGACGAGTAGCGTGATGGTATAGTTTTCACAGCCACCTGCAGCATGTATATTGAGTCGATCACCATTATTGGAATTCAATAATACAACACGAACTGTTTGGTTTCCATCATAATAGAAGTAGGAAGGTGTAGTACCAGTATGGGAAATGTTCATCCCCTTGAACTGAGGTGATGTTATAACCACCTCCCGGTCCTTTCTGACAAACAATGGTGGGCCAGAAGGAGTAAAATTCTGATTGCTGGCAATCCCCGTCTGCGACCATGTGCCGCTAAAAGTCGAGGAGTGCGAGTACAATGTTTTTGATACGCTTTTCACCAGTGTACCAACAGAATCATTAATATTTGCCGTAAGTATAACAGAGAATTCGGAAGCATTGGGACGAGTTATCGTGCAATAGTATGGATAGTTTGAATTGATCGAGAGAGTGACGGATGACGTGCTTCCGCCTGAAAGGCTCCATGCTACGGTATGCCCAGAAGGAACATTGGCAACAGCAAGCATACTGTTATCGCAAAGGACGCAGTCACCATTAATCCTAATGTCATTGCACTCATATGTTACGCCAACAGCCTTCCATGCTGCCATAACTTTGTTAGCCAAAGAAAAATTCCTCATCTGGTAATAGGCATAATCATGCAGGGCCGTTGCGATATCAGACCAGCTCTTCGTATATTTAAGATTATTAGAAAACAAAGCATGAATAATAAGTCTCTCCGCCAAGTCAAATCCGACTCCAGCAATATTGTATGATTCTCCCAGTTCATTCGTACCTGAACCTCCATTAGTCAGCAGATAGAACCATCGTGGAAACAAGCCCCCTTTTATATGTTCATCGGAGTTTAATTCGTACCTCAATCCGTGATATGTTGTCGCTATCTTTGTAAATGCGTCAGGGCTTGAAGGATTCTCTATGTCTCTCTAGCATGAATGAGAGAAACTACTATCACAACAATCTTCTCCTATTTGCCATCTGCCTGACGTGCCCTTGACATGAGATTCCACGATAACACCCCAGATATCGCTAAGACCTTCGTTACAGCTATTTATTTCAGTTTTTTGTTCATTCGTCAACGTGTATAAATTCGAGGAATTTACCCAGTTGGTTTTATAAGTAGAAACAGCATGACCGAATTCATGGGCGATAATATCCAGCGAAACGAGAGGATTGAACGATTGCGTATAATGAGAAAAACGAAATGACAAGCTATTATAATCCCAGGCTGCACGGTCAATTTGATTACCATAATTTATGTAGGCCGTAATGTCATGACCGTGACCGTCAAAGCTGTTAATGTTGTATTTCTCTTTCAGGAAATCATAGACCTGCAACAGTCCCCAATAAACATCATGCCCCAAATACTGATAGTTGGACAATCTCTCATTCTTGTACCAAATATTATCAGTATCCACTATTTCTGTCTTTGCTGAATCGTATGTGCTGTCGTGTAAGTCCCAGACATGTATGACTGCATTGCGTGTTGAATCCACCAAATGGTAGACACCATTATAATACTGCGTGTTCACTTGTTGGCTTCCGCTATACAACGTTTCTAATGTGGCATTTGAGGAAAAGTTTTCTACCGATGAAGTGGAAAACTCCACCTCCCCGTTCTGAGCATTTACAAGGCCACACTTGGAGGCTGACGCAACCGACACTTCATAAACAAGGTGCGAGGTCGGCATTTTGGCTTTTGGACTTTCCTTTTGGGCCAAAATTAACAGAGTGGCTTCGCATTTCTCTTCGCTTTCAATCTTAATGTTTTCATGACGTGCAAAACTTTGCAGAGCATCATGGCTGGAAAGCAATGGGTGCGTGTCTGCTTTTTCAATCGGAATGTAATTACCGTTGG
>Ga0310695_10008458_pt1 | contig 15898 bp, 16 predicted proteins | sample RumenRJG_04DNA_FD_203882 | JGI IMG/M metagenome (GOLD analysis project Ga0310695, IMG submission 203882) | Bovine rumen microbial communities from Lethbridge, Alberta, Canada - RJG_04 (v2) (version 2) | ecosystem: Host-associated > Mammals > Digestive system > Stomach > Rumen | place: Canada...
CTCCCCATGTCAAGGACAATCGAATTTAACACTTTGGAAAACAGTCACCAATCATGATAAACTTCAGATACCAGCAACCGGAGGATAGGGCAACGCTGAGGAGCGACCTGAGCGCCGGCTGGTTTCCGAAGGGGCGGTGCCATACGGTATCGCTCTTTTCTGTTGCATGCTGACAGAAGAGATACCGGTGGCGAGCCCCTGAGGAACAGAGCGATAAACCTCGGGGTCAAGGGGCAGAGCCCCTTGGAACTCCTCCAGCAGGAGGTTTTCCAGGCAGTGGATACTCCCCGGTAGTGATATAACGGTAAAACTGGCTTGGCGCCAGCTTCGCCAGTTGCCATTGGTATCGGTCATGGTTGTAGTAGTCAAACCAGTCATCAATATCCCGTTTAACATCATCAAAAGTATTCCAGAATATCATCTTGTCTGCCAGATCATCCTTCATATGACCGTAAAAGCTTTCCTGAGGAGCGTTGTCCCAGCAGTTTCCACGGCGGGACATGCTCTGACGAAGGCCAAGGTCATTAACAATTTCAATGAATTTCACACTGGTGTAATGACATCCTTGATCCGAATGAATCATCGTTTCAGCTTTGAGTGACACACCATAGTCACGGTGCATATTCCTTACCGTTTCCAGCACGAAATCAACTTCCAGGCTATTGCTGAGCACATGAGCCAATGCTTCTTTGGTATAAGCATCCAGGATCGTTGAGAGATATAGAAAACCATCCTGGAAACCAATGTAAGTGATATCCGTCAGTAACACCATCCGTGGGCCATGCGACTCAAATTCTCTATTCAGGAGATTGTCAGCCACGTTGTTTGTCCGTAGCGCTTTAGCCATTCTCCTGTATGGATTTGCTTTTCGAATCGGGCAAAAGAGGTTATACTTTCGCATGAGGCGACGGATCTTCTTGGGATTCATTATAACTCCCATGTGGAGCAGCCTCATATTGATACTGAGAACGCCCTTCTTGTATCCGCGGAAATTGTATGCCTCCAAAATCAGCTCGAAATCTTCCCGGTCATGCGCTTCCTTCTTGTCGCGATTGGCTTGGGAGTTGACCCAGTTGTAATATCCAGACGTCGATACGCCTGCTATTTCGCACAACGCTACTACTGTCAGGGATCTGGACTTATCTTTAAGCGATTCGTGGATAATCTCAAAGACTGCTGACTGAACGCCCACCGCTATTTGCCTCGCTTTCCGGATATCACCCGCTGAGAGATTTTTTTTAGAAATTCTACTTCTTTTCTCAGATAGATAACTTCGTTTTTCAGCTTGGCATATGATACCGGATTGCAAACAAGTTTCTCCAGTTCTTCTTCACTCAGACGTTTTTGGGCTCTCCGATGATATCCCTCATGAAGTCCAAGCTCAGTTTCTGCTTCTCGTCTGGTGTATCGTACAAGATTCTTTGCGCGCTGTATTCCTAACATCTCTGGGTCATAGCCCAATTTCTCCATGATCTGCCTGTAATTGTATCCTTCTTCCTGTAGCTGCAAAACAAGTTCCTTTCCTGCAAGCGTCAGGGCAAATCTCTTTCTGCTAACGTTGAATGTATACGGATTACTCTGCAATATGTATATCTCTTCATCTGTAAAGCCTTGATTTTTCTTCATTGTCAACATTCCTTCCTTTGCTTCAGTATATCACCTCCTCTTTCTTCGCCACAACTTTCTTAGTGCTGTTTTCATTGTCCACTTTTATGGGCTGCTGTTAAAATCTCTGTCCATTTTTGGGGATAGTGTTATTTTCGTGTGTCCATTTTATAGGGAGTATTTTACCTCCCTGTAGAGTGTTCTAGTGTTGAGTGTTTTAGTGTTTTTCCTTTTTCCGCTCCTCCTTCCCGGAACAAAAAGAGAAGACTGCCTGCTCACAGTCTTCCCGTTTCGCCTTCTTCCTTTTCCGGCCCTTACAGCCTGTCACCCCGTCCCCCTGTACGCAACGGTACGTTGCTGTACAAAACGATACGATGAAAAAAGAGCGTGTCCACACGCTCCTTCCCACACCCTTCGACAAGTATAATCCTATCAGCCGGACCCCGTACACGCAAGTAAAACTTAGTAAAAAACAGTAAAAGATAGTAAAAAAGTGTAAACAGAGGAAACAAAAAAGAGCGTTCACACGCTCTTCTCCAGTCCTTCCGGACAGTATAAGCATATCAGCCGGATCGCAGACAATCAAGAACAAAAGTGACCATTCATGACCTGTTTTGTCCAAAACCGTCCACTGCAGCGCTTCCTTTGTTCACGCTCTTTCCCATATCCTTTGCCCATTCTAATCCTATCAGCCGAAGGGCATGCATTCAAGGGAAGTTTAGTGAATTATGGTGAATTATATGGAATTCCAGTGAAGGAAAGTGAAGAAAAGTGAAATTCAGTGAACTCCATGGAACTCCATGATAATCCAGGCCTTCCCGGGAACGGCTTCCCCGTTCCTTTATCCCCCTTACACCCGGACCAGCAAATACTTTCCCTCTTCCACGATCATCCCGGTCAGCCTTCCGCCTTTGCCGCAGCCGGTATCAATGCAGACCGTTCCCTTTTCCGGAAGCGTCCGCCATTCGTTATAGGGCAGGATTTCCGTCGTTTCCCCGTCTCCCTTGAACCAGATGGGATCTCCCAGCGCAATATGGCCCACCACCGTCAGCGGCCCTTTATAGCAGTTCCTCAGCGCAATCCCGTGATCATGGATCAGGGTCTCCGTATCATTCACCTCAATGGGATCCACCAGCGGCCCCGCGTGCACGCACTGGAATCCTTCGCCTTTGTAATACAGCCGGCAGTGTTCCCGGATCCAGGGCGCCGCGTCCTCCATCTTCTCCCCGTGGGCCTGGAAGGAAGAAACCGTGGTTCCCTTTCCGACCTTGTCCCAGATCCGCTTTTCCCTCAGGGTCAGTTTGTCCTTCAGCAGGTAATCCTCATGGTTTCCCCGAAGCAGGATGAACTGCTCCCCGTATTCCCTTTCCAGGCTCTTCACCCGGTAGAATACTTCCCAGCTGTCCGGTCCCCGGTCAAACAGATCCCCCAGCAGGATGATCCGGTCTTCCTTCCCCGGCTGCGCCTTTTCCAGCAGCGCGCACAGTTCCCTGTCGCACCCGTGGATATCCCCGATGATGATGCTTCTCATACAGTCCTTCTCTTTACTCCCGCCTTCCGGCAGCAGGATTCATGCAGCATGCGGAATGCTGATTGCAGAACGCGGAATACTGAATGCGGAATGCTGATTGCTGAACGCGGAATACTGAATGCGGATTGCTGAATGCCGAATGTCGAATGCCGAATGATTCATTCCTCATCCCGAATGACGCTGACTTTCCCGTCCGTCAGATGCATCCGGTAGTCACAGATCTCCAGCGCCGCCCTCCGGTGTGTCACGATGATCACGGTCTTGTTACGCATTTCGTCAATGTTCCGCAGCACCTGCGCCTCGGTTTCCTCGTCCAGGGCGCTGGTAGCCTCGTCCAGGAGCAGTATCGGCGCGTTGCTCAGCAGCGCCCTCGCGATCGCCACCCGCTGCGCCTGGCCTTCCGACAGGCCGACGCCCCGCTCTCCGAGCCGGGCCTCCATCCCGATCTTCCCCACCAGGTCCTCCAGGCAGGCCGCCTTCACCGCCGACCGGATCTCCTCCTCCGTCGCGTGATCGGTAAACATGGTCAGGTTGTCCTTCAGGCTTCCGCTCATCAGCATATTCCCCTGTGGCACATAGGCAAACAGGCTCCGCGTTCCCTTGCAGGCCGGTACTTCTTTCTCCCCGGAGACGAACAGCACCCTGCCCGCCGTCGGCTTGTAGATCCCCAGCAGCAGCTGGAACAGGCTGGTCTTCCCGCCGCCGGAGATCCCGGTCAGGGCCACGAAGTCGCCTTTGCGGATCACGCCGTCCACGTCGATGAGCACCTCTTCCCGGCTCTCGGCATACTGGAACCGGACGCCTTCCAGGCGAATCGAATCAAACCCATCCAGCTTTTCTCCCGTTTCCTCATCCGGCAGACCGATGACCTCCTGCAACCGCTCAGCGGAGGCCACCACGCCGTACATCTGGCTTACCAGGCTCACCGCATTGGCGATGGGTCCCTGGATCCGGCCTACCAGCTGGATCAGGGCCGCCAGTCCGCCGTAGGTGAAGGTTCCCTGGAAGATCTTCACGCACCCCCAGAGGTTGCACACCAGCCAGCTGATGTCAAACAGGCTTCCCATGCCGTTGTTCATGGCAATGGACAGTTTTCCGTTCCGGATCTGCTCCTTCGCCAGGTGCTCCCGGTGCTCGTCCATGGTATCCAGCGCCCGCTCTTCCGACACCGACGCTTTGATGAGCCGCACATTCTCCAGCGTTTCCTGGGTGGAAGCATGCAGTTTCGCCTGCGCGTCCTGCATCCGTTTATGCCGCCGCTTCATCGGATTCCGGAAGGCAGCCGTCACCACCACCCCGAGAATACCCACAATCACGATCACCGGCACAAACCGCCAGTCCATGGTGATCAGGATCCCGGCCGCGCCCACAAAGGACACCACCAGCCGAAGCACGGAAGGCAGCAGATTCAGCACCCCGTCCCGCACCACGCCCACATCCGAAAACACCCGGCTCACCAGTTCCCCGCTGTGGAAGGGTTTCAGCGCCGGATACTCCTTGCTCATGAGCGAGGCCGTTACCTGCCGCTGCATCTCCAGCTGCATCTTCGCACTGGTCCTTGTCCGAAGCCAGGCCGAAAGCACGGAAATCCCCCGCTCAATCAAGATAATCCCAACCAGCATAGCCCCGTACTTCCAGAGCACGCCTTCATCCCGGCTCACCGCTCCGTCAATCAGGCTCCTGGTCACCAGCGTCAGCCACAAAGACAACACCGTCCCCAGGATCCCCATCAGGGATATCCCCCAGATCGCCCCGTGGAACGGCTTGGTCCACCGGAAGATCGCCTTGTAAGCCGGACTGTTAAACACAGCCTTGACTCTCTGCAGATTACTACTTTCCATGTTTCTCCTGTATCAAAAGCGTTATTGTTTGCAATGTATGATGTATTATACCACATCCACACTGCCTCTGCCAAAGGATTGCAGCATATTGCAGTCCTCAATATCCCAGAGCAACTTTTCCCTCAAAAATCAACCCGACCGTTAAACTTTTCCCGCCGCAGCGAACAATTCTGCATTGTTGAGCAACTGTCCAAATCTGCGATTTGGATAACAGTTGCCATGCTACAGCTGTCAAAGGTGCGTAGCAGCTTTGGTAACAGCGATCGCAGCATTGTGCATTTGGCGAAGCCACTGACGCTCCCCATTCTATGAACAACAAGTACAACTGTACACCGATCCCTATATACGTGTATATATACACACCTGCTTACACAATCCCTATCTAAGATTTATCAATCAATAAATATATACAAAAGTTGTTCCAGTGTTCAGTTGTACACCTCCTGCACCCAAATCACCCGTTTTTGTGAACAACCTGAACAACTGAACAGGGATTCTATATACATATGCGTATATACATACCCGTTACTCATTCCCTCTCTGAGATTTTTTGAATTAATAAATAATAAAAAGTTGTTCAGGTTGTTCAGTTGTTCACTTCCCTGCGCCTGGGAAACCGCCATTACCCCCCTTCCAATGACAACTATGACGACATGCCAGGATTTCCCTATATATACATACGTAATATACAGGTCGTGTATCATTACATGAGTAAAAAATGAATCATAATATAATAGAAAAAGTTGTCATGTCCGTCATCCCGGAAACCAAACTCTGCCGCTGAACCCAACATAGAAAACTGAACAAAGCAAAAGCAGAACCTCGATTCCTTTATTGCGCAACTGTACGCGAATGGGTTCTTCTATTTAACTTATGCTCATCCATTTCTCTGCCGCAGCAGTTCATTCTGAATTATGAATTCTGAATTCTGAATTTGTCATTGCTACGCAATGACACTCTCCTTTCCAATTTGATAAATATATATAAAAAGACGGAGAAAAACGCTTCTTCAACATTCTCTCCGTCATCAATTTCACTCTGTCGCGTTTCAGCTATTCAATTCATTTCAGCATTTCAATTCTCAATCATCCAGCAGCCTCGAACACAACATATAGTATCACGCATCACGCGTGCATACAATGTATAATCCGGTCATTTTTCAATCGCCAACAAAAAGCGCTCCGGATCTCCGGAACGCTTCTGCCCATTCCGTTTGCGCATTATAATCCTATCATGTTTTCCCTGTGCGATCTACTGAAATAATGAATAACTTTATTTAATCCATGGAAGATGTTTATATATGCCTATATATTCCACACTTTTCCTAATCCATATTTTAGGATATATTATTATTCTTGTACTTCGACTATCATCGCATTATCCAATAATCTTTTAGATTCTGAATCCCAATAATACACTTTCTTAAATCGACTCTTTTCCTTTTCTTCTTCAGTATAAATTATAGGTTCATTATAGCTATCGTTACCATCCATATCAAAAGCAATGATGTCATCATATAGCAAACACCATAAACTATTTGCCTTTGTTGTCTTTAGTTTACCGCCTTGATAATATGTTACCATTACACTAGATGTTGTATAATCCCATAATAACAAACCTTCATCACATAAGTCGAACATTTCATATTCACCATATCTACCGTCTGTATTCCACTTTGGATCTTGGCATTCTTTGGACATAATAATAGTTTTGCTATGTATAAGTTTTAAACTAGGATCATCCTTCAATTGCTCTGCTGTATAGTTTTGTAGCTCTTCTGAAGGCCTATAAAAGCTACCATACATTTTCTGCTTAATATTTGTTATTTTTTCAACATCTTTGTTTTTCACCATTTCCAATTTTGATGGCATATATTGATAGTCATCATTTAATTCAAAAGTCTGTATATATTTCCTATCATCAATATTATACTCGATTGTCAAAATTCTTGGATAACCGTTTTCACCAGCAGGATATCTGTCTCTGGTAAGAACCCAAACATGATTCCGATTTGCAGCATCAGGAGATTCAAGATAACAAACAGCAATAGAATAAGGATTATTCTTTCTAGCCATTGTATCTATATTTTTACCAAACACTTTCAAATTCCGTATAATTACATCATTACATAGTTCTACTTGTATTTGTATATTTTTATGCTTAGGCTTTTCTATAGTTCCTTGATGCCGGATATCAACAACTTCTACCAAATTAGGAAGTTGTTTATTGACAGCCGTTATTTTTACATCAAATTCAGGCTGTCGTAGATCAGCCTCCTTATCTGTCTTTGATTCTCTACTTCTAATTGTTCTAATCAGTTTTAATCTGACATTATTCCATCTTCTTTCATCCGGAATATTCAAACCAAATTCATAGCAAACTTTGTCTCGTAATTGTTTGATTCTATCAAACAAAATATCATTATCTCCATCGAAATAGATAGCCATAGTATCTGTTCCAATACAGCCTTGTATCTTACTTGGACTAAAACCCGGCAATAAAACAACATCTGAATCCGCCCTTGTTACCCATGCAGCACCCATCTCATTTAAGCAATCAGGGCTCTTATAATAATTATCAGAAAGCAAAAAAAACATATGCAGTTTATATGTAACAAATTGCTCGCGTAACCAATCATAGATCTTAGCCCCGTTTGGAATAAGGTGGTTGGGTACGGATGTACATACAATATCTTTCGAATTAACGCCCAGATCTTCAAGAAAATCAACAAATGCCTCTGCGTATTCTTTATCCATACCACGATGTGATATAAATATTTTCGTTCTCATAATAGTCTTTTCCGTCCTTTCCTTGTCCTTATCATTATAAACAGTTGTTTCCCACATGCCTAAAGCACACTCAACATCATAACAATTACTTATATCTTTTTTTGCTATGCAATTGTATATATTATCTTCATCATCTTCCATTGTAAAACAGCATTCCAAAAATGCTGCTCCTGCAGGGCGCTTTCTTATAAAATTATGATCATAAATAAACTTTGATTGTTCATGTGGCCCTAATGATGTAGGAAATGAGTTTTTTAAACGTAAAATATTGATTGTGTCTCCATCAAAATATTTCAATATAAAAGATTCCAATTTGATATTTGATAATGAAATCGAAGAAACGTTTTTTAACTGAAAATATATCTTGCCCGATTCTTTTGTGCATAGTAATTCAAATTTCGGTTTCGTTATTATCACCTCTTTAATCGCATCATCATTTATGATTTATACACCATTTTATAAAAATCTTTTTTCTAGCAGCTTTACAAGATTCCGAAAGCCATCAATGTATTCTTTTCTCTCTTCTGCAGAAGCTGATAAAACTAGATTTACTATATTTTCTTTTTTATCTCCTGCAGGTTCATAAAGAAGTATAGTATCTCTAAGATCTGTATCTTTTACTATATCAGATAATATTTCCATCGTTGTTCTATTTTTATCCACCAATTCTCCAAGCATCTTATTGATCTCAATAGTTGATCTCTGAGCCGCATAACCAGCTTCTTTTATTTTACCCCAACAACTACTTGACAACAGGTGTTCTATCTCATATGCAATTCTTATATTTTTGCTAAATATATCTTTTATCTGTTGTGATGGTTCCAAAAATGCTGCTTTATTGTTTTGTGATTGTTTAAACAATGGACTACTTACCAAATCACAATGTGCTTTTTCTCCTGCTTCATCCTTATCATATAAAGCTAAAGTTCTGCTTTTATTTCCTTTATATATCCAAGCATGAACCCAATTGCTTATCTGTTTACACCCACCTTCTGCTTCTTTAGAAAACAATTTCAGTTGATTATTATCCAGCATTTCGGTTAACTGTGTAGAAAACTCTCGTATTGCTAATTCGATATATATCTTGTCTGTTTTACCTTCAACAAATATCGTAGGAATATCATAAAGTAATTCATCTTTCGCTTGTTTAAGTCTTTCTTTCAACTCTTTTTCTTTATCTGCAATATATGGAGCAACCAAAGGCATCAGCCCCATTGTTTCTCCTATTTCTGCCAAATTAATTGAATCGCTAATAGTTGTTTCATTCTTACTATCTTTACTTACATAGAAGATTTTATAATCTTCTTGTTCTTCGCGTTTGTAAAATGCTGGCGAATGTGTAGTAATGAATAATTGTATCTGTTCAGAATATTCACGAAATGAATCTGCCAGTTCATATGTTTTCAACAATTCAATACCATTCTCAGGTTCTTCGTATCCCCATATTGAAGTAATTTTAGATGAGCCTTGATTCCTTGTCTTTTGATCCTCATCAGCCAAGTATTTTAGAATAATAGGTATATGCCTCGCTTGAATTCCATCGCCTCTCATATCAAGGGGAACTGAAACACCATCTTCTTTACCGTTTGTCATAAAGATCAAAGTTTTAAACATGTCTGTCATGTCTGACGGTATAGTTAACCTGCTCTCAATACCTATTCTATTATTGACCTCATCATGTATTTGTTCAGTATAATTCTGTATTACTTTTACAAAATCTTGTGTTGAATTTACCAAAGGACTGTTTAAAGAAGCAGCTGCTGTTAAAAACAATTCTGAAAGAAGATATTTATAATATTCCTTACTTTTTACTGCTGGTACATAGCGAAATTTAATTCTTCGAAGAGTTATAGGTATCCTTGATCTTGTAGGAGTAGTATTTCCATCTTTATCAAGTATACTATCAACCGCTAGTCCAGTTCTGCGCCATACTTTTTTCCAAGTATATATGCCGCTATTTCGAAATGAACTAGGTACATCAAATTCTAATACAATAGTTATTTCTTTTGCGCTATGACTTTTTTCAGGGAATAAATATGAAAAATCCCTTTGAAAATCGAATTCAGAATCATAATCTGCTTTGTTATTAAAGAATAAATTCAATGCTTTTAAAACATTTGACTTTCCAACATCATTCAATCCAACAAATACATTCATGTTCAATAGGTTGATATTTATGTTACGTATACTTCTAAAATTGATAATATGAATTGATTTGATTAATATTCGATTATTCATCATTTTCCCTTTCAGCACCGCTATAAAATTGCTCATTTATACTGTATATGTTGAAAAACTCATAGTTTAATATATTAGCTTCAATTTTCTCTATTCCTTCTATTTGTACCATCTTTTCTTCTATAATTTCAAATATGGCAAAATAGTTATATAACATTAACCGTTTCATGCCCACATAGTATGCAAGCGTTTCACTCACATGTATGTGAGAATTTTCTCACTTAGCCACAAACAAACCTCCCACATATCCCATTGACACAAAAAGACAAGACGGATTTCGATCCGTCTTGTCTTTTTAACCGCCTGCATCAATTTTACTTCTTCAGTTCTTCTACCCGCTTCAGCCCTTCTCCCTGGTACAGCGCCTCCAGCAATCCAGGCACAATCTCATCTTTCAGGAAAAGGTATTTCTCTCCGATCACCATAGCCGGCACATATCTCCTGTCTTCAGGAATCTCATGCGCGTCATAGTAATCGGTAATAATCTTCAGCATATCATCTTCCACTTTGTTCAGGCACAGAAGCTTAACCTTGCTCACCGTACCATCAGCAAGGGTTATCTCTTTCGGCAATCCTGCCGTCAAGGGCTCCAGTTCCTTGCAGTATGGACAGTAATCCTTATAGAAATAGTAGATCACGCTGTCCGTTTCATCTATCGGATCCCCGAACGCTGCATCACTCTTCGGATGATAAGGTTCCGGTGTAGGCGCAGGCGTCGGTTTCAGCTGCGGCAATACAGGATATACCACCGCTTCCTTGATGCCCGGCCAAACCTTCGGCATCACCCGCCAGCCCAGCAGAAAAACTACCGCCAGCACGAGCAGACAGCAGATTACTTTCATTCCTTTTTTCATAAACGGAGCCTCCATGAAAACCAGCCTGGCAGGATTTCTGCCAGGCGGTTATTGAGTAACAAATCTATTACTTGAAGGGATTATTGGGGCACTTGGTCATGTGCTTAGCAGCATCCTGAATAGCCTTGCACATAATGGTCGCACCACAGAAATGGCATGTCCACGGAATCTTTGTTTTTCCTTTCAGATCATCGTTGCCACCAACGACATCATCCAGCTGGTCATCGCTGATCTGGCTTCTCAGAAGCTTCTTCATCTCGTCATATTCTGCCTGGCTGGTGGGTGCTTTAAAATCAAATTCTGCCATGTTTCTTTCCTCCTTATAATTCTAATGATGATTATCCATCATTAAGCCCTAATGTGCTTGTAGAATGTTTCAGCCGCTTCTTTGGTTGGTGCAAACGCATATGCTTCCGCCTTCATTCCAGACAAGCATTTCATGACGTTTTCCTGTACAGCTTGCTGCATGCTTTGATCTCCGGTCGGAATAAATGCATTACTCATGAAACTGCTGAGGGCTTCCCGGCCAGACAACTCATACCAAGTATTCGCTTTAGCCTGACTCAGGAAAACCACACGGTTTATCACGGGCCGAAAATCAAGGCATCGTTTGGACGTACCGCAGAATGGCGTTGGCTCAAAAATCACACCGTCTTCTGTCGGATGCAACAGCGCAAAATCACCATTGATCACAACAGCATCACAATACTGTTCCAGCAGCTTGCCCAAGGTTGTCTTTCCTGTTCCGCTGGGTGCGGAAAGAACAATGAATTCGTTTCCGCAAAGTAATGTCACACCGTGCAGTCCGACACATTCCTGATGCAATGCCATCATCAGACCGTAGTGAATTCCTATGCGGACATAGCTGTCCAGCGCTCTCGCTACTTTGATAATCACATTACGATCATCACGATACAGGATTTCAAGAAATGCCTTCCCATGATGGAAATTGACTGCCTGATGATACTCGCCGACTTCCCGCATAATCCATCCGTCAGTTTGTATTCCATTCATCGATTCAATCTTTCCTTCTTCAAGACAGAGATTGATCGTCTTTGTTGGGCATTCAATTTCCTTTTTGTATTTCTCCCACTGCTTTGGAATCAGTTTTATTAGATTACTGTTTCCTGTTATACGGCACAGGTAAGATCCAGCAGTGATGACATACTGTGATTCATCAGCAGAGGGCATACAGGGCATCATCCGGTGTAACTGCACAGGAATTCTGTGTGTTATTGGGATCTGTCGCTCCGGCACTCTGATTGCATCCCCAGCAATTCTGGTTGTTATCTGGATTGCCGTTCTTGGTATTGGAAGACGCGATCATGGTGTCCGGGACAAATTCATCCACATGCAGTTCGGGGGCAACATACTTTTTCATAAGCTATCCTCTCCTTTTTTAAGTCCGGGCCTCAGCCTCAGACGCACTCTGGGGAACTTGGACTGTCTGTCACCTTCTGCCGGCTTCTGTACAGCCGCAACAGATAGGTATACTGACATGTATAGGGGTCAGGTTCATGGGGTGAACCTTTACCTTCAAACCGTCTTCCCGCACAGTTGTGTATGCAGTCTCCTGACATTTCACATTCCTGGCATGCGGTCGGACGGTGAAAGGTTTCCTCCTGCTCAGCTTTCAGCTGTGTCCAGGCTTCTTCAAATCCGGTCTCAAAAGGCTTTTTGTTGTGCCATCCGTTCAGGGAGATACATGTCTGCATATCTCCGTTCCAGTAGATGGCACATCCTGTATGAGCCCCGATGCAGTACTGCTGCTCCGGTGTTCTTTCTCCATCCTTCACGGCCGGTATCCGGAAGTTTGCCAGTTCCTTTTCCAGTTCCCTGGCATTTTCCAGAGCAATGCTGACTTCTTCAGGCGGATGGCAGGCCACACAAGCCCGCTCTGCCGGCGTTAACCGGCATTCCATCGCTTCGGATAAGGATACATCATGCCTGTGTCCCGTGATATCTGTGATCAGCGTATACGATAACCCGAGTTCCTGGCACAGTCTGCCAATCTTCGGATAATCCATTGCATTCTGCCTGATCATCGTGAAGTTCAGTCCGATCGGAACCCGTATAGACTGGAAGAAGCGGATGTTCTCCACTACCTTGTCATAGCCTTTCGGATCCCCGGTCACAGCTTCGTAAGTTTCGTTGCTCCCTCCATAGAGAGTGATGCCCACGCTGTTTGGTGGATATCTGCGGAAAACCTCCCGTATAGAGTCACTGTACGCTCCGGCATTACTCATTACAGTGATCCTGAATCCCATCCGGGAGAGTTCCTCATATAACTGCTCAAACCCCGGATAAAGGGTGCATTCGCCGCCTGTTAATGTTAAGTTCAGCACTCCGGCGTCATACAGTTCCTTCGCCATGCCGAGCCACTCTTCCACGGTCTTCATCCGGCCGTATGGAGCAGCCTGGGCGTCGCTCATGCGGACATAGCACATCCGGCACTTGAAATTACACCGGTATGTCAGTTCCAGAGTGCAGCTTAAGGGTCTTCTGCGTTCTATAGCACGCATCTGAAGCTGATCAAAGATCCTGTCCTTGTTCCAGACTTTCTCGATCATTCTTCAACCAGCTTCTTGTCCCAGAGTTCATTCAGAAACGCGTTCACGTCCTTCTCCGCCGTCTGCGGATCGGTTTCGTATTCGCGCAGCAGGGCGTCAATCAGTTCCTGCTTTTCCGCACCGTTCTCAAGCATGCGCCACAGAAACGCGCCGGTTTCATTTACGCTCATAATCCGGTTGGGCATATAGGCTTCGCTGCCGACTCCAATCACCGCGTAAATGTCCAGTACCTGCCGGAGTATAAATCCTTCACGGATCTTCATTCATACGCTCCTTCCTGTCCCTGATTTCCGGATTGTCGAAAAGGCTTCAGCAGCTTCAGGATTGCCTTCCGTAAGTAGATACGTGGGAAAACTGTAGTTGTCAGCATCAGGGAATACAATTTCAGGAAACCATTTCCCCTTGCAATCCTTTTCCCGTTCCGTTCCACCGCTGTCACAACGCCGACAATCTGGTCATAGGCCAGGTTATCATCTATATACCATTGGTTGTCCCCAACCATTGTAAAGCTGTCTTTCTTTTTCCGGACCACCCGGTGCAGCGCATACCGCCCGTCCTGCCGGTCATAAAGAACAATATCACCAAGCCGAACCTTAACCCCAGGTTTAATCTCTACCCTGTCCCGCATATGATGCAAAAGCGGCATCATACTGGAACCGGTCACACGGACATAAGCCTGCCCGTTATTCTCCAGTTCCTTCCGGATGATCCGAAAATACTCCTGTGTAGGGATTACCTGTATCGTAATATCTTCCTCTCTGTATCAGTCTTGTACAAGTCGTTCTCAATGTCACTTTTACCTTATAAATTATTGTAAAAAAAGTAACCGTGCTTGTCAAGCGTTTTGTATGCAATCAACCGAACAAACGAAGAACACCCTCTATTATTTGTTGTAAAATAATACTTATTTACAAAAGCATCACATGAAACCTGCTTATATCCTTCTCAACAAAGTTAATAATATGCATGTATAAAGATATTTTTCCATCTTATTCGATTAAATATCTGACAATAGCTTTTACATGATATTATCTCTATAAGCTATATATTGTTAATTACCTTTATCTTCTTTTTCCAAATCAAAAAAGGCGGATACAATTTATCCGCCTTGCCTAATTCCGATTTCCAGTAATTTCAAATAGCAATAGAATTATATGCAACTTGAAACGCATCATCTTTCATGTTGTTAAATGTATAATCATAAAATCTTACTCTTCCACTCAATTTGGAAAGAAGAGAAAGAGTTATTATCATCTTTTCAGGATCCTTTGGCATATATGTTTGCTGAAGTATACCGGAAAACGCTTCTGAAAAGGTTATTTCGTGGATTTCATTTTTTTCTCCGCGTCTCATCAGTACAATGGCATTAAGAGGAACCATGCAATTCCTTCCCATTTTTTCCTTACCACACCAAGGTGTCCCGCAAGCAATTACTTCATTACCTGTTAATTTTATAAGCGGTTTATCGCCATTGACAACATATGACTCTTTGAGATTAGCAAGCCATTTCTTTATATGCGTCGTTTTTCCCGTTCCACTGGCTGCTGTAAACATAAATGCCCTATCTTTGAATCCAATCACAGCCCCATGCATCAAGAGTATATCTTTGTATAATAGTTTTTCTGCTATTTTTCGATATACTGCAAGTGTTTCTAAATATGCGCCCTGTGCTTTTGTTCCCTGATTAACTATTTCCGTTCTTTCTTTATTTATATCTTCTGGAGAAATACTTAATTCAAATTCTGGTGTGTCTTGTGTTATATATTCTTTGCACAAATTATATGCTTCTGAATACAATGTTTTAATCTCAATATTGTGGCCGGCAACAGACAGGCAAAACTTTTTTCCTTCCTGCTCCATTATCCGATCACCTTTCTTTTTACAAATCTAGCGCATCGATAAACGAACAGCTTCAAACGTAAGACAAAGAACCTAACAGGATATGCAGCACACCATAAATATACATAAAGCCGATAACGCCAATCAGTAACTTTTATCACTTTGCCATTTCGTTTGATTGATGTCATCAAACCAATAATCTGCTCATTGCTTACCATTTCGCCACTTATACAATTGTCTCCGGCAATCCAGCATTTATCATCCATAACCTTCAAAATCCGGTGAAGAACGTATTGTCCGTTTTCACGTATAAAAAGGACAGTATCGTACTTTTTTAAGTGACTCTTTAATTTCTCAATAACAACGACATCTTTTCCTTCCCGTAAAAGTGGGCGCATACTAACGCCACGGGTTGTATAAGCTAAACACCCCGTCTCTTCAATTACTTGAGTAAAAGATTTGGAATTCTCCACCGTTATTCAACAACGCCTTCCGAAACAAGTTTATCAAGAAATTCATCGACAAACACACGGATATCTTCAGGTTTACCTGAGTAATCACGCAATAATTCTGTCACTATTTTTTCTGCATCTGTTTCCTGTTCCAGAAGTTTCAGAATGGCCGCAGCTGT
>Ga0310695_10008459_pt1 | contig 15897 bp, 12 predicted proteins | sample RumenRJG_04DNA_FD_203882 | JGI IMG/M metagenome (GOLD analysis project Ga0310695, IMG submission 203882) | Bovine rumen microbial communities from Lethbridge, Alberta, Canada - RJG_04 (v2) (version 2) | ecosystem: Host-associated > Mammals > Digestive system > Stomach > Rumen | place: Canada...
ATTCCATCGCGAGTCCTTTTCGATTTAAGTCCTCACAGCAGATGATCGTTGTACCACTGCCACCGAATAAATCTAGAACCCTTTGATGTTCTTTGGATGAGTTTTGAATTAGATAGCCAAATAAGTCTAGTGGTTTCATTGTTGGATGAAGATCATTCTTTCTTGGTTTATCAAATTCTAAGAAGTTAGTGCAGGTTAAACCGCCATAGAAATTATGGCTTCCATCTTTCCAACCATACATGCATGGTTCATAAATCCATTTATAATCAGCATAGGAGAGATTTGGAGATGGCTTTTTCCAGATAAGCATTGAACGGAATTCTAAACCTGTATCAAATAAAGAATTGATAATATTTCTTAATTCCATCGTTGCAAACCAGATATAAAAAGCACCACCTTCTTTAAGTGATGCTTTAAGGTTTATAAACACTTTATCAAGGAACGCTTTATAAGCTTCTTTATCCATGAAATCGTTCTTAATGGTCTGCCCATCGCTACCTTCGTAATTGACGTTATAAGGAGGATCAGTTACCACTAGGTCAACTTCTTCATTTTCAATGAGTCTTTTTACTTGCTCTGCATCGGTTGAATCACCAACTAGTAATCTATGATTACCAAGTAAATACAAATCACCCTGTTTTGAGTTAGGCTCATCAACTATAAATTGGCCTTCATCAAAGTCATCTTCTTCAACCTTAATGCGATCTTTGAAATCCATGAATTTTTCAGGCATTCCAAACTTAGTGAAATCAAATTCAGGAAGAGCCTTCATTTCTAATCTAACTAACTTACCGTTCCATTTAGAATTCATGCTAGTCATGTTATCTGCTAAACGGTAGGCTTTGATTTGTTCTTCGGTTAATTTATCAGCTAAGATACATGGGACTTGTTTAATTCCCATTTTCTTTAAAGCTTTAATTCTAGTGTGGCCTGCGACTAAGACATTATCTTTATCAATAACAATAGGAACCAAGAATCCAAAGTTTTTGATTGATTCAATAACAGCATCAACTGAATTATCGTTATCACGTGGGTTATTTTCATAAGGAATAATCGCATCCACGTCATGCATGATAATTTCGAGATTCATGTCAATCTCTGGTAGTGTCTCCACTATTTCTTTTTCTTCGTTGGTTTCAGACATGTTACTTTATTTCCTTTCTTAAATTCGCGGTCTTCTAAATCTTTATCCATATCAGGATCAACAAACTTTTTGCCCCAGTAGAAGAAAACTTCATCACTTCCTGCATACCATTTCTTTTTGCTCGTTCTGATTCTTACAGCACGACCAGTACTATCGATGGTATCTCTTTCAGTGATGCTTTCTGGTTTGTAATAACCAAACGCTCTTCTAACGGTTTCTTGGATGAATTGCTTCTTTAGAACGATGCCCTTTCTTTCAAAGGCCATCTTAAATAACTCATCATATTCGATAAGCTCATTAAGCTCTTTAAGAGTCATCCCTTCGGTTTTAGCGATTTCTTCTTTTGGAAATTTGTATCTAACTAAGGAAGCAATCACCATGAGTTTTTCTGCATAGGTATCATCTGCTTTCCAGAGCTTTACTCTTTCTTCGGCCGTCATGGATAACCACCTCCTTTGTTTACAAAGCAAAATCCTTTTGTGGGCGCGAAGCCTTTAACTACGGATTTCCGCAAGAAAAAAGACGACCTCTTGTCGTCCTTAATCCTAGGCTTTGGAGCCAGTTATTCCATCTTACTCAAAATCTACCAAATAATATTGATTCTGTAAACCATATTTTTCCGATGAAACCTGAACTTTTACATAGTAATTTCTGATTACTTCTTGTTGCTTTTTGTATAGTTCTGATATCGGAATATATACCTTACACTTGATATAACTTAGATTATATATAGCGTACAAATAGAGTAAAAATTTTTTATTAATCTATGAATTTATAGTCGATTTTCTTTTTGTCTAATCTAGCACAAGTTACGTTTTTACAAATGTTAGATTCACTATTAGAAATCAAAATAAATGTCCTATGACCATGATCTTCTTTATTTAGTTCTTCTACAGCTTGGCCGACTGTACCACTACCAGCAAAGAAATCCATAACAATTGAGTTCTTTTTTGTTGTAGCTCTGGTCAGCTCTTTCATAAGCTTTACAGGTTTTGGAGTAGAGAAATAATCTCTTGCACCAAATAGCTCATTGATTTCATCTTTAGCGGATGAAGTTGTGCCAAAACAATCAAACGTCTCAGGAACTTCCGAATCCTTTTCTAGTAAATTATTATCTTTGATAAATGGCTGTTTGATTAGCCCCAATTTTGCTTCTTTTGTTTTTCTACAAATGATTATGTATTCGTAGTCTGTTTGGACTTTATTAGGATTTAAAACAACCCTATTAATGTCAAAGAATGGATGTTTTTTCTTCCAACGATGAAGAGAAACATTTTCTTTTCCAAAGATCGATTCTGAAAGATGCAACAAATTATCTCTTTCCCCTTCATCGATATTCAAAACCAAGAATCCTTTAGAACTTAACAATTTATAAGCGAGTTCTAATCTCTCCTTCATGAATGAGATGTAGCCTTCTGAATAATCAGAATCTTTATAACCGATATAATCAATATGAGAATTATACGGAGGATCAATAAGAATTGAATCAACTAATCCTTTATAAGCTTTTTGCATGCTCTTTAGAGTAAAAATGTTGTCCGATTCAATAACATAGTTAGTTTTATTTTTTCTTTTGATTATTTTTGCAGGGCAATTAGAGAATGCATTGTTATCAACAATTGTGTCATTATAAATAGATACTTCTTCTAAAGAAGAGCAATAGGCAAAAGCCCACTCTCCAATATAAGTAATTAGGTCGCTGCAATAAAGCTTCTTTAAAAAGGAACAATTGGTAAAACATGACTTGTTAACTATATTAACGTTGTGAAGATCTAAAGCTGTCATTTTATCGCAGCCAGAGAACGCTCCTCTCTCAAGTGTAATAACTGATTCTTTTAATTTGATATGGCCCACCGCTTTCCATGATGGATAGCAGATAATCTTAGATTCATCAAAGTTATAAAGAATATCGTCAATTACCTTAAAACGAGGTGAGTGCGATTCAAAGCGTATGTTCGAGCAACCAACAAACGGATTGTATCCAATATCAACTAAAGATTCAGGAAATACGATAGTTTTGATACCCTTGCAGTTCCAGAAGGAGTTCCTATTGATTGTCTTTATACCATCAAGTAAAACGAGTCTCTCAGAGGCTATTTTATTAAGTGTTCCAATAACCGATGTTTTGAAGCCATTGTAAATAACATCATCTTTAATAAAGTATGCTTTTGAATGATTCTCTAATTCTAATTTAGAACAACCAGAGAACGGATTATTTTCCATTTTCTCTAATGATTCAGGCAAAACTATCTTTTTGAAGCGATCACAAAGGAAGAATGTGTGCTTGCAGATGACTTTAACTGTATCAGGAACAATAAAAGTATCTTTTTCTCCTTTAATGGAGCAATAAATCATTGTTTCCTTATCTTTCGTATAAAGAGCACCATTTTCGTATATGAAAAATGGCGATTCATTCTTCACTTCTACTAAAGGGCATCCAGCAAATGGGTTATTGCCCATTAAACTCACATTTTTTGGAATATTAATCTTTCGTAGATTTTTGCAGTTGTAAAATGTGTCCCCGCCCATATTGGTAAGAGAATCTGGAAGTTTGACTTCCTCTATAAATTGATTATCCCAAAATGATGAAGATTCTAATTCCTCTATTCCATCAGGGACTACCACTACTTTATTCTTTCCGCGGTAATGCATCACTCTGTTTTCTTCGATATCAAAGTCATGGTCAGAGTAATTACCCTTTATGGCTTTTCTTAGATTAATATCATTATCTTCAAATAATCCATAGTCATACCAGTCGTTATCACTATGAATTTTTGTTTTATATTCTAAAACGCCACTAACAAGCCTAGATTTATAAATAACTTTTTTGTTATCTACTCCCTCTAGCTTAAAAGGATCATCCCAAACGATAAATTTAATGGAATAACCATAAAATCCTAGTTCGAATTCATGATCCATTAATTTAATGTCACTTATTAAGTATCCTAAAGAAAGGATTCTGTTGATGCATTCTAATTTAACGAAGCTTTCATGGGAATCTAGCAAAAAAGCAAAATTGTCATTAATAAACACTTCTTGAGTATTGGCTTTAATTACAATGTGCGTTCCATCAGCAAATATCTTCTCAAAGATATCTGGTGTATGTTCAAAAAACCTCATCGCCCAGTAAAGCGCTGTGTATTTCATATTTTTGCTTAATCTTAGGTCGCTTAATTTCTCCATTATTTCAATTCTTCTAAAATCCTATTAACCACTTCATCAGGAGTAAGCTTTGAGGTATCAATTACTAAATAAGGGAATTTAAATTCCTCACAGAATTCAATCATTCTTTTGTATATTCTTTCAGATTCTTTGGCTCTAGCTATATCCTTATCTTCTTTGTCTCTAGAAATTAATCTTTGAACGATAACATCGGAAGGAGAATAAATGATTACTGTTAATTTAGGTTTACCTAATTTCTTAACAAGAAGTTCATAAACGTCTTTATTATAATCAGAGCCGCTCCAAGCGTAATTAGATGCGAGATGTCTATCTGTTACGATATTCTTGTCCTTAAAGGCCTCATACATATACAGGCTTCCGAGCCCATAAAACCAGGAGGTAAAATCTCGGTTTGGATTTGCGTTAACTTGATCTCTAATTCTTAAATATTCATCAAAACTTTTCTCATCTTTATCAAAAAGATAATGAAGAGGCTTTTCAACAAACTCATAGCCAAGCTTCTCAGCTAACAACTTGCATGTGGTTGACTTTCCAACTCCATCCATGCCTTCAATTGATATATGGTTCATTTTTGTTGACCTCCTTTAGCTGAATTAATTCATCTAGTGTTTTTGGTTCAAAATCGCAGACATCAACACCACAGTTATATGCTGATAGATTTTTATAATAATCTTTCATCATCGCATAGGCGTTTCCATTCTTTGCTGTTTTGTTATGAATATGTCCGTAGACTAAAATGCCTTTACGATTAAATTCCATCCAGTCCATGAGTGGATAATGACAAACACAGACCTTTCTACCGTTATCCATAACTAGATCAATAAATTTGACACTTTCAAATATATTTGAATCTTGAATATCTTTTAATATTAATTGATCGTGGTTTCCAACAATAAAATGCTTGATTCCATTAAGTTTGCGGAATATCTCAATGGATGAACTATCGTCATCTTTAGAAATATCGCCAAGAACATAAACAATATCATCTTTTTTTACTTTGCTATTCCATTTTCTAATAATCGTTTCTTCCATTTCTGAAAGAGATTTAAATGGCCTTTTGCATTTATCAAAGATGGCTTGATCTCTAAAGTGTGTATCAGAAATATAGTAAATCATTAATTTTCCTTTCGGTTCTTGCTTTCGTGCATTTTACCTTTGGTAAAGTAATCCTGAATTTCTAAATAACCAGATACTCTTCTAATCCTAGTTATTTCTTTTGAACCACATTCTGGGCAAACATCGAATGTTCCAGCTGCACCACATACTTTACAGACGTCTTTAGGAAAATTGAAACCCAAATAATGAACTCCGGACTTAATCGCTACTTCGACAAGCTCATCTAAACCTTCAGCATTTCCTAATGGAGCTTCTGCTAATTCAACATAAGAAATACATCCACCATTAGCAAATAAGTGAAATGGACCTTCTAACTCCAACTTTCTATAAGCTGGGAGTCTACTGTCGACATCAACATGGAATGAATTTGTGTAATATCCTTTTTCCATGATTGGTGAATTGAATAGTTTGGTGTCGATTTCTTCGAATCTGCCACTGATATATTCTCCGCTCGTGGCTAATAGAGAAAAATTAAGATTGTAGGATTTTTTAAGCTCATCAGCATAACTTCTCATGTATTTAACAAAGTTAAGAGCTTCTTTATAAACATTGTCGTTTTTCCAATATTTCTCCCCACTCAAAACTTCCATTGCTTCGCTTAATCCAATAAAGCCAAGAGACAGTGTCCCATGTTTGAAATTTTCTCTTAAACCAACTTTATTAATATCTTCGCATGTAAGTTTATATTCTCTAATCGTTGGGAATAAATCGATATCTGCATTACATGTTTTTTCATATCTATCGAGCAAGATATCTTTTGTTAATTCAGCAACATGATGCCATTTTTCTTTGAAAAACTTCATTTTTTCCTCAAAGGAAGCATTATGATTCTCTTTATCGACTTCTAAAGCTAATCTTGGAAGATTGATTGAAATGTTATCGATATTGCTTCTTCCAATTGCTCCTTCTTTTCCAAAGAGATCGTCAACAACTCTAGTCCTACAACCCATAATAGACAATTTAGTAGGATCTGTTTTTCTATCAGCTTCACAATCGCAAAGCAAATATGTAGGAATCATCTTCTTGGCTGTGCAGAATAAGGCGGTCTCTAATAAATCAAAGTTAGGATCACCAGGAAATCTATTTATTCCTTCATGTACCTTAAAAACAATATTAGGTTTATAAATCAAATCGCCAGCAGAATAGAAACAATTAATCAACGTTTCGGTTAAATAGCGAGAGAATTGGTTTGTTCCTAAACCAACACAGAAAGTTACATAGTAACTTGTTTGACCCATTCTCGTGTGAATGTTATTGCACCAAAGAATCAATGAGCGAATGCAAGCTCTAAAAATAGAATCATAGTCAAAGAACATGACTCCAAGATTTTTGAAGATTGTGGAAATATCGATATCGAAATTAGCAAAGGACATACCGCCACTTTGTTCGTTTCCAATTTTAGCTAATAACTCTTTAAGAAAATCAAATACCCCTACTATCTTTTCTTCAGGTTCTAATCCTTCGAATTTTTGATATGGGAATGCGTTCAAGATATCAAAAGTCAAACAGTTATAAGTAAGCCCATAAGCATCTAGATCATGGATATGAATATAGCCTTCTTTATGAAGTCTAGCCCACTCAGGATTGAGACTATTTAAAACAGCTTCTTTTTCTTTCTTTTCACCAATGTTGAAGACATGTCCAACGTAGCTTTTTCTATTTGCAGCATTATCATTCTTATTTTGTTTCTTCATGATGAACCCTCACAAATTTCTGATTCTTAGAACCAACAAATGGAGTTGTACTCGTTCTTTCTTCAAGAATGAATCTTCCAACTTTAATGTATCTTAAATACCTAAGTATTTCTTCCGGAACTTCTTCAATTTCGTGTCCTGTATAAAGACACAAATCAAAATCACTAAGTTCTTTTAATAACTCTAATAAAGCATCTTTTTGAAGTAATGGCTCTCCACCGCTTATCGTTACCTTTTTATTGATCGCTTTTTCTCTCAACATTTGAGCGAGTTCTTTAACTTCCATGGCGATACCTTTATTGATGTCCCATGTACTTTTATTGTGGCAACCAGGACAATGTAAATCACACCCCTGTAAGAAAACCACAGTTCTATAGCCATATCCATCACATAAAGATGGATTCTTCATAACTGAATTGACTTTTATTAACATAAATTGCTTACCTTATATTTTAATGCTCTTTCACGCGCTATGCTATGGTTTTATCTATCTATTGGTTTTAAACATGATACTATGATTAAACCAATAAGCCCTAAAAACAATCCTCCAAAGAACCAACCAGCTACACTTCTTCCTTTGTAACTGGCTATGATAGGACAGGCAATCATTGAGATTACTGTATTAATAATGCCTAAAACTGTGGCCCAAGCTGGTACTGCAAACATATGGCTTCCTCCTTAATAAGCGAGTGATTCTTCTAAGGAGAACCAGTTTCTGCAATCCATTTGATAGGATTCTAGTGAATCTTCTACAAGTTTTCTCTTCTTGTTTTTGAATTCCACCACATCTTTTCTAGATTTGATGACTTGCTTTTCATATTTTGGTTCAGTTTCAAGTCTCTCGGCAAATCCATAAATGTGAGCTTGTTCTTGAGGATTTTTGCATTTCAAATAAGGATCATTATCATTGATCTTTTGAAGAATAATATATTCTTCATAATCAATCTCAACACAATTTAAAATTGCATCTTTATGATCGTGTTTGACTCTTGGAATAAATCTAGCGATTTCAGCAGCTTCTTTTCCTGAATCTGCGTTGACTGGAAAATCAACTCTAACAAAGAATTGTCTGCCAACATGACCGCACTTACATGTAACTCTAAAGAATTTTGACTTCATCTGGATTTTCAATGTAACTATCCAGACTATTAAAGACATCAATAAATTTTTGAGGCTCTTTGATATCGATTAAATGAACAGGTTTATTGCGCTCTTTGATAACAATATCAACAGGACCATGATATTTATTCGCTTTTCCTGAGATCTCTATTCTTTCAATCTTCTCAAGTGGAATATAAATAGAATTTGACGCTGTTTTATATGTTGATAAATGAAGATAATCATTTGTTAATGTTCCACAGTGAACAGTACGTTCACCATGAATAATGGACTTTATGGTTGATGGAATCATAACTGTATATGGTATTCCAACGCCAACACTGGCTGCCCCAAGAGCAAATGCTAAGAATGTATACCATTGATAATCATTCTTTGTCATTGAATTGATAATTATGACAAGAGCAAAAACCAAAATGATATCAGAAACGATCGCCAAGATTAAACGGACAACATCTCTTTTGCTTACGCCATATGGGTAAATATGATAAGAAAAAGAATTATTAATCGCGCTTGAGTCTTTGGCTTCTTTCTTTTGTCCATTCAAGACAGCATACAGTACCTTATCATCTTCAAGATCAATAGATTCATCTAATAAAGCATCAAAAGAAACATTTAATACTTCAGCCAAATCCCTAATATTTTCTAACTTTGGTTCAAACTTACCATTTTCCCAATCAGAGACAGTTTGGCGTGAAATACCATCTTTATTAACTCTTGATAGACTATAACCTAATTGTTCTTGCGATAAACCGCGTGCTTTTCTCAAGATTCTAATTTTGTCCGATAGTTTCATCTACTGCTCCTCCTTTCGAGAAAAATTGTAAGATACACCCTGACATGTGCTCTACCAAGCGGGCACTGGAATTTTGTCAGGTTTAACCCGTCATTTGCTATTTTATCATATAAATTCTACTAAAAAACCCACCATTTTTGAAATGATAGGTTCTGATTACTATTTGTTAGTGTTTGGTGTGTTTTGACTAATTCAGTGATACTTAACACTTTAAATAACTTATCTTATATACAGTAAACACATTGCTAAGCAATAGATATTTTTTGCAAATTAATGTCTAACCACAGACATTTAACAATAATCTATTAATAGAATTTTTCTTTTTTTCTTTTAATTGTTATTCCATCTTTCTCATATTCAATGGAATCATAATCGATTGTTCCGTCATCATTGAAAATCATAGAGGATATAATAGGGCTGCTCTTTTCAAACAATTTCATAATCACTGAATAATCTTCCAAAAATAATTGATTTATAGTGGTTAAATAAATTGCTTTATCTTTTAGCTTTTTCAATAATTCGCCATTTGGATAATCATTTTTATTTAATAATAGTTCATCAACTATTTTTTCAATATTCTCAATATTTGTTCTATCTCTTGCTTCTAAATCACAATTATAAATACACTCTCTGCATTTTCTTTTAATCGCTTCGAAGCCATAAACGGCCTTTATGGTTATTGGGAAATTATTTACGTTCTCAAGTCTATTTTCTACGACCGAATTAAATGTGCATTTATTCTTTGTTTGATTAGCCGAAATTTTAAATATTTCTGCATATGTTTCTATTACAATGTTGCCTAATTCTTCCATTCTGTCTTTAGAATATCGCCTTGTTTTACTCAAATCAGAAAAATCAATAGCAATAGCCAATAATGACGCTGCTAGAACAGAGCTGCCGAACGAAATAAAAATACTAAACCAAGGGTTTGATGAATCAAAGCAAATCGATCCTATAACAATCAGCAAGAACGAAACAACTAACCCACACAAATAAATGATTGCGTGACTCGAAATTATCCACCTTTTTAACATAAGAATAATCCTCTTTAAAAAATACTAAATAATATAATATTCTTTAAAGAAGAGCCATCGCTCTCGCCATGGTCAGTGGGTCTTAGAGGGGTGGCTTTTCTTAAACCGAATAAACGGCCACGGTCACCTAGCTGTTCATAATTGCTAGGCTTAGGCTTACTTTTGATAAGTCACAAACTTTCATGGCGGCGTATGAACTCGCTCTTAATAACCACTAGGGTGAAAGGAGACCATAATTATTTGTCCGAACATAATGGGTCCCACATTTCAAAGAAATGGATGCATCGGATTACCATCATATTAGAGGTTGATTTTCCTCCTATATGAACTCTTAATTTAAAAGTCCATATAGCAAGAAGGAACCCCTAGTATCCCTAAGGGTTCCAATTGTTATAGATTATTAATTCTCTTTACGTTTACGTAAGAAGAAGTAACCACCGATTGCAGTAATTGAAATCATTGAGATGACAACAATAATTGCAATAGTATTTGAATTACCAACAATTGATGCGAATGGAGTAACACGAGCCGCTTGTAAAGTAACGAGTTCAGACATAAATGCTGTCTGTCCATGTTTTTGGACACAGATTTCATATGTCTTCATCATTCTTTCGATACATGCTTCACCACTATCATCAGAATATTGTGCAGTAGCATATTTAATTAAGTTCTTGGCATATGCTTCTTCGGTTTCACCTAAAGCAGCGGCCTCAGATTTAAATGTATCATATGCAGATGAACATGTTGACCATGCGGCGCTTAATCCAGTTGTACAATTTTCGGTATCATCCATTGCATCGTTAAATGCTTTCGCAAATTTAACTGCAACTCTTTGAGCAGCTTTGTGAGCCGCAACGTTAGCAATGTTTACTTTTTCTTCACTTTCTTCAACGTATGTAACTGCAATCGACTTACAATAGATGGCTTTTGTTGCTGAAGATGGTTTAGTAATAATAACTTCGATTTCATCAGCATCAACTTCGCCTTCAAAGGTATATTCGGTGGCAGTTTGTGAAATAGATTTAGCGGCTCCGCCAAAAGCACTTCCACCAACATTAACAGCAACGGTTGCTGTAACACCGCTAGCAGTTGAGGCGTTCACAACAACACTTGTAATCTTGCCGGTTGTAAAATCAGTAGATTTTAAGTTGATGTATTGAACGGCTGCACTACCTGTACCATAGTGAATACCTTTTGTTGGATCGTAAGCTGATTCAGTACCATCAGAAGTAACTGTCCATTTCTCACCACCATCAGATGTTCCTGAACCACTACATGCGGCAGAGAATGTTAGTGTTGATGTTGATGGGTCTCCTTCGACAGGAGCATACACAGCATGAATTGATTGTGTAACTGCAACAGTTGTTGTGGAAGAAGAAACTCCTCTATATTCAACACAAAGGGTCTTACCATCATTTGCAGCAACCCAAGTGTGTGGCAATGAGACTGCAGCACCATTAACTTTAACGACAATATCTCCGACAGGTGCTGTTTGATTTGTTTTGCCGCTGTCGGTGTTATATTTAACGTTCCAAGATGAAACGTCAGATGTAGTTAAGGTTGCACCACTAAAGACATCAATTGTTGGAGCGGTCCAGCTTACAGCAGTAACAGACCAATCTTCAACTGTAACATCAATATAAACAGTAACGTCATGTGAAGCAGTATCTGTAACACGGCAAGATAGTCTTGCGGATCCTTCATCTCCTTCAACATAGAAGTCACATGAAGCTCCATTTTCAGAATCAATTGAGATAACAGATGTATCGCTTGAACTCCATGCATAGGAAATTGTTCCGCTGAAGTTTTTGGCTGATACATGATAAGTTATGTCTCCAGCATCAGTAAATACTGATTCTGAACCGTTTGTTTTGTCATCATCACTAGCATTGAATAATGTGACGATTGGATTACCAGTAATTTCAACTGTGACATCTGCGTAAATAGTTGAAGTATATCCTTCTTTTGTTGATTGACAACGTAAGACAACAGCATCAGCTGGTTCACTTGCATAGAAGACACCATCATTGAATTCATATGTGTCTCCTTCAACTAAACCATCAGAATCTTGAACAACCCATTCATATAATGATTGATCTGCAGTTGCCTCTGGGTTGATTGTTACTTCAACATCAGCAACATCAAATTCCTCTAATAAAACAAGCGTTTTGGTATATTGAGATAACACAATGCCTGTTGGGTTAGCATAGCTAACTGTAATTGAATAAGTTTGGCTTGCAGAACCGTATTCATCAGAATAGGAAACAGTAATTGTTTTCGCTCCTGGTGTAGACATATCTGGTGAAGACCAAGTTGCACTACTTGTAACAGTTGCAGAAGTTGAATCGCTATAGTTAGCGGTAACAACCATTCCAGAGTGACTAAATGTGTCACCTTTTGTAAATGTGGTTGGATATGTACCACTTAAAGCAATATTGCTAAGAGTTTTTAACGCTGCATATGAAATAGTAAAACCTGATAAATAGGCTCTCTTACCATTCACATCAGTGCCTAAAGTAACTGTTTTGGCTTTGGCAGCAGATACATCATATGTGTAATCAGCCCAATCAACAGTTAATGATTTGCTAATTGCAGAACCGCCAGATGGTGTAACTGCAAACGTTGCAGTTGAATCAGATCCGTAATATTTTAAATTACATTTAACGGATGTGATGTAATAGTTGCCACTTATTGTGGCATCAAAAGAACCAGTGGTTCCGGATTTACCAAATCTTAAAGAGGCAGCTTGGTTAGAAGTATTACTATAAATATTTCCTTGGATATTATTTAATGTGACGCCAGATGGTATCACATAAGAAGTGTTTGAGAAATCGGTAATACCACTTGTACCTTCGGCAGTTCCGAATGTAATCTGATATTCTAATGGTTTTTCTTCAAAATTAACTGTGACTGTTGTGGCTGCACTTAAAGTAAATGTATCACCGGGGTTTTTATTAACTCCCCCAACAGTATAACTTTTGAAACGATATCCGGTATTAGCAGAAACACCAGTAAGATTAGCAAAAGCTAATAAAGTATATGTTCCACCATATTGATTGGTGTGTGCATAACTACCAGTACCATTGGTTCCTGCTGAATATGTGATGGTGTACTTTGCGTCTTCTTGCCAATAGGCAGTATAAGTAATAGCGCCAGTCACAGCTGGTGAAGTTGCTCCTGTTGCATATTTGTCACTTCCACCATTACTTGACCAGCCCAAGAAAGAATAATGAGTTTTCGTTCCTGGTGATGGGAAAGTAAATGTTTGACCACTTTCTACTGATTGGCTTGCAGGAGTAGTTGATCCACCATTTGAATTAAATGTCACCGTATAATAGGTTCCAATAGAAACTTCGAGATAACTAATTACGCTTGTTTCTGTATTTCCGTATAGTTTAAACTTCTCAGTTCCACCATTTCCTTTTCCAGTAAAGTGGAATGAACCAGAGCCATTTGAACAAGTAACGGTACTATCAAAAGTCAACAACCCTGATGTTCCACTATAATGTTGAACTTTAACAACCTGATCAGTTGCTGTTGTTGGAGTTAATCCTACTGTAACAGTTTTTTGGGTAGTATCGCTTGATGAAGCAATGTTGTAAGAGTAGTTTGGATTAGAGCCAGTAACACCGGTGCCACTTAAGTTAATGGCGGTAACGGGAGTGGAAGTGTTTTGATACCAACAAACTTTATCTAGTGTTAATAAGCCGTTGCTGGAACTATGTTTTTTCATGTCAAACGCAATTTTATAAAATTTATAATTTGATTGATTTGACAATGTTAAGACAGTAGGGTTTGTTTTGCTCGGACTTGCATCCGAAACAGTTGCCAATTGAGTAGTGACGGAACTGGATGTTGAACCACCATACACAGTAATACTGTTGATGAAGGAACTAGTTCTAGCGCTGATATACAAATCAACTTTTGTAAATTTAGTATTACTCAATTCGGCTTTGTTTTGAATTGTGCCAACAGATGCAGCATTTTTGTTACCAACTTTAATAGATTTATTTGCTCCCGAAACACTACTAGACCAGCCCCAGTTGTTATTATTAAACTTAGATATCGTCCATCCAATTGACGCACTATCAGTCTCATCAAAGCTAGAAGTATAACTTCCAACTTTACTTCCAGAACCAAAAGTAATTGTATTGGTTATCGTTTCAGCGGCATGAACCGGAACAGCTTCTCTATTACTCGAGACAGCAACACCTACACCGATCGCCATGGTGAGCCCTAATGCTGCACCGACGATCTTTGTAAATAATTTATTCATGTTTTTTCTCCTTTCATCAAAACCTCCGAGTCCGTTTTGGTTATGTAGACTCGTGAGTATGAATAAATCTTTGTTGTGAAATTGATTGTTCATCTGACCTTTTGAGTTTCCTATATCCACTCGGCCGATTACTTAACCAATCAAAGATTTTGTCAGCTTATTAGCGACTAATAGCGTCCACCAATTGGACTAGTGCTAACTCCACTGACGTTCATGATTTAGGAGATTGTTAAGAGTAATGTGCACCGTTATTCTTGTAATCTTTCAAAATCACAAACAAAGAGACGAATCCTTAATTAAGTTAAGACGCCTTGACCATTAGCGTCTCTCCCTTTGGGGAGCCACCTCTTATGCTGACAATTATAAGAAGAAGAAGAAGAAGAAGAATCAAGCACTCGGCATGCCAGAGTGCTAACTTATTTACAAAGTAAATAAAAATTTATATAAAAACATGACAATCTTGCGATTTGTTTAACAAACCACTACTCCCTGTGTGCCCTATTTTTGAAGAATGCACCCCTTATCATGTCAAGCAAAATTGAATGATTTTTAGTATTCAAAAAATCCCTGTGTAGCGCCTAATTGTGACGTAAGTACGAGGGGTTATATTGAGTGTATTATGAGTCGCGTTCCTGGAACCATTGTTGCTTGCTATACTCTCGAAGGAAAGTTAGTAAAAACCTATCCATCTGCCTTAAGTGCCTGTAGGAGCAGACATCTTTTCAAACGCACTATCGATCGCTGTATTAGAGGCGACTTAAATATGGTTAAAGGACTCCAATGGAAAAGATTCAAAATCGGAGAGGTTCCTGACACTATTCCACCACTACAAATCGATACTAAATCTTTAACTACTAAGCCAGTAGGAAAGCTTGATGAAAACGGCGAGATTATTGAGGTATATCCATCTATAAAAAATGCTGCAAAAAATAATGGTTTAGATCCACATTCTTTACGCGATAGATTAAATAAAAAATACGCTTATGTTGGTAAAACCAAATTTAGGTATTTAACTGATAATGAGATAGATAAATATAATCTTAAAAAAGGCAGGATTTTTGACACTAAAATTAAGCCAGTAATTCAATATAGTTTAGATGGTAAATATATCAAAACTTACCCATCCACTAGAGCAGCTACAATAGCTATGGGAAGAGAGCCAAAAAATAGAGGAATTTATCAGTGTTTAACTGGCCAATACGATACAGCTTTTGGATATGCTTGGAAATATAAAGATGAGCCTAATGTTGAGAGGCCAAAAAAACAAAAAGTCTATATTTGTGCATTAAATGCAAATAACAAAATTGTTCATAAATTCAATACAGTTAGAGAAGCTAGTGAATATTTTAAAGTTTCAGTTTCTGCTATAAATAACGCGATTCGCTTAAATCAAAAAGTCAAAGGTTATCATTGGATTAGGAAATAAAACAAAACCCATCACTTTTAAATGATGAGTTCTGATTAGTTCTGATAAGTTGTTTCAGTGTTTCAGTATGTTCTGAACACTTAACACTTTATATAACCACAATTAGTTAAAG
>Ga0310695_10008463_pt1 | contig 15893 bp, 15 predicted proteins | sample RumenRJG_04DNA_FD_203882 | JGI IMG/M metagenome (GOLD analysis project Ga0310695, IMG submission 203882) | Bovine rumen microbial communities from Lethbridge, Alberta, Canada - RJG_04 (v2) (version 2) | ecosystem: Host-associated > Mammals > Digestive system > Stomach > Rumen | place: Canada...
CTGTTTCGTTTACCTTCAGCACGCCATTGAACTGGTAGCTTTCTCCACCAACTGGAACAGCAATCAATCCGTCATCCAATTCCATTATTTCAAAAGAATACTTTGCTTTCATTTTCTCACCTCATATACGGAAGAAGGGAAAGACATTTCATTCCTTATAGGAATTATCTTGCCTTTCCCATTTCTTTCCCTATTTGTATTATGCATTCACAACAAAAGACCTGTTTAACTATTAGGGCTTTTTAATAATACCCTGGTTGCGAAGCTCTTTGATAATCTCTGCATCAGAGAACTTACCAAACATTTCATTATATACTTTAAGGAAAGCAGCTTTGTCAAGCAGCCTATATGTATTGTTTCCATTCATTCCCAGAGAACCAGTTTCTCCATTCCAGCAATAAGTTATTTGACCACCATTAACAGATTCCAGTTCTTCTTCCTGAATCATCTTACGATCTGCCATTGTTTATTCCTCCTTTTACTATGGATACTTATACTTTAATTACTGATACGTGGGGCAAGGAGTGCAGTTAGCAGTACCCACAATGTGATTGTTCTGACAAGTACATTCTGCGATATCACCAGTACAGTTAGCACCAATACCCCAGTCATCTTCTCCGTCCCAGCATCCACAATTAGATGCAGTTAAGACATTATTGCTAAAACATACTACTTCATATACAGGCTTAACGAAGTTTTTCATAATTTACCTCCTAACGAATCGATCACTAAACAAAAGAATTATATGCCATCCCTTACGCAATATGTCGGGCATGTGTCAACATATCTGCAGTCGTTTCCATGCTCGCAAGGCAGGCATTCAACACAATCACAGTCTATGGATGATGTCATAAGGTCTTTGTTTCCAAAATGAATCACTTCAAACTGCGGAGCTTTAAATTCTTTCATCTTCTGTTCCCTCCATTTTACGAACATACATTGTTCTAATCCGTTCTTTTTGTTTTTCAAGATTGCTTTCTTGAATTCTTTCTATACACGGCTGATTGCCACTCATGCAATTACGCAAGCTGTAGCACGCCGGATATATAGCGCATTCAGGACATAAAGTTGAATGATCGACTGCCTCTCTCCATTTCTCCAGCTTTATGGGATCTGTAATGCCATCAACCAGGCTTCCATATTTATCATGGATAGTTTCATGCTCACATCTACAGAAACTACCATCGGGTTGAATCATCACAGTATGGGGATTATCAGCCATACATTGGCTAAACTGCAAGAAAGGTGGTTTCAGATCCGTCACGAATTTATGAATTTCCTTGAGTCGTTCGGTATAATCTGCAATAATGTTCATAAGCTGAACAATTTCATCATGTGTATGTGATACCGGTTCATACCCTTCATCATTAAAGAGCATATTAAGGTATATACCCACATACTTATTCTCTGAATACCTTTCCCCAAGTTCTTCGATAAGGATTTTCATATCATCCTTATTGTAGAAATCCACATTCAGTCTGATATTTACCTGAATTTTCTTACTGCTTAGCAAATCAATGTTCTTCAGCACACGTTGAAACGGATTATCCCTCACGTTCGCATATGCTTTCACTCGGTTATAAGTATCTTCTGTCCCATCCAATGTAATCTGTACACGGACCAGCTTCCACAAGTCAACGGCTCTTTCAATAATCTTGTCATCGAAAAGATATCCATTGCTGATCATAGAAGCTGTAAAGGGAATTTCTCGATCCTTTAATCCTTGTGAAATCTGATCGATTCGCTGGATTCCGACTAAAGGTTCACCACCAAACCACTGTAGTGAAACTGTTTTGCCTTCCCTATGTTCTGCTATATAGTCTATTAGCCTATCCCCTGTTTCTTCTGTCATATGAACGCGAGGATAATCGCTTTCATAGCAGTAAAAGCAGTGGGCATTGCAGAAAGTAGTCGGCAGTATCACATAATGGTTAATGTAAGTACCAGTAGCTCGTACCTGCTTGGTTTGATGTATCAGTCGTATTTGTTGTACAGACTTATATTCATCAAAACCTTCTGGAACCAGATAGTGTTCGGTAACTAGTTGTTCCATAACAGGATTATATTTCTGCGGTAAATCCTCCAGAACTTTCTTTTCATCCTGGTCAAGTTCAACTAATTGCCCTGTGACAACATTATGCAAAAGCACTTTGTCATCATGATCCACTCGTAGTACGTAGTGCATGAGTCGGTATGTTTCCGTTTCGCAAATCTGTTGCTTCCCCCAGAGTGCATCGATATGCTTCTTGGGTTCATCAATCGTTTTCACTAGCAGGCGTCACCTCCTCATGCTTTGCTCCGTAAGTTACACATTCATACACAAATGTATAATATGTAACATGATAATCATACACATGAGCCAATCTCTTGTCAACCCTTATTTACCAACGGGTACAAGTTTTTTTACTGTTGCTTTCAGCAACACTGAAAATATGATTATCATATTCGGAGCTTTTCCAGCTGAAACTGCCCTCCTTTCTTTTGCAAACGTTTTTACTTTCTCTGGCTAGCCATCCATCAGAGACCTTGCGGTCTCTTTTCACCTATTGATACGTATCAAAAGAAAAGTTGGCAGATAAATTGTCATATTCCACATAAACAAATATCTGTTGCTTTATATTCTATAGAATTCCTTATACCACTCCGCAAACTTCCGAAGCCCCACCCGGATCCCGATCTTCGGAGTGAACCCGTAATCCTTCTCCAAGCCCGTAGAATCCGCATAAGTCACTGGTACATCCCCAGGCTGCATAGGCACAAGTTTCTTATGAGCTTCAAAGTCATAATCTTCCGGCAACACCCCGGCCTGTATCAGTTCTTCCTGCAAGGTCTGGATATAATCCAGCAAGTTCTCAGGCTGTCCTCCGCCGATGTTATACAGCGCATAAGGCGGAATCGGCAGTCCATCCTCCCCAACCTTTTTCTCCGGCGCTCCCTGCATGACCCGCAGGATCCCTTCCACGATATCATCTATATACGTAAAGTCTCTCTTGCAATTACCGTAATTGAAGATCTGGATATCTTCTCCCTTAATCAGCTTATTCGTTGCTGAGAAATAGAACATATCCGGTCTTCCTGCCGGTCCATATACCGTAAAGAACCGAAGTCCAGTACAGGGTATGTTATATAGCTTGGCATAACTATGTGCCAGCAGTTCATTGCTCTTCTTCGTAGCCGCATACAGACTCACCGGATGATCCACCGGATCATCCGTACTAAAGGGCACCTTCTTATTTCCACCATAAACAGAGGAAGAGGAAGCGTAAACCAAATGCTGCACTCCTGAGTTGCCATTATCATAACTATGCCGACATGCTTCCAGGATGTTATAGAACCCTATGATATTGCTTTCAATATAGACATCCGGATGATCAATGCTGTAACGAACACCAGCCTGCGCTGCAAGATTGACAACGATATCCGGTTTATACTCCTGGAATATCAAATCAATAAGTGCTTTATCCGCTATACTTCCCTTGATGAGCTTATATCCATTATGGCCATCTGCCGCAGCCAGTTCATTCGCTTTGCATCTGTATTTTTTCAATGCAGGATCATAATAGTCATTCATGTTATCCAGGCCGATAACTCTGCATGCATGAAATTCCTTCAGGACACGCTGTGTCAGAGCTGCACCAATAAATCCCGCAGCACCGGTAATCAGGATGTTTTTATTATTCAAACTAATCTGTGTCTTCATGCCTTCTTAATCCCCTTATACGTTTCCTGCACCATCTGATAGCTTTCCAGATTCCCGATATCATACCGTTTTCCCGGCATCTTATACGCATGCACCACTGTCTGTGTCGCCAGCCAGGCAATAAAGCTTCCCGGGGCATCCACCCCGCAGCCGCTTTCGATCCCCTTCTTTACCAGCGGCACATCGGATGCCTTATAGATATAGAACGGCGGAGTACACCAGTGACTCTTCGGTTCGGCCGGTTTCTCTTCCATAGACAGGATCCTGTCCTGGTCATCAACCTCCGCCACGCCGGTCTTATGCAGTTTATTGATGTCCGGTTCATAATACCGCATAACACAGGTCGTGTTCTTCTTTTTCTGGTAAGCAATATAGTCTGTCAGAGAGAAATCCAGCAGATTATCTCCGGCAATCACCAGCAAATCATCTGTCAGATTCAGCTTCTCTATGGCAAACTGGATATCCTGGACTGCTCCCAGTCTGGTTTCATTGCTTTCTGTTCCGTCATCAAGTACGGTAATGGGCAGCTTATGACCCTCAGCCCATTTGTCAAAATGCTTTGCAAACTTATGGTTGCTTATAACGATATACTGATCCACGCATCCTGCCTGGTCAATGTCTTCCAGCAGCCAGTCCAGGATTGTCTTTCCCTGCACTTCCAGTAAAGGTTTAGGAAAGTTTTCTGTCAGCGGATACAGCCGTGTAGCATATCCGGCTGCCAGGATTACACATTTCATAAGCTTACTCCAATCCCATCCGCGCTCTTACACAGATGAAAACTATATTTACCTTTCATTTCCGGGAAGGAATCAAGATACTTCTTCTCTACCTGTTCCTGAATATTATCTACTTTATCCGGATTAATCAGTGCCATGCAGCATCCTTTAAAGCCGGCGCCGGAGAAACGTCCGCCGTAGATTCCATCCGTTTCCCTCATAATTTCATAGAGCCGTATCTGTTCCGGAGCTCCGGATTCCCAGTTATGGATGGATGACCAGCCACTTTCAAAGCTCAGCCGACCATACTCTTCCAGGTCTCCTCTCCGCCAGGCTTCTGCTCCAGCTTCCACTCTCTGGAATTCAGTATACCAGTGTTCACACCGTCTTGCCCACTGTACAGGTAATTTCTCTTTATAGGCCTGATAAACAGAGAAAGATACATCCCGGGCATTTGCTTCATTGTACTTCCCGTAATCATATCCTGAAAACGCCTGCAGGGCATACACTCCCGCACGGAGTTCATCTACTCTCATATTATACTTCGAACCGGCTAAAGAGTGTTCCAGGCCGGAGAAGAAGATAGCAATTCCATAGGGTTTCATGTTGGGTGCTTCCGGGATCAGTTCATACCGGTTATCCTTACAGTCCAGATACAATAGATGATTGGCTTTGGAAAGCACCTCACAACTCTGATCCAGAGTACCAACATTGACCCCAACATAATTCTTTTCCGCGTCAAAAGCAATATCAATCAATTCCTGCGGAGAAAGCCTGATCATATTCACTTTTGCCAAAGCGTTCAGGAAAGCCAGAATGACAGCAGCAGAAGAAGACAGACCGCCTATAGGAAGGCTGCCTTCAATCACACCGCAAAGACCAACTGAGAGCATATGCTCCTTCGCCAATGCCCAGGTAGCACCACGCAGATAATCCGCCCAGTCTCCTGTCTTCTCTCCGATTTCTCGGATGTGCCACTGAGCCCGCTTTGGAAACTGAAGTGAGGTCATTTCAATAACCCCGTTCTGTTTCGGCCGGAAGGCAATATGAATGCCCTTGTCAATAGCCAGACCGGTAATCTTGCCCAGGTTGTGGTCACTGTGGGCACCAATCGGGCAGATGCGATATGGGGAAAAAGAGAGTCCCTCCGCCTCCCGGCCATAGATCTCATGGAATTTTTGTTCGCAGTGCATATAATTTGTTTCCCCACTATATTAATTGTTCAGTATTCAAATCGTTATTAGACACCAAATATCTGACAATGTGATTCATTTACTTCTTCTGGCGTATGGTATGTCGGTACAACCTTCATTAGTGCTTCCTTCACTGTAGTGTTATGTCCTGTTGCCAGTGCTTCTTTCAGGATATCCAGTTTCTTCTGGATTTCCTCCTTGCTAAGGGGTTTATCCCGTTCGATAAAGATAAGATCATTTTCCGTCTTATCCATCTCTTCCGTCTTAATCAGGAGTTCTTCATATAGCTTTTCTCCCGGCCGCAATCCAGTTTCCACGATCTCAATATCCTTATGCGGTTCCAGACCAGAGAGACGGATCATTTCCTCCGCCAGATCATAGATCTTTACCGGCTTGCCCATATCCAACACATACAATTCACCGTTCTTTGCCATGGCTCCCGATGTCATAACCAGCTGACTAGCTTCCGGAATCGTCATGAAGAACCTTGTGATCCGTTTATCCGTTACTGTCACAGGACCTCCATTGGCAATCTGACGTCTGAATAGTGGAATAACAGATCCGTTGCTTCCAAGAACATTACCAAACCGCGTGGCAGAAAATGACGTCTTGTCTCCTTCACGACTCTGAACAATCATCTCGCACATGCGCTTGGTAGCACCCATAACATTGGTAGGATTTACTGCCTTATCCGTGCTGATCATAATAAAGCGCTTTACACCATATTTCTCGCATGTTTCCACCACATTTAATGTACCAAACACATTGTTCTTAACTGCTTCCATTACATTCCGTTCCATAAGAGGAACATGCTTATGGGCTGCGGCATGTAAAACAATATCAGGTGTGTTAACACTCAAAACTCGTTCAACGCCATCCCGGTCACATATATTTACAATTTCCACACGGAGATTGAGTTCTGGATATCTTGTTTTGAGTTCTTGTTGAATATCATATACACCATTCTCATAGTTATCCAGCAGTGTCAGTCTACTAGGACCGATCTTTGCAATCTGCCTGGCAAGTTCAGAGCCTATGGATCCTCCACCTCCGGTAATCAGAACATTCTTGCCTCGGTACCAGGCAGCTGTCTTTTCATCGATAACATCTACCGTATTACGATACAGGAGGTCTTCAATAGCAAAATCACGCATTTGACGACGACCATCGGTGTTTTCCAAAGAGGGATAATCGTATACTTTGATTTTATACCCTTTCTCTTTATAGATGTCAAAAAGTTCCTTCCGTCTCTCGTTAGTTATGTTGGGAAGGGCAAAGACTACCTCCTGAACATGGTAACTATTCAGATCGGTTTCATTGTTAACCACCGGAATGCGGGAAATAGTTCTGCCCACTTTTTCTTTGTTCGCATCTACAAAGCAAACAGGCTTGTAAGTTGCTTTGGGATTGTTCAATAGTTCATCTGCAAGCATAGCGCCTACACTACCTGCTCCAATAATAGCTATTCTTATCTTACGATTCTCTGGCAGAGCTTCATCTTGTGAAAACTTAACACCTGTAATGAATTGAAGGAAGCAAAGAATGGACCTTTGTGCTTTAGATGTCTGATTGCGATTCTGATAAGCGAACTGATAAATCAGCCGCATACAAATCGCACCAAGTAGATTTAACAAAACAACAGATACTGCGCGAACAAAAGTAATCTTCATAGGAGCTATAAATTCGCGGAAAATAACAAAAACAAGTCCTCCTATAGCATCTGCTATCACTAACCAAAGGTAATCTGCTGAACCTGCGTAACGCCATATTCGTTTATAAACATTGAAAATGAATCTTAGAGCAAATATACAAAAACCAGCAAAAAGTATATAACTAATCGTTTCTATCGTGTTCAGTTTATCTATTGTTGTAGGATATAGGACAAAAATAAATAGACCAGTAAACATGTAGAATGTCAGATCGAACAGGAACAATTTCCAGCGTGGCTGTTTCTGCTTCAATGTCATACGATTACCTTCTTTATACAAAATATGTTTTATATTAGTAGATACGAGACTGATATATAAATGTCAGTTTGTTAAACAATAAAGAGGAATAAAAGTTTTCCTATTCGATATACCATATTTTCAAAATTTAGTATTTCTTGTATTTAGCAAATGAAAAAACTAGATAAAAAAGGAACCAGCCAATAATTCCACCTATTATATTGAATATAATATCTTCAAATTGAAAATTACCAATCCAGAATATTAATTGTATTATTTCTATGAAGCATGTAGTTATCATTGAGAGAGCAAATGCAACACAAAATGATTTCGTTGGTTTAAATGCATATAGATAAAAAAATGTATATGGGATAAACGCTATAATGTTTTGTATAGAATCCCAATTTATTTCTCCATTAGACATAAATCCTTCAAATACAAATATATATTTATATGGATTTGTTTTTCTTCTATCAAGTATGGTCACTATAAGCAATATAGCAGCATAAAAGAAAAATGCAATCATCCATTTATGCTCACGGAATAAGTTCATCAATCTATCTTTTATTCTTTTTCTGTTGTCCTTCAAGCACAGATATGACATAGCAAAGAGAGTCATCAGAATCACAATCTTTGGTATATACTGAAGGTAATATGTTATATCATGCATAATGTCATTTCCATTTACTTCTTCTTATATTCGCCATCTCTATAAATAATAAAACCCTTTGAAGCTTGTATTACACCTAATTCATCAAACATTTTTTTCTTTCTTAGTGCTTCTTTATACTCATTATGCACTTTTATTATTGCATTTTCACGTTGAAGACCTTTGCTTATATATCTTCCCGCTTGGTATAACCATGCAAATCGTTGAAGAAAGCGATGCCTTTTGGCCGCATCCCAATTAATCAAGCCACGCTGCTGTAAGAGCTTTATTATAGAAATTGGATTTCTTGTACTCACCAGAACATTTTCGCTAATGGCACTATCGTCATTTCGTTTACCCCCAAAGTTTCCATTTGATAGAATGTAATCCATCAATTGTTCACACAAACTCATTTTAACCTTAGAACCCTCACACCATTTCAGAGAAGGAAGTCCTAAATATTCTTCGCACATTTTTGTTAATACAAGCGCCAACTTTACTAATCCAATATCATCGGCCAGTTTTTTAAAGGAGTTCCATTTATCATCTGAAAGGTACCTGTATGCAAACATCATCCAATCTATGACTTGTCGTAGTCCTAATCCATGTTCAAGATGCTGACTTATGTGTTCAAGAATTGTCAAACCGTTGACTAAATCCGGCAAACTATGAGAATCATTTATATTCTCAATAATCATATCATCAAGATATTTAGCCTTCTTTGTATCATTTAGTGAAGCAAAAAAACTGTGCAATTCAATAACAAATCCACTTTTAGTAAAACTTGTTTCTCTATTTAATGATTTAACAATTTTGAATCCGTTAGCTAGAAGTTCATTATATGCTATATCAAAATCCTCTCTTTTTGTCATTATATCTATATCACCCATTGTACGATATTCCGGATATGGATAGTATTGTCCCGCAGAAGTTCCTTTCAATACCACATATGGAACACTGATAGGCAATTGGTCTTGAAAATATCTGTATCTCGTATAACCAGATACCTGCTGTATACAGGATAGTCGCCACTTTTCATATAGATACTGCGGCATATGATATCTTGATAAACAAGGTCCGATTAACGTTAAAACTGCTTGCCTCTGCATTTCTGCAAAATCAGCTTCTTCTACGGTCCCAGCAAATGGCTCGTCCCATATTGCTGTTCGAATAATAGCCAACACATTTGTGTATTGTTTCATATCTTGAATTTCCTTATCAATAAACTAATTATCCTATATCAAGATATACTATTATCAGGTTACTATAGATAATATAATGTCACATATACAATCTACTTCTTCTATGTTCAGATCTGCATAAAGAGGCAGTGTCAATACCCTATCTGCCAAATAGGCTGCAATAGGTGTCTTCTCCACCCCCGCTGTTGGATAATGCTCATAGCATTCAAAAGCATTTGTTAATGGGTAGAAATACTTTCTTGCTGTAATATCATGTTGCTGTAAGCGCTCAAATATTTCATCACGGTTCGCAGAATAACCATCAAATACCACAGGAAAATATGCGTAATTAGATTCCACATCCTGCTGTGGCTTGCACAGTTTAATACCTGACACTCCACTTAATCTTTCCACATATCGTTCAACCACTTTTTTTCTCTTTGCTATTTCAGAATCAATATGCCTCAGATTACAGATACCCATGGCAGCCTGGAACTCATTCATCTTTGCGTTTCCGCCAACGAACATAACACTTTCAGGGCCACGTATACCGAAGTTCTTCATATCATTCATAATTCTAACAAGATAATCATCTGAGAAGCATACTGCTCCACCTTCGATGGTATTAAATACTTTAGTCGCATGGAAGCTGAACATAGATGCATCGCCGAAATTTGCAGCTGAAACACCTTTATATTTCACTCCGAAGGCATGCGCTGCATCATAAATAACTTTAAGATGATGTTTATCTGCAATTGATTGAATCTTTTCTATATCACATATATTTCCGTATACATGTACCGGTACAATCGCTACGGTCTTCTCCGTTATCAATGATTCGATCTTGTCTGCATCAATAGTATAATCATCTTCCCGCACATCACAGAAAACAGGAACCAGGTGATTACGTACAATTGCATGTGTAGTTGAGGCAAAAGTAAAAGGAGTTGTGATTACCTCAGATCTCGGTGGAAAATTCATAGCAGCAATAACGTTTTCCAAAGCCAAATGACCATTGGTATACAAAATGACATGAGGGCATTGAAGATACTCTTCCAATTGCCGTTGGAGTTCCTTATGCTCTACGCCCATATTAGTAAGCCAATGGCTATCCCAAAGCTTACGGATTTCCTCACAATACTCTTCAAAAGAAGGCATTGAGGAACGGGTTACAAGAATCTTACTCATGATACTCCCCTTTTATATATTTTTTCCGCGCAATTGTCATTTGTTCTGCTGTTTAGATTTTTCCATTTCCATTTTAAAATCCCTAAGCATTGAAATGTAATCATATTGTGGTTCATATCCAAGTTCATTCTTGGCCGGTGTAACATCCATGATATATTGAGGTGCATTAGGCATATCTGGTCTCATGATTATTTCAGACTTTTTACCATCTTGACCAAATACTTCTATCATTCCCTTTATTTGATCTATTAGTTTTGTCCCGATCCCAGTACCAACATTATAATATCCTTCCTGTCTATCCACAAAACATGCTTTATATAGCATTTGTGCAAAGTCTTTTACATAGACCATGTCTTTAGGCCTATTGGGATCGCCCCATACCTCAATCGGATCTCCAGCAATAGCCTTATCAATTAATATTCTATATCCAAGTTTTCTCTGAATTCCATCAACATAATATGTATCTCTTGTAGTCCAAAGATAAATTGTTGGAAGGCGGAATATAAACCGTTTCAAGCCATACATTTGATGATAGTTTTCTATCATATCAACAGCAAAATTCTTAGACATCACATATATTGCATGATCACTTGTATAACTGAATTGCCGTGGTAGATCAACCGTTAAAAACGGATCATTCTCTCCATGATCTTTTATGTCACCAAAGCTTTGTGCAAACAATATCCTGTCAGCATGGCTTTTTCTACAGTATTCAAGGATATTCAGCGTACCTGTAATATTTACATCTATATATTTTTGAGGATCATATCCTTTCATTCTTGCTGGCATCGCGCCTGCCAAATCAACAACTGCATATACATCATCAGGTAAACATCCAAATGAATCTTTTTTCGTTATATCTACTTTAAAATAAGCAACGCCTAATTGGTCAAAATAATCCGTTTCTCTTGTCCCAACAGCAGCAATGGATACTTCCGGATTTGTATTATGTTCTAAGAAATACTTTACAAAGTATCTCCCTGTGTCTCCACTTCCTCCAAACACTAATATTGTCTTCATATCAATTCATCCTTTTCATTTTTATTTCTATCCATTCTTCCGAATGATCCATCATATGTAACATCTGCTCCAGACTATCAAACTTCATCAGCAGAATTCCCAACGTTGTGTTAGCGCCTGTAAATGCTTTTATTTCATCTCCAAAATTCTTGATCAGATGATTTTCAACTATATTATTCTTTTCTACTTCAGGCTTGATGTACACATGATCCAGAATACCATCCGCATAGCTATGTACGGCATAATATGCCCAGTATCCCTTAGGTTTACCAAATGTTGATACGTCAATCGGATCCCCTATGGCCGCTTTGATTGAACATTCAACAAGATCTACTCCCGTAGCATACTTAATTATGTCAGGTATGTAGTTACCACCGTCCCTGGGAGCCACTTCCATAAGGTATACATTGTAATCTTTATCAATGCGCAGATCAAAGTTATAGGTTGTAGTTCCCATCTTCAGCAATGATAACAGTCGCTGTATTTCATTATGTACTTTATCCTGTACTTCATGAGGCATATTGTACGGGAATGAAGCTGAAATCGGAACGAAAGGATTAACGCATTTAGGATCAAAATGGTCATTGGCAAAATAACGGAAAACAAGTTTGCCATCAATGGACAGCCCATCTCCGGCAATCTGGTAACCAAACTTCTCTACATACTCCTCTACGATTATTCTTTGAGACCTGGAGAAGGACATTGCATATTCAAGTTTGGCTTTTGCTTCACCAACACCATCAATTCTGCTTACACCTTTGCTACCAGATGAATCAACCGGTTTGACAATAACAGGAAAAGAAAACTTGCTTGAACTCAGGTCATCAAAAGCTTCATCAATCGTGGAATAACCAGAAGCTTCTGGTGTACGAAATCCGTTTTCTTTCAGAAACTGTCTGAATCTATCTTTGTTACATAATATTTCAACAGATTCATATGGACTTCCTGGCAATTTAAGTTTTTCTGCCACATAAGCAGCGGTAGGCGCGGCCGGATCCGAAGCATATGCAAGAATGCCGTCAATGTTTTCAGCTGCAGCAACCTTCAATATTGCTTCTTTGTCAGTTGTTGAAACCTGATAGAACTTATCCGCATGATATTGACCTAGATTATCTGGAAGATAATCGCATAATACAGTGTACAAGCCCATTCTTTTTGCTGTTTTAATGGCTATGATTTGCTGAGCAGAACCACCTAGTAGTAAAAGTGTTTTCATAATACCACCATACTATATTTTTATATTAGATTTATTTATGCTTTTTTTGTATTTATATGTTGCTTTATTATTCCTAAAAGATATGAATATGCTTCTATTTTCAGATATTTCGAGCCCACAATATATATAATTACACCCAGCGGAATCTGAATAAGAAGAGTAACAACTTCACCCAAACCAATGTACTGTATCAAATATACACAAAAACCCATAAAAACAGCAATTGCTATGCTCGGTAATATATCTTTCATCTGATCTTCATATCTATATTCAAGCAGTTTGCGATTTGGCCATGAATTAATAATCATACTCAAGAAAGTACTCAGCAGAAGACTATAAGCCATAATCATGACTCCAAACCACATAGTCGAAATCAATATAAGTAACCCAACAACCTTTTTTATGTTTTCCAACTTAAGAAACACATCGCTTCTGCCCATCGCTTTGATTGCATTTAAATTTGCTGTATGAATAGGATAAAACATAAAGGTAATACAAAAAATACGCATATATGGCACACAGTCAATCCATTTGTCAGTTAAAAGCAAACGAATAATAGTTTCTGCACAAAAAGCCATTCCCATCATAAAAGGAGCCATAATGTATGTGCTTGTCTTTATTGATATTCGCGTTATTTCTTTCATGCGTTTTTTATCGTCTTGAGTTTGAGATAATGTAGGAAACAACACACTGTTGATTGATGCATTTATATTTTCAACGACTAAGCTAGGAAATTGTCTGCCTCTGTTATAAAACGCCAGATCTGCTGAAGTATACATTTTCCCTATTATTAATTGTCTTAATTCCGTATAACCAGTATCAAGTAAAGCAGAAACAAGTAATTTCCAACCATAAGCGAGCAGTGTCTTCAACCTTTCAAATGAAAACATTAGTTTTGGTCGCCACTTTACAGTAATCCATAGTATTATTGTATCAACAGTCATGTTAAATATCTGTTGGACAACTAATGCCCATACTCCATATCCTTTATATGCCATAAAAATTCCTATTATTGCAGCTCCAATAGTTCCTCCTAGAGTTGCAAAAAAGAAACGTTTAAACTGAAGGGTTTTTGCAACATATGCATGTTGGATATTTTTAACTCCTGATATTACTATTGTTAAACTTAAAACACGAATAATTGGTATAAGTGTATTATCATTATAAAAATGTGCTATTACAGGTGAGATAAAAAACATAATTGCATATAAAAAGCAACATATAGATATATTGAAAAAGAACACACTTGAAAAATCCAAATCATCAGCATTTTTCTTCTGTATTAAAGCACTTCCTAGTCCACTATCTACAAAGACATTAAGAATAGTAGTAAATACTGTTACTAAGGCTATAGTGCCATATACTTCAGGCGCAAGGATTCTAGCAAGTATTATAGACACAACAAAAGAAACGCCATGCGCCCCAACACGTTCCGCAAAGCGCCAGAAAAGTCCTCCTAGCACTTTCGAACGACTGATTTTTTTATTTTCCAATGCTACTCATGCCTCTCTATTGTTTTCATAAACCATATAATCTGATATTATCATTTTCGTCTTATTGCTATATATTTATTCACAGCGTCCGGAAATATAGCTCGTATATGTAGTTTTATTTTCTCTATTATTCTTAATTGCTTATAGTTGTTTTTATATTTTCTTTTGATAGTTTTAACATCTGCCTGTATATATAATTCCTTATATTCTAGAGTATTTATTGCTTTTTTTATAGATTGGGCATATTTACCCCTCGTTGCAACATCCACCTTTTCTAACATTACTCTTATATTATGTGCATGCTCAACGGTCTTTTTCTGTGCATCAGCACCTGTCTTCATTTTATATGTCCATGACCCTGGAACATTAGCTCTGTATACTGACATCACATCAGCCAAACAGTGCACTTTCCCGCATGTTGCCAAATACAGGTATCTTGGATAATCGCCCATCCCTTTTACTAAAAAGGCATCTGGCAATAGTGCGTATTCTTTTCTAAACAATATGCTTGAAGTGTGGAAAACTGTTCTCCCGTTTTTGCCTCCATATAATATTTCTTCAAATGAAAAATCTCTATCTTGTTGTATAGTATTAAACGAATCGAATGTCCCATTTGCACAATCTTCATATCTTGAATTATGAGCACAAAGTGAATAATCTATATGTTCTTCCATCCAATCAACCTGTTTCTGTAATTTCTCTGGATCACACCAATAATCGTCACCTTCACATATGGCTATATATTTACCTTTTATCCTTGGAAAAACAATTTCATCCAGTATTTTGACACCTTTGGAATATTGATTCTCCACTTGTATTATTGGAATTATAATATCCGAATAACGTTTCGCATATTCTTTTATTATTTCTCCAGTTCCATCAGTAGAGGCATCATCATGAATTATAATCTCATATGGAAAAGTTGTTTTCTGATTTATAAATCCCTCTATTGTTTGACGTATATACTGTGATTGATTATAAGCCATGCAATAAACCGTTACTATTGGTGTCATATCTTTCTCCTTCATATAAGCCATATCATTATATAAGATTTTTCTCAAGTTAGGGGTATAACGCATGTATACTTATGTGTTCTTTCAATGCATACCCTGAAAATAAACACATTATCTGTTTCCATTTTCCAATTATCCCTTATTGATATTATAGATATTTAATGTGTTATGATTATTATATGCATCCTCTTAACCACAAGTTATATCCTTCATTTCGCTTGTGTTTTTGATTTGTGGTATTTTTTTGATAATCAATTCTCTAGAAGTTGAATAAACCAATGAATGAGGCGGTATATTCCCTTTTAAAATAGTCCCAGCACCAATTACGCTGCATTCTCCAATGTGTGTACCTTTAAGAATAATCACATTGGCTCCTATCCAACACCCATTTTCTATTACCACAGGATTTGTGTTGTATTCATCTGATCTAAATCCGTCATAATCATATTTATGATCATGATCATATATCAATGTATTTGGTCCAAATGCACATCTTTCACCAATGCTTATTTTATTCCGGCAAGTAATCATGCAATTGCAATTGAATGTTGTCCTTTTACCAATTGACAAATCACCGC